>Ga0209064_1000024_pt1 | contig 308846 bp, 235 predicted proteins | sample Inofromicrocosms_FD_187498 | JGI IMG/M metagenome (GOLD analysis project Ga0209064, IMG submission 187498) | Mouse cecum microbial communities from Vienna, Austria - Inoculum for glucosamine and mucus D2O microcosms (SPAdes) (version 2) | ecosystem: Host-associated > Mammals > Digestive system... | reverse complement strand
TTGCATAAAGGTTGTACATACGATGGTTTGAACTTAATGTTTTAATCACCACTAAGTTACTAAAAATCAGCGACATGTACAACTTTTTACTCATATTTATCAACTTAAATTAATTCCGCCAACGGGTAATGTAAAATGTATAATATTTTTGTTAAAAGCCGACATCCTGCATGTATAATTAAAAATAAATATATTATCTTTGTCCGGAGATAGTGTAAGCCCCGACATGTAGGGCTTGACAGACATTACGGAGGCGTCAACTGCCTCATTAAAAATCTAATACTTATGTACACGACGATTGACTTTCAGACCTTGGCGGAACAGCTTAAAACCGCCGGAACACGGAGACGGGTTGCCGTGGCAAGACCGGGCGACGAACACACAAAAGAAGTGATAATGCGCAGTCTGCAAGAGGGACTGGCTGATTTTCTACTCGTTGCCGACGAACAAAGCCGTGAAGCGGCAGACGGGATAATGAACATCAGCCCCCGACACGTAACTGTTTTTTACGAGAAAGACGATGTGGCAACAGCGCGCAAAGCAGTGTCGCTGGTAAAAAGCGGCGATGCAGACGTGTTGATGAAAGGCACGCTGAACACAGATGTGCTGTTGCGCGCCGTACTGGACAAGGAAAACGGAATAATGGAAAAGGGAAGCGTGCTGAGCCATATCACAGCGGCGGAAATTCCAGCATATAAGAAACTGCTTCTTTTTTCAGACGCGGCGGTGATACCGCGACCAACGACGGAACAGTTTGAGGCGATAATACGATATACCACAGATGTGTTCCGGAAAATCAGCAACGGCATACCCAACGTGGCACTGATACACTGCACGGAGAAAACAAGCGAAAAGTTTACTCACACCATAAGCTATGCCGAGATAATGAAGCGTGCCGGTGAGAACGCCTACGGCAACATTTCTGTGGGCGGTCCTATGGATGTAAAAACCGCATGTGACGCCGAAAGCGGAAAAATAAAGGGCATCTCATCACCCGTGGCGGGGAATGCCGACATACTGATATTCCCAAACATCGAGGCCGGAAACGTATTCTACAAAACGATAACCGTGTTCGGCAACGCACTGACGGCAGGCATGTTATGCGGCACCACGGCACCGGTAGTGGTGGCATCGAGAGCAGATTCGTCAGAATCAAAGTTCAGCAGCCTCATTCTGGCATGTGCCACAGCGGACAAGAAATAACATTATAGATCATAATACATGAAAAGAATATTCGTCATAAACCCGGGGTCGACATCCACAAAGACTGCTGTCTTTGAGGACGACAAGGCGGTATGGATGTCGGGAGGTCATCATCCTGCGTCGGAAACTGCCGCCTTTCACAACATCAACGAGCAATACGAATACCGCAAGGAGTTTATACTCAACGGTCTGAAGAAGTCGGGTATACCGTTAAAATTCGATGCAGTGATAGGTCGGGGCGGACTTACAAAGCCTCTGCAAGGCGGCGTATATACGGTAAACGAGAAAATGGTTTACGATCTGCAACACGCCAAAGATCAGCATGCATGCAACCTCGGAGCAATCATAGCATACGAGATTGCACACGAATGTGGTTGCCCGGCGTTCATGGCAGACCCTGGAGTGGTGGACGAGTTGCAGCCTTTGGCGCGCATAACCGGTCTGTCTTTCATGAAGAAAAGAACTATTTTCCACGCGCTGAACAGCAAGGCGGTGTCGCGTAAATACGCCAAGTCTATCGGCAGGAAATACGAGGACATAAACGTTATAGTGGTTCATCTCGGCGGCGGAATATCCGTGGGAGCACACTGCAAGGGAAAAGTCATAGACGTGAACAACGCCCTCAACGGTGACGGACCATTCTCGCCGGAACGTTCCGGAACGCTACCGATGAACCAGCTTGTCGACCTCTGTTTCAGCGGAAAGTACAGCCAGAAACAGATTATGAAGATGATAACGGGTCAGGGCGGCATCGTTGCGCATCTCGGAACCAACGACATGATAACCGTGTCGCGCGAGGCAGAGGAGGGGAACGAACCTTACCGCACTGTGCTTGATGCCATGCTATACAGTGTGGCGAAACAGGTGGGTGCTATGTACGTGGCATTAGACGGGCAGGTAGACGCCATTATATACACCGGAGGAATATCTCACAGCAAGTACTGCATCGACACGCTGACACGCCGCACATCGTATATGGCTCCTGTGGTTGTCATGCCGGGCGAGGGCGAAATGGAGTCTTTGGCGTTCAATGCGCTCGGAGCATTGAACGGCGAACTGGAGATAAAGGAGTATGTATGACCGCTGAGGGCAATGCGAAAGAAGATAAGGGTAATTTGTCTTTTATCTTCCTATATCTTCTCTTATCTTCATTTATCTCCTTTTGAACACCTTCACACTCTCCGATAAACAAAAAGCCGGCACAACGCCGGCTTTTTATTATCTGTCAAAAATCATTCTTTTACAATCAGCACCGTGGCATACGCGCTTATCCCCTCTTCCCTTCCGGTAAATCCGAGACGCTCTGTTGTGGTCGCCTTTATGGATATGTTGTCCTCATCGGTATCCATCACATCAGCCAGACAAGCCTTCATTGCAGGCACGTGGGGATTTATCTTGGGGCGCTCCGCACATATCGTGGCATCCATATTGCCCAATTTATAACCTTTAGACGCTATCAACTGCATTGTCTTGCGCAACAAAATCTTACTGTCAACATTAAGCGTCTCTGGCGAAGTGTCGGGAAAATGCCAGCCTATATCACGCATATTGGCAGCTCCGAGCAGGGCGTCACAGACGGCATGGATAAGAACATCGGCATCGCTATGCCCAAGAAGCCCGAGCATATGGTCTATCTTTATTCCGCCAAGCCAAAGTTCCCGACCCTCAACGAGCTTATGCACATCGAAGCCAAAGCCAACACGTATGTTCATTTCAATTATGTTTTTTGATTAAATAAAATATAAGTCCCATAAGACCTATAAGCCTTATAGAACCTATAACGTAAGCCCCATAGAACCTATAATATCACAGTCAAGCCCTTTGTCTACCGCCTGCGGAACAGATCCTTGATACCATCCATGTCGAAACCGAGGGTGAAACGCATTGTCTGGTCGAGCGGATTGCTCTTTGCCGTAGCAATGACATAACCGCAGTCGAGCGTGAACGCGCTCATGCGGAAGCCCGCTCCAACGGTAAAGTACTTACGGTTTCCCTTGTTCTCCGACTCATGATGATATCCGGCACGCACCGAGAACTTGTCGTTATAGACATATTCGGCACCCACACTCCAGTTCACTTCCTGCAGCTCTTCCTTGAAACCGCCGGGTGCATCGCCAAAACTCTTGAAGATACCGGCTATACTCGAAACGTCATAATACTCTTTCTGGACACGCCGTTTATAATCTTCCTCAAGCTCACCTTCTTCCTGAAGCGGGTAGGTAGGCACAAGCAACTTGTTTGCATCGGCAGCGATGGTAAAGCGACTGTACTCGTCCACAGGTATCATCAGCGATGCGCCGAGACGCATGTTGGTAGGGATGAACTCGCTGTCATTGCTTCCTCCAAACGTGATCTTGCTACCTATATTGCTTATATTAAGACCTATACCCAACTGACACTCGCGCTCGCCGATGTTGATATAGTCGTTATAGTAACATGCTATGTCGGCAGCAAAGGCACTACCGGGTGACGTGTCGTCGGAAAAATTGTAAGTAAGATCGGAGTAAATCCACCTCACCGCCGCTGCAAGAGAGAACTTCTCGCTGAGCATAAGCGAGTATGCCACGTCGACAGACATTTCATACGGGTTGATTGTCATTGCGTTTTCAGACTCGTCGGTGAAGACCTCTCCGAGCGAGAAATAACGCAAAGAGGCAGACACGGCGCTGTAGTCGCCTATGCGGTAGTAGCCCGAAAGATATGCCACCGACATGTCGCTGACCAACTGACGAAGCCACGGAGTGTAGTTCAGGGACACTCCTGCGCGACTTATACAGAACGGATATTTTGCCGGATTCCAGTATTGCGAGTTGACATCAGGATCTGTGGCAACACCCACGTCACCCATACCGGCGGCACGTGCATCGGGAGCAATCATCTGAGAGGTCACCGATGTATTTACCGGATTGAATATATCTGTTTTATCCTGCGCACCGGCAGTTGTCGCAAACAATACGAGGACAACAGCCGTGAAAAGTCTCATGAAATTCTTCATCTAATATAATACCTTTTAATAACTTATTTTAATACATAACTGATTATGCGCCGATTTATTGCCCGAGGGACATTATTCTATGACAATCAGCTTGTGAGCTTTCGATGCCTTGCTGCTGCCGTCACAGCTTATCTGCACCCTGTAGAGATAAACACCGGTATGAAGACGACCGCCGTCGTCCTTTACAAGATTCCAATCCACGGTATACGCCCCTATCGGCGACACCCCGTTCTCCTTATGTCTCCACAACGGACGACCGCTGATATCGAACACCTCTATCTCCACATCCATATTACTGCCGTAGCGATCATGGTTTACGATGAACGTTGTCGATGTTCGGGCGGGATTGTCCGTACAACCTATGCTGAACAGTCCGGGCGTCAGTCCGCTAACCACATTGAACGTAAGTTCTGCCGTGGAAGAGTTGTTCATGATGTCCCATGCGCGGAAACGCAGTTTATGACGCCCAGGCGTTAGCTCGGGAATGCTGTAGAATGTCGTTCCGGAAGTATAGCTTCCGAAGTCATACGTAAAGTTTTCATTCAGTATGTATGTCTTCGACATGTCGCCGTCTATCGTCAGCTGCAGGTCATGCCCCACCCCGTTGCCTGTGGTGTTTATGCCGTCCTTGTCTCTTATCTGCGCCACGAAATAAGGCGTTGTGTTCACGTTGCCGCCGTTTGAAAACGACGGAGAGTTAAGGTAACAGTATATGGACGGACCTATCGAGTCTGTCTTGGCGTTCTCCGTGCCTCCCACCGTGAAGCTGTCGCAATATCCGTTTGCAGACAAAGTGTTGTCGTTGTTCACAGCAAACAGATTTATAAGCCCGCTCCGATCTGAATAGTTGATATCCATTGGGACGGAGAACGAGAAGTCAAAAAGTCCGGCACGCACGCTGTCACGACCGTTGAAGAGCGACTTCGTCCTGTCGGAATACACTAATTTTGTCGATGCTCCGTCTGTCGTAGTATCGTTCAGGCGGCACTCTATCTGCTCTTCCGAGTCTCTTACGTTAGCCGTCAGCGTTCCGTTAAAATCCGTACACACATCTCCTCCACGCTCTATGTGACCGCTCACGGTCACCTGTCCGCCTGCACTAAGCAGAATCTCAGCATCGGCATCATCGACCGAAACGCCGTTGATTCGGTCCACAACAACTCTCAGTTCAGGAATGTTGAGCACAAGCGCCGGGTCTCCCAGCAACGAATATTGCAATTTGTTCACCGTGTGATCCCTCTCCGACTCTATCCCGGCAGTGATAAGAGAGTTCTTGGCAATGCGCTGCGCATCGCCTATCGAGACATACTTTCCGTCGACCTTGGTGAACAATGCGCGAAGGAAAGCCTTGTTTATACGTTCGTTTCTGTCTGTATATACGGTGCGCGTGGTACCGAAGAAAGCCATAGTACCGCCATGGGCATTGAGCAAAGCCGTCTCACCAATGTTCTGCACGGTACCGTCGAACGGCATAATGTCGCACGAAGCGGTTATCCACAACGGATAGTTTGTATTGTTGAAGTTGGCAAAGTCGTTGACAGTGAGCACCCTCTCATGCGATATCTGGTCAGGACGACCATGCCCGCAATAGTCCATTACAAGCGCTCCGGCAGCCTGCTGCGCCTTTACCAGTTCCATGACATCGGGATAAGAATTGCCCGTTGAAGACGAGACGCGCGCATAAGAGTCCCACATAACACGCTTAACATGCAGTCCGGGATTGAGCTCTTCCACCACACGGGCGGCATTGTCGGCACCCTTCATGTGTATATTCTCGTTTCCGTCATCGCCCATAAACATCACCACATTCTGCCATGCGCCGGCATTCTTGTTCTCCATGTATGCTATGGTCTTGTCGACAAGTATCTTTGCATCGTGCTCGTTGCTTACGGGGAAACGCCCCACACCAATGTCATGCTTGTCCGAACTCATCAAATCCGTACCCTCTCCGTCGTCAAGAAGACAGAAGAAGCCGTCGTCTACATAACAGTCTACGTAGCTGAACGAGTTCTCGCTCTCAAAACAAAGCAGGTAATCATCGGGATTGACACCGCGCATTGCCGCCGTTTTCATCCTGTTGTCCCATACGCAGTCGCCGAAGAGCAGCAGATAACGAGGCATGTCCGCTTCTGTGGTTGCCCTGTCATAAAGCATCTTCATATAACGGCGATAGGCGTTGGCATCAGGTGTTCCGCTCGAAAACTCGTTGTAAATCTCATCGGCAGGCACCATGCGTACCCTCAAACCGTCGTGCTTCTCGTGATAGTCCTTAAGGCGTTTTGCCTGCTCGTTCAACTTGCCCGAAGCCGGAACTATTATCACCATGTCATACGCCCCGTCGCCATGGAGGTCCTGATTGGTGATGTTATAGACATACTCCGGTGTGGGAAAAGACTCGCGCGCGATGTCCGGAAGCGGTCGGGGAGTTTCATGATACACGGAAATATAGTCAAGTCTCACCGGTCCCCCCATAATCGTTTTTATCGTCACCGTATCCTTTGCCGGCATCCGTTCAATGCTGTATGTGGCTTTGGAGATGCCGCCTTCATCGTATTTCGACAACCCGCTTATTCGCTGTGTGCCGAGAAGTCTGTCGCCCAGCCACACTTCCGCCGTTGTCACAGAACTTCCCTTACCTGCCGTCAACGCCACGGATATTGTGCCTCGGGTGGTCTCTTCGCCGTCCGTCGGCACCACTATAACGTAAGCGGCAGAGTCTCCAAACTGTATGGGAGCATCCTCAAAAAGATTGCGCCCGCCCTGAAACCATGCGAAGTTGTCAACTTCACGCAGTGTATGGTAGTCGTTGTTCGAAGGATAGAACGAGTCCACAAAGGCGGCGCTGTCAACACTCAGCGGCTCGTCATCGCCCTGTGTTATAAGATAATATCCGTAATCGGAGTACGGATTGCGCGTACGCTCCGCCGCCGTCCTGCTCTTCCACGTCACGGGACCCTGCGCATGGAAAAGCCGGCGACCGTTGAGCGTGCATGTAGGCACCTCCTTAAGGTCGTCGTATTTTATGATATCCTCTTCCAATATCTTCTCGTTCTGCAACGCTCCGCCATAACCGTAGATCTTCACCTTTGAAAGATTGGAGAACCCGGCGCGGCGTATCACGGCATCGGTAAGCTGATATACGCCAGTCTCGGGCACGCGTATCTTTGCCCACCGTCCCGTTGCCAGCACGGAGTGTGCGGCATAGCGCTCTGACGGCACTGCGGCACGGGCACGCCGTTGCGACTTCTTTACGGACTTAGCCTTGACGTCGAGCATGAAACTCACCAGCTTACGGTATTTTCCTTTGCGGTATACCAGCGGAACAAACGATATTTCGAGCCGTCCTTTCTTACGCTCCACCACAACATGCTGCGTCACCTCGGGCATGTCTTTCAGCGGTTTGCCGGATATTCTCATATACCGCTCTATGTCTTCGCGGCTCATGTCTATAAACTCGGCATATTCTATATTGACCGTATATACGGAGTCGGCATATTCCGCACCGAGGGGCACGGAGTGTGTAAAGACAGGCAACATGCTGTCTATCTTCACCTCATTTGCAGTAAGATTAAAGAACTTCTGACCCGTTGCAAATACCGAACAGGACACCAGAAGCATGATACACAATATATATTTTCGCATTATCTAACGTTAAAATCCAACACTTTCCTATCTTCGAGATAGCCTTCAAGATGGTCGCCTATATTCACCGGACCCACGCCCACGGGAGTTCCGGTATACAGAAGGTCGCCTGTCTTCAATGTGAAAAAGCGGCTTACGTAGGCTATTATCTCGTCCACCTTGAAAAGCATATCGCTCGTACAGCCCTCCTGAACGGCGGTTCCGTTGACATCGAGATGAAAATGTATCGCCTGAATGTCGCGGAACTTCTCCGTCTCAACCCAGCTGCCAATCACAGCCGAGCCGTCAAAGCCCTTACACAGTTCCCACGGCTTGCCCTCGGCACGGAGCTTGTTCTGCAAGTCGCGCGCCGTGAAGTCTATGCCCACGGTCACGGCATCGTAATACCGGTGGGCAAACCTCTGCGGAATACTCTTACCCAAACGGCAGATGCGCACCACGAGTTCGGTCTCGTAGTCCACACGCCCCATGTCGTCCGGAAGGAAAAACGGCTTGCCGTCCTTAAGCAATGCAGAGTCGGCTTTGGTAAAGATAACAGGTTCCTCCGGTTTATATAACGTTCCGTCCAGCTCTTTATTGTGCCGGATGTAGTTCATTCCTATCGCAAAAATCTTCATAAACAGATGTTAAAAATTAAACGTATATCTATATTAGAACGCCACGACAAATACGCGAGTTCGGGGATAACAGACATCCGAACATATCCTCCTCATGGTAAGGACATATTCTTGTATTTGTCCGCACGCCTCATAGAGGCATTCAGATAAGAAGTTAATGTCTTCAATACAAATGCCTTGTGCTTTGTCACTTTTATCTGTGTGAACGTTATAAAGAACGCCTCAATGAGGCGTGCGGACAAATACAAGAATATGTCCCTACATGAGGAGGACACGACTGAAGCTATTGTTTCTTATCCCGAACTCACGTACAAATATACGTATTATATCTGACAACACAAAATAAAGCAAGCCTTTGATTTGCAGGTAACGACCCGTTAAAAATCAGGATGATACCTCTTAGCTTCCAAAAGGTGCCCTTTAAGGCTCCAATATGCCATCTTTCAGGCTCTAAAAGGGCACCTTTTGGAAGCTAAGAGGTATCATCTTGATTATCAAGATGTTACAAACAGTATAAAAAGAGCCATAAAAATGCCTGCCGAAACGGTCGCGTCATAGTGTCTGCCACACCTTTTACGTTGCCGTAAGCACACTGTATAAGACCCGGATAAATGCCATGCAAACAGCTTTATACGGGTTTCAATGTCATTTTTTTCTATCAGAACATACAGAAAAAGGTAACGAGAAACGGCACCATCATCTCGAGCATAACGCCGTTTATTATCGCTACGGGCATTATCTCTTTGCCGCCATACTTTATGATGGACGGCAAAAGGACGTCCATGGAGGTAACTCCGGCAGAGGCAACAAGCCCGTACGGATCGAAATAGCGTCTGAGCAACGGGGCAAGACACAGTGTGGCAAATTCTCTGAAGATGTTGACAAGCAGGGCGAGGGTGCCCAACTTGGATGCCATACGGACACCCACCTCAGGCGTCTTAAGCCCGGTTATAATCATTGACGACAACGAGTAGTAACCCATGCCGCTGCCGAGTGCCATGCCGTCTGCCCATGAAAGCCACCCGATGAAGAGGCATGCAAGTCCGGCAAAACATACGGAACTTACGGCAACTCCCAACGGCAGGAGAAAGGATCTGTAGTCTACTTCCTTGAAAATAACGGACAGACGACCGGAAGAACCTATCTCGAAACCCACCAAAGCCACAAGGGCATAGAGGAGATAGGTGGATGTGTCTGCCGACAGCAGTCCTTTGGGCACGACACCGCTCCATGTCAATAAAATGCCAAAGACAAATACCGCCACGACAATAAGGCTCCACTTCATCGCTGCCTCCTTTCTTTTTTCCTACCGGGAAGTCGGGAGATAAGCAACGAAACCAGCAGACTGCCCAATATAGTTGCAGACGATATGAACACTGCCGACAGTCCCAAGCCCGGCAGTTCGGAAAGTACATGGCGGTCTTCGCCTATGGACAGACCGAAAGTAAAGAGCAATAAAAGGACTATAAGGGATATGACCCTGTCGACAGACAAGGTGTATCGGCATCTCGAGGATAGTAAACCCAACGCCATTCCGCCGAGTAACAAAGAGAGTATTATTATCATTTTTATCTTAAATGCTTATCTTTGGCAAAGGTAACGCAAGCCGAACGCAATCAAGCCCGCTTGAAATTGCTGAGGCGAAGCTTATCTTATGCAAAGGTAGTAATAATAAACCATTCGTACATAATGTACAAAATGTTTATTTTGAAAATGCGTGTCGGGTCTGCGGTTTCCGCAAATATCTTTTAGTCTTATGTTTGAATGTCAACAAATACAAACGAGGTGTGCCGGCAATCTACAATCAAACGAATGTAGAAACATGGCACACCTCTTGCATAAACCCGGCAATTAACAGCCGGAGACCTCTATTTCATATAGCCCTATGTAGACGAACAGAGATATCGAACCGTCTGTTCCTTATTATTTTTTCATGACTTTGACAATCCTTCCGTCGTTCATCTTGATGATGTTCAGACCGCGCTGCACACTCTGCACACGACGACCGTCTGCCGTGAATATCGCCTCGGGATAAGAATTTAGTGTCCCGGAGATGTTGTCATTAATGGCTGTACTAATACCGACTTTTGCCTTTTTGCTCAATCCGCCATTCTCGTTGACAGCCTGAACGTAATATTGGGCATCGGCGTCGGCACCGTTATACTTAGTGTCTGTCGTGAACTCGACAACGTCCTTGCCCTTTGTTATAACGTAGCAGATGGCGTAAGGCACGGCGTCCCATGTGATGGAAGTACCTGCAATCTCTGCATTGGGAGCATCGCAAGCCTCGCACATCAGGTCGGGCTGCCAGTTGTCATCACCTCCGCAGACGTTCTTCAGCGTGTATTGTGCCGCCTCTTCGGCTGTCAGCTTGTTCTTGACGTCAAACACCTCAACCTTTTCGGTCTTGTCAGCGTCAGCCCAATAGTAGTAATAACTTTCGCGCTGGCTCAGGTCAACGGGGTTGCCGTCCTTGTCAACAGTGTTATACTCAGCCCAGATTGCAGGCAGTCCGCCCATGGTATTGTACCAACCCTTTGCCGGAATGTTGACAAATGTCTGCGTGTTGATGAACACTGTCTTCGGAGTTCCGTGCCAGGGTCTGCCGAGCCACACGTCTTTCACATCGACACCCTTGCGTGCACGGATGATATTATTCTGGAACACATATCCCCATTTGGTATCTGCGGTGTGCGACGGAGCGACTATATAGCCTCCCGACGGGCGGTTTATCTCGATGGTGTCGCCGTCCAGATACACATCGCCGCCGTTGTAGATAAAGTCTACGGCACCCTCTATGACAGAGTTCTTGATGTAATGACGGTTCTTCTGATTTGAAGAAGTAATCCATGTATCCTGATAAGACAGCAAGGCAACGTTGTTCATTGCGATGCGGTCGCCCATGGTATTGAGGGCAAGAGCCTGCGGTCCGTCCTGTTTCTCGTGACCGTAGATGTTCTCCATCGTAAGGTTCTCAAAGAAGATGTTGCTTGCCTTGACAACCACGGTTGCACCTACACTTACATGCAATGCACCCGGTCCGCCGCAGAGTTTATCGTCCTTGATGACGGTAAGGTCGCGGTCCTGACCGATAAAGTGCAGGTTGGTCTTAGCCTCGGGAATGTCCACATGTTCCTTATACTGACCGTTCTTGATGAATATAAGCCATGGTTTTGCACGTCCGGCAGGGGCAGCGTCTACGGCAGCCTGTACGGTGGTGTGGTCGCCCGAACCGTCGGCAGCCACGACAGCGTCATACACACGAGCCTCCGGCTGTACACGTTCCATGGTCGTGAAATCTATCTGTGCAGCAGCAACAGGTTTGCCGCTACGGCTCAGGAGCACGCCTTCGGGCATTGAGAATGTGTATTGTGTTGCATATTTCAGACCGCTGTACTTGAAGACAGCCGTCTTTCCGCTGACGATGGGAGCAATCTGCTCACCGTCAAGTGTAGCCACGCCGCTGCCTGCCTTAACCTTGTTGTCGAAAGTAAGGATTATGCTGCCGCTGGCAGATACGCCTGTTCCGTTCTGTGCAGGATTGCTTGACACGAGTGTAGCCTCTTCGTCGGCAGCACCTATGGCATCGGCAAGCACAAATATCTCGGCAACGGCAGTACCGTCGTTAGCACTTTCCACACCTGTCATCGGTGAGTTGTAGTCAGGCATGAAGCGGATGAACACGCGGTCCTTGTCGGCTGCATCCTCCGGCAGGTCGAACTCCTGCGAGTCCCATCCACGGTTGGGCAGGTTGTATGTGCCGAATGTATTGAATGTCTTGCCGCCGTCGATACTGTACTGCGCAAAGATTATGCTGTGTGCATTATAGTCATCGCCCACCGATGCAGATAGCTTAAGGTTACGGAAGTTCTTTGAAGAGAAACTGATTTCAAAGTACCAGTTGCCTGTCAACGGGCGCCATACGCGTGCGCCGTACTTGCCGTTCATCATACCTGCCGACACGCCGTTTGCCAGCCAGCTTGTGGTTGTGCCGTCTGCCTGACGCAACGACAGCAGACCTGCATTCTCGGTGTCGTACTTGTAGTCTGCGGCACGCTCACTCTTCGGATTGTCCTCGTATAAGTCCCAACCTACAATGAAGTCGGTTGCAGAGAATGTTGCTGTCAGCGATTTCTCGCCGTCCATCTTCACGTCACGCACCATGTTGGTGGTGTTGTCTTCCCAACCGGTGAAAGTAAGTATGCGGTTGTTCTGCGCCGTGAGCTTCACATCCGTACCCTCTTCATAGTAGTGCACGCCGTCAACCACGTTGCCCGCCGGAACGAACTGCACGAGATTAGGATTGGCGCCGCCTTCCAGTTTCAGATTCAGGGCATATACATTTGTCTTGCTGTATGTAGCCGTCAACGAGGTGTTCTGCATAATCTCGAAGCTGTAAGGATTATCCGTAGACACTATGTTACCGTCGGCATCTGTCCATCCGGCAAAGTGATAGCCGAAATTCTCCGTCGCGCTGACTGTCAACAAGGTACCTTCGTCAAACTCAGAGCCTGCGGGATTGCATGACACTGTACCTGCACCTTCGGTTCCCAGTGCCACGCTCATGGTGTATACAGGAACCGGTTCGAGTATACCGGTAACATCGCCGGTAACAACTACATTGCCGAAACCGTATTCCTTTGCACTGGCAAGATTGTAAACCTTTATCTTCAACACAAGGTCTGTGCCCTCGGTAGAGATAGCGGAGAGGTCATAGTTGTATGTTTCAAACAGACCGTTGTTGCCCGAAGGTGGATTAACACCGCTTGCAAGCACCGTTTCTGTTCCGTCCGCAACAGCCACTACGTCTATCTTTCCGCCGCTGGTTCCCCATCGGCTTGCTTCGAATGAGAATGATTTAGGTGCAAACTTAAGTCCTTTCTTGCACTTTATATTGAATGACAAAACGTCATCATTATTAACGGCAGCATTGTTGTTAGACGGGAAATAAAGCGTCTGCATGGATGTGCCGGCATTGCGCGATTTAGATATGTTCATCTTGCCATGGTCGAACTCAGCCACGCTGAACAGTCCGGGAGTCTTCACCACCGCTGCAGTGACATCGTCCGTACCCTTGCCAAGGGACCATGAAAGAGTGAAATCTTTCTCGTCCACGGGTTTTGTCTCTTCCATTTTCTCACCGTTCACCCGTACGTAATCGAGGTTCCAGTTGGACACGAAGCCATTGCCGGCTACAAGTCGCAGGATGACCTTGTCCTTATTGTTGGCCGACAACTGTACAGTGTTGTCTTTGTAGAGCCACCAGTTAGGCATTGTTGTATATGCTCCGGCATCAAACCATGTCTGTCCACCATCGACAGAAACAACGGCTTCCAGTGATGCTTCGGCATTACCGCCATAGGCACATGCAAAGTCTACAGTGATGTTGCGGTAGCCTTTCGTAGGAAACTGCACCTCGTAATAGACATTGTGCTTCGAGCCGTCGGTATAGTCAGTAATGGCATTCCCTGTTGCATTCTCAATACGCAGCACCTTGTTGTTGTAACCGGTAGTGAGCTGCCAGTAGCGGTTCTCGGACCAGGCTGTCAGCACATAGTCCTTGTTGTCGCCGACACATTCATCCGGCGAGATAGATGGTGCACCGCCCTGAGCAAACCATGTAACAGCGATATCAGCGCTGCTTTCCATGTTCCACTCAGCCAGTTTCTCTGTCTGGGCAGATGCAGCAATCGGCATGATGGCAAGCAACGCAGACAGCAGTCTGATGAAAAAATACTTGTTTTGCATAAAAAATAATTGTTAGTAGTGTTATTAATACATTATCTTCTTCACTGTTCCATCGCTCATACGGACAATATTCAGACCGCGACGAACTGCCGGCAGCCTGCATCCGTCGACAGTAAAGACAGCCGTAGGTTTCTCATTGACGGTATTTACATTGTGTATGCCGGTGGAAGCGGCGTCAACAGCCACGCCGTGAATTGTAAGGTCGCTGAGACAGATGGTCTTTCCTGTGGCAGCACCGTCGTACCACGGATAAACGCGGACAAGCAGTTCTTGTCCTTCCTTTACGGTGAGCACCGGTTTTGACTCGATGTACTGCGGTTTGTTTGCAGGCATTTTCTTCATTTCAAAGATAGCGGTGCGGGTTTCAAAGTTATCCACCGAGTAGTAAACATGGCAGCACATACCGTTGCCTCCACAACCAGAGGCAAACAACGAGATAAGGTCTATCTTAAGTTCCATGCCTTCTGTCGGTTTTACACCCCACTGTATGTAACGATCCGGGTTGTCGTCTATTTCACCGTCGGGCCATGCGTCGCCTGTCAGCAGGTTGCGTTGCATCTTGCGCGACGCATCATAACCGGTCCATTCGGGCCATACGGTATTGGCATTAGGATTGGCGTAACGCTGTACGTACATGGCGGTGAACGTCTGCGGGACAACCACTGCCGGACCGTCGAGTGTATATTCGTCGTTCTTCTCCAGACGCCAATAGACATTCACGTCGGCACCGCCTTCGAGAACAATAGCTGTAGCGGAGACCGGTATCTCTATTGTCTTTGAACCTTGCTTTACGGTAATGGTGCCTTCAAACGTACCGTCCTTTGACAGCACCACCTGTGCATAGAAAGTCTTGATAAGGGTTGCCGAAGTGTAATCGACGGCAAGCGATGTGTTCCAGTCGGTCTTGTTCAGTGAGAGCTGTATGCCGTCGGTGGCGCTGACGGTGACTTTTCCTTCTTCGGGAGACAGTCCGAAACCGTTGATAGTGAACTCTTTCTGCAATGTCTGTCCCTTATATGCTTCGCCGAAATCGCCCGTTGCGGGAGACACGCTAAGATCGGTGGGCAATACGATGTTGTCCACCATAATGCCCTGATTCTTCATCAGACGGGCACACTCGCGAGCCACGAGCAGAGCCCCGGTTGTGTTGAAATGGGTTGCACCTTCTCCGTCAAACAGTGCAGCCTGACATTTAGCTTCGGTGCCATAACTTTCATACAGCGTTTTTGTGGCATTCGTCATGTCGATGAACGCTACTCCCTTTTCCTTTGCCAATTGCTCGGAATGATAGGCATAGTCCATTGTATGGTCGTCGGCAGCCAGTTTAGGACCCTGTTGCGGACCGTTTTCGGTCAAAATCTTATAATTGTCGCCCAAGTCGTGACGCCCGTTACGCCTAATGGTAGAGCCTTCAAAGTAGCTGCGGCATACGGGTGAACAGATAACAGGTGTAGCACCTAACGCGATAACCTCGTCTACAATCTTGCCTATCCACTGCTTGTAGGTGGTAGAAGGCACAGTTCCACGCAAGTCTACAGCTGCGGCTGCAGTTGCATCGCCTATGCTCTCGTAGTATGCTTTCAACGCATATCCGTCCATACCCGAGTTCTTCTCGTCGTTATGTCCGAAAGTAATGATGACGTAATCGCCTGCTTCCACATTCTTCTTTGCCGTCTGCCACAACTCATGGTAGCCGCCGTAAGAGTCGCGTCCGCCCTTGGCATAATTGACAGACGTCCATCCGTTGGTGAGGAATTGTCCGAAATACATACCCCATCCGCGTGTGACAGTAGCGGATTCATTGTAAGGAGCCATGGTAGAGTCGCCCAAAGTGTGCACTTTCTTGGCGCTTACTGCAACCGAGCAGAACACCAATACCATGGCAATAAAAGCATAAATTTTTGTTTTCATTTCAATGTTGCCCTTTAAATTAGTAATAGTTTGACGGGTGCAAAATTATTACCGCAACATGAAATAAAAGGGGAAAGTTTTGTCATTTAAGGGCAAAATCGCGCCAAAACAGGGGATTTGGAAAGTTTTAGGGAGAAAAGAATAAAGAAGACGTGTGTTAATTTATAATTAACAATTTATAATTTATAATGAGTGTGATGACTGCTCCGGGATAATTGATAATGGACGGATGTCTGCTCCGAGTAGGGATGTTCCATGGAACATCCGAAACCGCATGGCGTTATCATATATGTCAACCGGCTCTCCCTTATTATAAATTATCTACGTGCCTCATTCCTTAGGCTGCACCATGGCACAGCCCTACCCGGCACAAGCATGCTGTAATCCCCTCTCATTATAAATTATGAATTATAAATTATAAATTAATTTCTCAGTTCCCTCGGTGTCTTGCCTGTCGAGCCCTTTACACACTTTGCAAAATATTTGGGATCCGAGAAACCGCAGGCGTATGCTATCTCCGAAACGGGCATACCGGTTTCCTTGAGCATCTTGACCGCTCTGTTCATTCTTGCCTCCTTTAGGAAATCGGCAGGCGTAACACCGAGCAAATGGCGCATCTTACGGTTAAGTCCGGAACGGCTCACGGCTGTAGCAGCTGCCATGTCGTTTATTCCGATGTCACTGTCGGAGATGTTCTTTTCCACAAAATCGGCAATTTTCTTCATGAAAACCTCGTCTTCCGCAGACAAGCGAGGAGCTATGACGATAGGTTCGGGATGCTGTTCGGACAGCGACGGTTTGTCGTAAGAGGTTTCATTCTTCTGTTCGAGCAACAACAAATATGCCTCGAGCGTCTCTTTTCGGCGCTTTTCCAGGTTGCGGACATACATTATTATATATGTAAGAGCCACGATGCAACCGGCAATGACGAGGATGACAAGCAATTGCCCGTACCACGCCTCGAAAAATGTAGGCTCGACAACGATTGTAACAGTACGCACATTGTCCGTCCACTGCCCGAGAGCATTGGTGGAACGTATTTTCAATACATGCGTACCGGCATCAATGTCGCGGAACTCTATGCTGTTTGTCGCCGTGGGATAGCTCCACGTACTGTCGGCATCGAGCTTCGTGGCATAGCGTATATAGCGATTGCCTATATAGTCAAGGGCGGAGAAGCTCAAGGTGAAATCTCGGTGAGAGGGTGATATTATTATAGTGTCCTTATAATCAACGGTATAGTCTGCGGGCATGTCTGCCATGCGGAGCGATGTCAGGACAATACGCGGAACATAGCTCACGGCAGAAAGTTCTTTGACAGGAAAAACAAGGGCACCGGTCTGCAAGGACACCAACAAACGCCCGTCATCAAGCATCAACGGTTCTGCATCGGAGAACTGGAGACTTTCACCCCAAAACGACCTGCCGTAATTTTCTATCCGCGAGGTCTCAACATCAAGGACCGAAAGCATGTTGTTGCACTGTATAAGAAGCTTATTGTCCGAAAGCACGATACATGCCATAGTAACATCAGACCCCATGCCGTTTTCCATGCCGTAATGTCTGAAAGAAAATCTGTCGGCATGAAGATTTTCCGTAAGTATCCGGTTTAGCCCTCCACTCTCCGTAGTGACGAAGAGTCTGCCCTTACGGTCTCTCACAACATTCATCGTAGCGTTGTCCGAAAGACTTTCTCTCCGATTAGCTTCCCTTACGTGCATGCGCCAACGTATCTTGTCTAAAGGCTTATAAATATTATCTGCGACAAGAAGTCCGGTTGTGGTTGTAGCCAGCATGGTGCCGTCTTCAAGAACAAGCAACCTCCTGACACGCAACCCTTTTGTTCCCTCAATATGTTTTATTCTGTAACCGGTGGATTTCCGTGAATTGGAGTTTTCGACACTGACAACATTTATTCCGCCGACATGTGTGGCAACCCAAATCCTGCCTTTACTGTCTTTCTTCATGTCGTATACATCGCCGGAACTCAGTCCCGTCACACTCTCTATGCTTTCGTCATGCAGCCGGAACAAACCAAAAGGCTTGCATCCTATCCATATATTGCCTTTATCGTCCTCGCACATACAATATACAGGGAAGAACTCTGTAAGTCCGGAATGCAGTTTACCGTCCTTTCCCATATATCCGATGAGTGACATATCCGGACGAAAAGCCGCCAGTCTGCCGTCTTTGGTACCAATCCACAACCTGCCGTTACGGTCGCGATACATCACACGGGTAACGGACGGACTGACACCGTTCACACGGTTCCACGTCTGCATACGAGGCACACTACGAAAGAAACCGTCCTGAGTAATTTTCCAATGTATTCCCCTGCTGTCTGTAAAATCATCAATACGGCTTCCATTTATCTTGAAAACATCACGCGCCTTTCCGTTCGGTTTTCCCGTAACAGGTCGGAACGTCGACGTCCTTACATCAAAAAGGAAGACGTCATCGTCAACGCGGCAATAGATATTACCCACAGCTTTCTCCGGCGTAATATCGTAGTCGAGGACTATATTACGGAAACGGTCGCTGTTCATATCGTTCCCGTCTCCCGGCTTTGCCTTAAAGGCAACAAAGTCATAACCGTCAAAACGGTACAGCCCATTCCATGACGAAAGCCACAAAAAGCCTTTCTTGTCCTGAAGTATCTGGGTGATATGCTGATGCGAGATGTCGGATATCTCATCGAGATTGTCCGTCACATAGTCTTCTTCCGTCATTCCATATACTACGGAAGAAAACAGCGACATAAGTATAATCAGCATCAGTGGCATAAACATAACGGTTGTCTTTGTTATCACGGCAATTGCCGCTATTATCAATCTTTTAAGCCATCGGTGCAAATTTAATCATTTTTTGATTAATAACAATAGCTATCATGATATGTTACACATAAGCTTTGGCAGATATCAAATAAGTTTACAATGACATCATTTCATCTTAATCCGGCACTTATTTATCATGTATGTGCGAAGTAAATACGTGCCGAGCCTGCGGTTTCACAATTATTTTGTAATTTTGTAGTTGGATATCAACAACTTACAAGACGGGTTGTGATATCTACTGATTTTTATTACGACGTTCTTATACAGAACGCATATAAATCATTTATATATTAACATAAAACGAAAAAGAAATCATGAAGAAAATTTTCATTGTTGCTGCCATGTTCGCAGCAATGACATTCACAGGATGCGGAAACGGTCAGAAACAAAACACTGACGACGCAGACTCGACAAAAGTGGAGGCTACAACAAACGAAGAAGCCGGCAGTGAGATAAAAACGGCAATAGAAAACATGACTGCGCAACTTGATGCCAAGGATGCAAAAAAATTCAACTCGACATTGGCTGAAGTACAGGAGGAGATACAAAAGCTTATCAAGACAAATCCGGAAGCTGCAAAAGCGTGTCTGCAACAGTTGCAGGAATATCTGAAGAAAAACTCCGAACAGATAAAGAGCATCGCAGGAGACAAGGCTGCTGCGGCAGCTGCTGCAATATCAAATGTTCCGGCTGCACAGATTATAGAGACATTGAAGTCGCAGGCAGGCACAGCAGCTGAAACGGGCAACAACGCAATATCAAAGGCGGCAGAAGCCGTAGAAGCAGCAAAGAACACACCCGAAGAAGCGAAAAAAGCAGTAAACGAGGCAATGGAAAAGGGCAAGGCAGAGGCTGAAGCCAAAGCTGCAAAACGTACTGAAGAGGGTAAGAAAAAAGCCAATGAGGCAATAGACAAAGGTGTGAACGACATCAAGAACAAGCTCGGATTGTAAGAATGGGATTAGGATAAAAGGAGATAAGGGGAGATAGGAGGAGATATGTGGCTTGCGACACAGAAGATAAAGGACAATTGCCTTGAAACATTCGACTTCCATCCTCCGTGTAGGGCTGTACCATGGTGCAGCCGATGTGATAATGAATAATAATTCGATGTGATTACGAATGAAACAATCCATGCGGTTTCGGATGTTCCATGGAACATCACTACAGGTCTCATCAACAAGACATTCGTCTTTTATCTCCCTTTATCTTCCCTTATCTCCTCCTATCTCCTTTAAATTATAAATTAACACCCGTCTCCTTTTAAACAAACATAATAATGAAAGTATCAACAATACTTCTAAAGACTTGGTTTGACGAATTTAACCGTGAATATTTCCGTTCATCGCTACCCGTGCCAAAGTTTGTCATAGGAAATGCGCGGACACAGCTCGGTGCAATGGCATACAAGTGGAAAAGTGTAATGGGACGGAAGGAGTATTACGGCTATACCATACGTATAAGCAACTACTATGATGCCGACGAGAAACAGTTCAAGAACGTGCTGCTGCACGAAATGATACATTATTATATAGTAATAAAAGGGATAAAGGATACATCTTCACACGGTATCGTATTCCGTCGCATCATGAACGAGATGAACGCCCGCGGCTGGAATATAACCGTGAGAACGGACACTCGCAACTGGAACATTGCCGGCAAAAGCAGCACAAAGGGTGAAACATTTCTTGTTCTGGCGGCAGTCACACACGCCGGAAAGCATCTGCTGTCAGTGGTTAACCCTGCCTATGCGCGCCGTATAGAGAGAATAATGAAACTGTCACAGGAAGTGAAGTGGCATGCCTTCTACACATCATGTGACAGTTTTTTTCATCGTTTCCCAAAGTACGAAGTCCCCGCGGACGGATTGTATCCCCGACTGTCTTTATGAAAAAGACTGACGCCATGAACAGGACTGACTTTAAAGGATAACAGAACTATTATTCAATAGTAACAAGTTCTATTGGCTGCTCAGTAACTTTATCCAATGGAGCCGCCCTGTATTTCACCTCATCAAAACGTATATTGTTGAGTTCTATACAACGTATCATACTATTATACATTGTACGATAATATATTTTACGGTTACGTATATCCGTAACCGCTGTCCATTGTGTGGCACTCGGAATGTCGGGCATATTCTGTCCGTCCACAAACTGGGCACCGACAGGAATGTCGAAATTATTCAATATCTGGAAACACTGGCGTACAGCCTGCCCCGCCGTAACCATACGCGGAGCCGTTGTCTGAAAGAACGCAGCCCTTATGAAGCGCGAAGGAGGGGTGAAATCGCCCGGAAGTCCTAACATGCCGCTGCCTCCGCCTATCGACGATAGTGTTATATTTCCGAACTCACGATCGCCTGCCTTTCCCGGAAATAAGTTTATATAGTTGTTTAAATTTGTGAGATGCCACTCAAATCCGGGCGAGTTTGTAAGTACACCAAGACGGTTTTCATAAAACATAGGCTTCTTGTCCACAATCTCCAATACCACCTGGCGTCCCGATGCATCGGCTATTCTCCAATGTACGGTCGAAGCATTGGGATATATAGATACCACATGCACCCTGCCAATGGCTCTCTTGACATCATCCACTGTCCTGCATTCGCCCAAAAGCCACGACACAAGTTGCAAGTCGCTGATACAGGATTTACTATATTCCGGCACATAATCCTCATACTTTCCATAACCCGGAAAATAGAAAAGACCAACTGAAAGTCCTTCTTCATTGAGTCCTTCGGAAACAAACTCTTCAGTCTCCACAGACATACCCACATATCCGTAACGCGCAGTAAAATCCATACCGTCTTTCTTTCCGCCCGGCACATACGATTTCTGTCTGTAACCTCTCGGCACTATTACATAGCTGCTGCCCAGATTGCTGCCTGCCCATTCTATAGTTCTCGCCAATATGGTCTCACCCGCCTGTGTCTTAAGTGTTATCCCCGTACACGCACCGGCTTTCTCTGCATGAGCCGTCATAAACAGCGTCATCACAAAAACAATTAACTTTGATCTCATAACAGTTGATTTTTTATTAGTCACGACATGCATCCATGATGCTTCACGTCTTCAAAGTTAGAATATCCCGACATAATCATCAAAGATATTCTCATTGTTTATGATACGTTAGACTGTATTTGGTTACATCATGTTCATAAAGGCAACAGTATGTTAAAATACCCCGACATACATTAGTCTCATCACCTGACATACAAAACGAAACAAGCCGCACACCTGCAACAGTGTACGGCTTGATTTATTTCTGACAAAGTATGTCTCTGCTTAAAGCTGTGCCAATTCCACCACCTTGTCTACGGCAGCAGACAGACCTTCAACGTTCTTTCCGCCCGCTGTGGCAAAATGGGGTTGTCCGCCACCGCCTCCTTGTATCAGTCTGGCTGCCTCACGTATAATCTTTCCGGCGTTCACACCGTGGTCGGCAACAAGGTCTTCGCTGACGATAACACTAAGCGTAGGCTTGTTGTCATAGTGGCTTCCCACCACACAGAGCATATGTTCAGGCTCGGCAGCACGGATTTTGAATACCAGATCCTTGGCTGACTCAGCTTTCATGGGCAATACCGCAGTAACAATCTTCACTCCGTTGACAACCTTCATCTGAGCCAACAGCTTGTCCTTTGCACGCTCCACCACTTCGGCATCGAACTTCTCTATGCTCTTCCGCATGGCATCGTGCTCCTCTATATATTTCTGTATGGTGGATTTCAGGTCTTTGGCATTGTTAAATAGTTCCTTTATCGCCTTGATGCCGTCTTCCAAATCATACATCATCTGCTCGCACTCTTTGCCGGTCTTTGCCTCTATACGGCGTATTCCGGCAGCGACACTGCTCTCCGACACAATCTTTATCATACCTATACGTCCTGTTGACAAGGCATGGATACCGCCGCAGAACTCTATACTCGGACCGAACTGCACCACGCGGACCTTATCTCCGTACTTCTCTCCGAACAAGGCAACGGCTCCAAGTTTCTTCGCATCCTCAAGAGGGATGTCGCGATGTTCGTCAAGACGGATGTCCTCACGTATCATCTCGTTAACCATGCGCTCTACAGTACGTATCTCTTCATCGGTAACCTTTTGGAAGTGAGAGAAGTCGAAACGCAGTGTATCCGGAGACACAAACGAACCTTTCTGCTCTACATGCTCGCCGAGAACCTGCTTCAAGGCATAGTCAAGCAAGTGTGTAGCCGTATGGTTGGCGGCACAAGCATCGCGCTTCTCAGTGTCTACACATGCCATGAACTGTGCCGTAGGATCCTTTGGCAGAGATTTTACGATGTGTACAGACTGACCGTTTTCGCGCTTTGTATCGACAATCTGAACTGTCTCGTTCTCGCTTACCAGCACACCGGTATCTCCCACCTGTCCGCCCATTTCGCCATAGAACGGTGTATAATCGAGAACAAGTTCATAATATGTGAGTTTCTTCTGCGTCACCTTACGGTATCTCAGTATGCGGCACTCATATTCCGTATAGTCGTATCCTACAAACTTCTGCTCGCCCTGAGCCAGTTCCGTCCAGTCGCTGCTTTCCACAGCTGCCGCATTGCGTGCACGGGCTTTCTGCTTCTGCATCTCCTCGTCAAACTGCTTCTCATCCACGGTCAGCCCGTTTTCGCGGCATATCAGCTGGGTAAGGTCAAGCGGGAACCCGTATGTATCGAAAAGACGGAACGCCCTTACACCGTCAAGTTCGGTCTTTCCCGCTTCCTTCACACTGTCCATTGCCTCGGTAAGCATGTTGATACCGTTTGACAAAGTACGGAGGAACGACTCTTCCTCTTCCTTTATAACCTTTGTGATAAGTTCACGCTGTGCAGGCAGTTCGGGATAAGCATCTCCCATTTCATGTATCAGCGTGGGCACAAGCTTGAACATGAAGGCACCCTTCTGTCCGAGGAACGTATATGCGTAGCGCACGGCACGGCGAAGGATGCGTCGAATGACATATCCCGCTTTGGCATTGCCGGGCAACTGCCCGTCGGCAATAGAAAAAGCAACGGCACGCAGGTGGTCGGCAACAACGCGCATTGCCACATCCGTTTCTTCGTCTTTACCGTATTCTTTCTCCGAGAGACGTGCTATCTCTTTTATTATCGGCTGGAATATATCCGTATCGTAGTTAGAGGTCTTTCCCTGCATTGCGCGCACAAGACGCTCAAAGCCCATACCGGTGTCTATCACATGCTTGGGCAATCCTTCGAGCGAACCGTCTGCCTTACGGTTATACTGCATGAAGACAAGGTTCCATATCTCTATCACCTGCGGGTCGTCCTTGTTCACGAGCTGTGCGCCGGGCACCTTTGCCTTCTCCTCCGGAGTACGCGAGTCGAGATGTATCTCCGAACACGGACCGCACGGACCCGTCTCGCCCATTTCCCAGAAGTTGTCGTGCTTGTTTCCGTTGATGATATGGTCGGCAGGAAGATGTTTCATCCAGAAAGCAGCCGCCTCATCATCACGCGGCAGCCCTTCTTCCGGCGAGCCCTCGAACACAGTGGCATACAGATTGGCGGGATCTAAATGGAGTACGTCAACAAGATATTCCCACGCATAGTTTATGGCATCCTCCTTAAAGTAATCGCCAAAGCTCCAGTTACCGAGCATTTCGAACATAGTGTGATGATACGTATCGTGTCCCACTTCCTCCAGGTCGTTGTGCTTTCCGCTCACACGCAGACACTTCTGCGAGTCGGTGGCACGTGTGGATTTTGGTTCGCGTGTTCCCAATATAATGTCCTTAAACTGGTTCATACCTGCATTGGTGAACATCAGCGTGGGGTCGTCCTTTATAACCATAGGAGCCGACGGCACGATGAGATGCCCTTTAGACTCAAAATATTTTTTGAAAGATTCTCGGATTTCGTTAGCTGTCATAACTTTGTATGCTTTTTTTATTTATTAATCAAAAATATTGAAGATATATACCGACATATATATCAGGCAGCAAAATTATAAAAAATCCCATAAAATGCCAAATTATTGTTTGGAATGTTAGAATAACATCATATTACAGTATATCAGATGTATGCAGAACTGATAAGAACATTTGTTTGAGACGAAGAATAAAAAATGTCTGCAAAAGTTTGCTTATGTCACAATAAGTATGTACTTTTGCATCCGCTAAACCGATTAAAGGTGGCTACGGGGTGTAGCTCAGCCCGGTTAGAGTACGCGTCTGGGGGGCGTGTGGTCGCTGGTTCGAATCCAGTCACCCCGACAGAAAAGGAGTTAGGCATAATGCCCGGCTCCTTTTTTCTTTGGCGTTATTTAATGTAAATTCGATGAATTATCACTCATTTAGTGATGTTTTGGATATACACACCGAGTAGGGATGCTCCATGGAGCATCCGAAACCGCATGGCTTATATCATTCATAATCACAGCGAATTATCACTCATCATCACAACGAATTATTATTCATAATCACATCGGCTGCACCATGGTACAGCCCTACCCGGCGTAGACATTCCGTTCATTATAAATTATAAATTGTCAATTATAAATTAATACAAAGGAGGGGGCAGGGGTGGTTTGTATTATTCTCAAACTCGCGTATTTTATGTATTCGTGCGGAAAAATGTATAGTGCCGGGCAATTATCGTGCAAAAAAAATGTAGCTTTCCGGATGATATTCGTGCGGAAAAATGTAAAACGGATAGAATACATGTCTGTATTTTTTATTTTATCCCGAATCTCTTCCTGTGGCAGGCACTTGTACGCTTACGACATTTTACACACTATTATCGTCTGTCGGCATGAAACAGTGTTATTGTAAACAGCAGATAAACAGATGTTTACGTCTTACACATCTTATATCGGCTGCACCGTTCTATACAAATATCCGTCCTCTTTCCTGTGACAGTTGTGACAGATGTGTACACTTGTTTTATAAAATACGCGAGAATTAAAAAATAGTTATCCTTTAAAGGAAGGGTATTTTTTTATTATACAGAAATGTTATAAAACAAGTGTATACATCTGTCACAAGTGTCACACAAGGTTATGAGGTGATTATGAGGTTATGAGGTTGTAAGGTGGGAGGTCATAAGGTGATAATACCCATGACGCATGAAGCCCCGTGACCTTGCCATAATATCCATTGTCACCTCACGACCTCATAACCTCATAACCTTAAATTCTGCCAATTCCTGCCAATTCCCGCCAACGAGGTTTCATGCTTTTGTATCTTTGCACTGTCAACAAAATAAAAAGCAAATGAACAGCAAAGAAAAATTATCTATAGCCGAAAGTGCGCCACTTAAGGCTGCAAAGTACGCCATTTCACAGCGTAAACCTACGCACTTTGCAACGCAAAGTTACGCACATCACAAGCCAAAGTGGCATACTTTACGTGGGTTTGGAATAAATAAAGAGAGAGCACAAACCTGCATGAGGTTTGCACTCTCTCATTTAATATTGCTTGCCCCATCACCCTACCGGACTGAAAATGCCGGTCGTGGCGTGATAACGTAACCAAAATTATTCGGCACGCAGTGTGAAACGCTTGAAAGCAACAACTGTAAGTTCCTTGTCGGCAGCCTGCAGATACTGTGAAACAGTCTGCTTGCTGTCCTGAATGAACTCCTGATTGAGCAGGCAAGACTCCTTGAAGAACTTAGCCATACGTCCCTTTGCAATGTTCTGTATCATCTGCTCAGGAAGATTTGCAGCTTTCTGCTCTGCTGTTGCAGCCTTCAACTGGCGTATTTCCTCAGCCTGTGCCTCCGTGATGTTACCTTTCATCACACCCTCGTTAAGATGCTCTTCGTTCTCTGCTATATAGAGATTGAAGCCAGCCTTCTTAAGAGCAGCCTCTACAGCCTTCTGTACCTGCTCTTCTTTTGTCTTCTGGATGGCAACTTTCAATTCGTTGTCCTTCACCTCCTGAGGAACAGAAGCCTCATCAAGAGCAACAGGATTCATAGCTGCAACCTGCATGGCGATAGCATGTGCCTGCTCTTCTGCCGGTTTGTTGGTCTGAACCATTGTACAGAGAGTGTTGTTGTTCATGTGGTTGTACACAGAAACGTTCTCTCCCTCAAGGTATGAATAGCCGTCGAGTTCAACTTTCTCACCGGTGATACCGGAACGGTTTATCACCTCTGCCTCAACTGTTGCACCGTTTATTGTAAGAGCCTTAACCTCGTCAATAGTCTTAGCCTTAGCAGCTACGGCTGCATCAAGGATAGCTTGTGTCAGAGCAATGAACTCTTTGCCGTTTGCTACGAAATCGGTTTCACACTTCAAGGCGATGATTGCAGAGAAGCCGTCTGCGCTCTTTACAAGTACACAACCATTCGAAGTTTCGCGGTCTGAACGCTTTGCAGCGATAGCCTTACCTTTCTCGCGGATAATCTCCACAGCCTTGTCGAAATCGCCGTCAGTCTCGGTCAGAGCCTTCTTGCAGTCTGCAAGACCGGCACCTGTCATCTTACGGATTTTCTGTATATCTGCTATTGAAATAGCCATAATCTTTACTTTATTAAATTGTAAGCATTAAAAATAATTACTCTGCTGCAGGAGCTTCTGTCTCTGCCTCAACTGTAGCTTCCTCTTTAGGAGCGGCATCCTTACGTGCCTTGCGTGTACGCTTGGGTTTGTCTTCCACTGCATCAGCCTCAGCCTGTTCCTTTGCAGCTTTCTCGTCTGCCTTTTCAACCTTACGCTCTTCCAGACCTTCAGCGATAGCAGCGCAGCAAGCATCCAGGATTACCTCAACGCTGTCCTTTGCATCATCGTTGGCAGGAATCATAAAATCTACATTGTTGGGATCGGAGTTTGTATCAACGATAGCAAAAACAGGTATACCCAGACGATTAGCCTCTTTAACGGCAATAGCTTCTTTCATTACGTCTACAACAAAAAGTGCGGACGGAAGACGTGTAAGGTCGGCAATAGAACCGAGGTTCTTCTCCAGCTTTGCACGCTGACGGCTGATCTGAAGAATTTCACGCTTTGAAAGATTTGAATATGTACCGTCGTTCATCAGCTTGTCGATGTTCGCCATCTTCTTTACAGCCTTGCGGATTGTAGGGAAGTTTGTAAGCATACCACCCGGCCAACGCTCGATTACATAAGGCATGTTTACGGCAGCTGCCTTGTCTGCAACAATGTCTTTTGTCTGTTTCTTAGTAGCAACGAACAGGATTTTCTTTCCTGACTTGGCAATCTGCTTCAAAGCATCTGCAGCCTCGTCTATCTTAGCCACAGTCTTATGAAGGTCTATAATGTGAATGCCGTTACGCTCCATAAATATATAAGGAGCCATGGCGGGATTCCACTTACGCTTGAGGTGACCGAAATGACATCCGGCCTGCAACAGCATATCAAAATTAGTTCTTGACATTTTCTTTCGTTTTTTAATTGTTTTGTTTACTTTCTTTTTAGTTTTGTTAGAACCAATCCGAAGGTAATCTGAATGGAAACTCAAAGAGAGTCCCTCGGATTTAGATGCTAAACGTGTCCAGTTACGACCGGCTTCAGGCACAACGGCACACGCAATGCCATTCTCCGCAAGCCATGCCGATATTAACGCTTACTGAACTGGAAGCGACGACGAGCCTTCGGCTGACCCGGCTTCTTACGCTCAACAGCACGTGAGTCGCGTGTAAGGAAACCTTTAACCTTCAGAGCTTTCTTGTCTTCGGCATTGATCTTAACCAAAGCACGTGCAATGGCAAGACGCAGAGCCTGGCTCTGACCTGTAAAGCCACCACCGTCAAGGTTTGCCTTGATGTCGTATTTGCCCTCTACCTCAAGAGTCTGCAGAGGCTGCTTAACAACATACTGAAGTATTGCAGAAGGGAAATACTCAGTGAGATCCTTCTTGTTTATGGTAATTTTGCCTGTACCTTCGCTTACGTAAACACGTGCAATTGCACTCTTACGGCGACCTATCGCATTTATTACTTCCATTATCGTCTAATTATTTATACTGGTTAATATCAATTGCTTTTGGCTTCTGTGCCTGCTTGTCATGCTCCGTACCGTTGAAGATATAGAGGTTTTTCAAGAGGCTGCGTCCCAACGGACCTTTCGGAAGCATACCTTTCACTGCATGACGGAGTATTCTGTCTGCGCCGTCTTCCCTTGTACGAAGCTGCGCAGGAGTGTTAAAGCGCTGTCCGCCGGGATAACCAGTATAGCGTGTATATACCTTGTCAGTTTCTTTCTTTCCGGTAAATACCACTTTCTTGGCATTGATGATGATAACGTTGTCTCCACAATCCACGTGAGGTGTGAAATTGGGTTTGTACTTTCCACGGAGAAGTTTAGCCACTTTAGAGCAAAGACGACCAACGACCTGGTCTGTAGCATCGATAACTACCCACTCTTTATTGACAGTCTCCTTGTTTGCGGAAATAGTCTTGTAACTTAAAGTGTTCATTTCTTTAATTTAATTTTACTACTAAAAAACGTTTTTCTAATTATTTTATCCGTCAAAACCATACTGACTGCAACAGGTTTTCCCATCACAATCATTACAGTCTTATCGTTAGACAGCGATTCACTAACCGTAGTGCCCGGCCAAAAGCACGACTATTAACACTCTGTCTGCGAGGCTCTAAGTACACCTCAATAAATAATCGGACTGCAAAGTTATATCTTTTTCTTATATTTTAATATGTATTATTTAGGACTTACTGATTTATTTACGATTATTTAACGATTGATTAAAAAGGAGACGTGTGTTAATTTATAATTCATAATGCGAGGAGAGGGGGGATGACCATATGCTTGCGCCGGGTAGGGATGTTCCCTGGAACATCCGAAACCGCATGGCACATAAATCCACCTCTCCTCGCATTATCAATTATAAATTATATACGCGCCTTGTTGCTTCGGCTGCACCATGGTACAGCCCTACACAGTGCAAGCATATGGTCATCCCCCTCCATTATAAATTATAAATTGTCAATTATAAATTAATATAATTCACTATCTTTGTAGAAGATAAGCTGCGCCTCAGCAATTTCAAACAAGTTTGATTGCGTTCGGCTTGCATTATCTTTGCATTAACAGATATAATAAAAGACATGGCAGACAACAACAAATATAAGAACGATGAGCTTGCAATGCTGCATAAGACACTGCACGAAATACTGGCAGAAGTAATAAGAATATGCAACAAGCACGACATTCCTTACTTTATGATAGGCGGTTCCGCCATAGGAGCGTTCTTTTACAACGACATCATACCCTTTGACGATGATATAGACATTGGTATGACACGCGAAAATTATGAAAGATTTCTAAACATCGCACCAAAAGAACTATCCCCGGGATATTTCCTACAATGGGTAGGAACAGACCGGCACACACCTTATTATTTTGCAAAAGTAAGGAAAGACAACACATTGTTTATAGAAGACAGCGTGAAAAACATCAAGATGCACCACGGAATATTCGTGGACATATTCCCGATAGACAAGGTTCCTGACAATCCCACATTGCAGCACATACAAAGAAAAGTCGCAAACTTCTTCAACGAATGCCTCGTGGCAAAAGAAGTGTGGCTTTGGAAATATTGCGGAAAATGCGAGATAGACATTCCGAACGAACACGGCTTCATAAACTGCCTGCTCAACAGAATCGTGATATCCATACTGCCCAAACGCACTATATACAATATCCTGCGCCATATACAGGATGCATTCAACAATGGAGACAGCCATACCTATTATAATATAGTGATGACAAAGGTCGACCATATTGCCGTCAAGGATATAGAAAACCTAAAGACTGTAAGATTCGGAGACGCGGAAGCGTATGTCCCCGACAACGTAGAAACATATCTCCGCCGCCACTATCCCAATCTGCGAAAGGAAATTCCAGAAGAGGAACAAGTGACACACCGCCCTATGAGACTAAAGTTTTAATTTATAATTCATAATGAATAATTTATAATGAGAGAGATGTGTGTATGCCTGCGCCGAAGTAGGGCTGTACCATGGTGCAGCCGAAGCAATAGGGACGTATGTAATATAACAGGAAATATGAATTTGACGAATTCACATTAATATAATAGGGAATATGAAAATCAAAAAGGTGAAACGAGAAACATTCTCATTCCACCTTTTAATTAATACAGTATTACAAATTGTGCTTATTCGTCATCGCTCCAACGTTGATCACCATACTTGCCGTACATATCGCGATAAGCTATGTTGACTTTGAAATTACCGTTTGCAGCATCAATCCAGAAATCTTTAGAACTTGCAGGTAGCTCGTTACCTAATTCATAACCCGAGTTCCACAATTGGTCACTTGTATAGAATGTGTTTTCTACCGTCTGCTGCCCCTTCATACTACAACCCTTTATAGTCTTGGCTCCGTCAGAACCATTGAACGGACCGATTAGAGTGTTGCTGACATTCGGAGTGATGCCCAGTTTGTTGACATCTATCAGAGACTTACCGGCTTGTACGCAATTATATATCGTACAATGGTCAATGTTTACATTAATGCCTTCCTGAGCAACATTTATAAGCGCACCTGCAGCAACTCCGGAAATTGTCGTATTTGACAAATTCAACGAACCGATTGTCATGTTCTTCTGGTCTTTACTGTTGAAGAAACCATATGAACCGATGTTACTTATCTCACAGTTATTAACCGTAATCTCGCCGACATGTCCTCCTGTTATGTTCTGGAAACGTATTACGCCGCGTGTATTCATTATGGTACATTTCTCAACCTGAAGTTTTCCTATATTGTTACCACCGCTGATATTGAGAACATAATTATCACTCGGACCATTGTTTACAAGATTAATATTATAGAAGCGCACAATATCTTTGTCGCCATCTATTCCGGCACCACGTATATGGAATGTAGGTTTGCCTTCTCCTGCCGCACCCCAGAAATATATACTCTTGATGTTGGCAGGTATCTTCGGTGTCTTGTAGTTTCCGTCCTCGCCTACAGGCATGTAATAGTCAAGTCCCTGCGGCATGAGGATAACCAGCTTGTCGTTTGCAGAATTTTCAAGGATGGCATTGAGGTCATCACCTTCAGCAAGATTAATGATATCGTGTCCCTCCGGGAAATCCTCGGTTGTCTTAAACGACATGTTGCCACGTACATTATCGCCGTTCCACAGTTTTATTCTGTATGTGCTGTTGTCTTTCAGACCTGTAACATTTACCACACCGTTTTCAAAATCTATGGCAGAGTCATCAACTCGAGTAGAGTCTTCATCCTTATATACATACGCTGCGTCGATAGTCTTTTCAGCATTGTAATATACCACAGCCGAGTGTGAGCTCGGGATGATATTGGTTATTATCTGCTCGCTCTTTGTCTTGAAAGAATACTTTGTAAGATACTTCCATTTGCTCACTTTGTCGTTTTCGCCAAGTGTACGCATACGGAGGAAGTATTTTGTAGAACCTTCAAGGTTATATATTGTGTCAGGAGAAGATGTCAGCTCGACAATCAGGCTGTTGCCATTGGCATTCAGTTCTATCTCGTCATACAATGAGTCTCTGCTCACCTCTACCTGATAACCTTTGGCACCCGGTATTTTGCCAAATACCACGGCAACTTTATCATCAAGCGGATCTACTGTCAGTGATGTAGGGTGGAACATGCGGTCGAAGTTGCTGTCCACATCCCAATCGTTGTCATCGCAGCACGATGTAAATGCTGCTGCACCCAGAAACAACAGTGAACCAAGCGCAATTGAATATTTAGATTTGAAATTCATACTTTTTCTTTTTATCGTTTAATAACCATAAGAGTTTGCAATTTTCCCCTGAGCATCGGCTATCGTACTTGTCGATATAGGCATCAGATAACGGTTCTTAACCGTTGAGTTCAATCCGGCGCTTATATAGTCAAGTGCAACAATCGGGTTCTTTCCCGGATTTGTATCGGTTGAAGGCGTACCCCACCATGCCACCTTTGAGTAGCCATTCTTTTGATAGTTTGCCTTAATATCCTCATCCGGTTCTTCATACCAGCATACAGACGACATGTCGATTTTCTCTTCATTTCCCTCTTTGATTACCTTATAATACAATTCTTTGGGATAAACATTCTCCATCTGATATCTGAATGTTTCCTTGAACTCGTCGATCTTCTTGCTCAACAGGTTCCAGCGCTCAAGCTCGAACTTACGCACGCCTTCGCCGGCAAACTCCCAGGCGTTCTCCTGTACAACAGCCTCAAAGAATGCGTTTTTGTCTGCAGGAAGTGCATCTACGTATGCCTTTGCATCTGCTTTATCTGCCTCGGCAAATGCACGTGTGTGTACCATTTCCAATGCCTGACGTGCAGTAAGTCCTGCTCCGCCTGTTGCATCATCAGGATTACCGTTAAGTTCGTTGAGAACCTCTGCATACATTAGCAGCACCTGCGGATAGCGCATTTTTATGGTATTTATACCGGTAGGCACCTTCTCTGTGCTTCCCAATGCAGCCTGACGCCACTCTTCGTTCATCTTGCGGATGTCCCACTTTGCCACATATATGCCGAAAGGTACGTTTTTCTGCATGTTTTCCTTCAATACTCCGTTCTCTTCTTTCAACTCATACGTAGCACAAGTCAGGTCACGACGAAGGTCTTTTCTGTCAAACGACCAGAAGAAAGGAGCAGTAAGTTTCACCTTACCTGATGAGTTACCTTTAGGTCCATACTTTGAAGATGCTCCGCTGATACGCACACCCACGGTATAACCAAACTCACCGCTCTTGTTCAGTCCCATCGGAACTTCAAATATATTTTCATTATATTTGCTGTCAAGCTCTCTCTGATTTACAAGATACCACTGGTCTGCGATGCTCGGATTAAGCTGATGAACACCACTTGATATTACAGCGTTAAGATGCGACAGCGCAAGTTGATAATACTTCTGACGTTCTGCTGCACCGGGGCGCTGTGTAGGATATGTGGGGTCGCTGTTTTCTGCAGCTGTCTCATATCCGTCCTTTGCATGCTCGCGTATTGCCCATCCGGCACGTTGCAGCGCCATGTGTGCAAGCAGCGCGTGTGCATATCCCTTTGTAACATGTTCTGTTGTATAGCTGTTTTCGCCAGCCCACGGCAACAGTTCCACAGCTTCTTCGAGCGTACCGATAAGAGCATCCATTATCTCGTCGCGGTCGGTCTTCTCAAGATACACATTGCTAAGGTCTGTCTTTGTCTCAGCCAGTTTCAATGGCACGTCGCCATAGTTGCGTATAAGGTCGAAGTAAAGCATTGCTCTAAGCGTCAGCGCTTCACCCTTATATCTTTGCACCTGACGGCTTTCTGCAGAAGTGCCCTCTATCAGCGAGCTTCCGTTAAGTCCGTCGATAACGTTGTTGCAGTATTCTATTGCAGTATATAAATTGTCCCATGCCGTCTGTGCTTTGTTCCATCCGCCGGCAACAGCATTATAATTCATATAACTTCTCTCACTGCCCTGTGCCGTATAGCTTGCAGCATCTCCTGCATCGACAAGCTCGATGTCGGTGTTCAGCGATGTTGTAAATGCCATCACCTGCGCATACGTTCCGTCCTCGGTGAGCGCACCGTATGCCTTGTTCAGAACCAAGCTCGAATAATACGGCGAGTTCCATACATTAGAAGGGGTATGTTCCGAATCAGAACTCTGGTCGAGAAAATCGTTGCAAGATGTTGCAGATACAGCCAGACCGCACAACAATAATGTCTTTATTATATTTGTTTTCATAATGATATTTCTTTATGATATGATTAGAATGAAACGTTCACGCCGAATACATACAGACGGCTCTTTGGATATGTGGCAATATCGATACCCGGACACATCGGGTTCTTCTTGCTCTGTGTGTCTGCCTCGGGGTCTGATCCTGAATATCCGGTGATGGTCAGCAGGTTGTAACCTGTGAAGTAGAAACGGACATTGCTGAGAAACAGCTTGTTGACAACAGACTTCGGAAGAGTATAACCCAGAGTCACGTTCTGCACGCGCAGGAATGAAGCGCTTTCAACATAGTCACTGATAAGAGACATCTTGTTTACAACAACCGGGTTATAAATAGAGGCATTGCTGTTTATTTCGTTAAGACGTGCAATGGCAGCTTCAGGACTTCCGTATGCAGCCACAACATCGGCATTCGACGGGTTATAGAGGTTAAGTCCTGTTTCGATATCAAAACCTGTATATCTGTTTGTGAAGTCACCGTTGATGTTATAACCCTTACGAGACTGTCCGTAGAAACTTGAAATCATCTTCGCACCGTTTATGCGCTTGTTACCCAAAGAAAAGTTGCAGAATACAGACGCGTCAAAGCCATGGAATGTGGCGTTGAGACCGAAACCTCCCTGCCATGGTGCTATGGTATTGCCAAGACGCTGCTTCAAAGCCTTTCCGTTTTCATCAACTTCAATCTTCAGTGCACCCGGCTTCAGCTGTCCGCCAATAACCTTTGTACCTTCGTCCAGCACACCTTCGCGCAGTGTCCATGCCTTGCCGTTCCATATCAAATCACCGTCAGGGTTTGTATTTGCATCGTATGCGGTATAGAAGCCCTTTGTCTTGTATCCCCATACTTCGCCGATACGTCCGCCTTCTACAATACGGAAATTCTCGTTGTCATCGAATGTTGAACCTGCCCACTTGAAGTTCTGGAATTCGGTGTCGGTATTCAGTTTGTCAATCTTGTTGCGGTTGTATGAAATGTTACCGGTGAAATTAAGGGTAAAGTTCTTCTTCTCCACGATAGACGCGTTTACAGTAAGCTCGACACCCTTGTTTGAAGTCTGTCCGAAATTCTGATACTGATACTGATAACCTGATATCGTAGGTATCTGTGTCTGCATCAACAGGTCTTTGGTTGTGTTCCAATAGAAATCCAACGTACCGTTGATACGTCCGCCCAAGAAGCCGTAGTCGATACCGAAGTTACGTGTGATTGTTGTTTCCCACTTCAAGTCGGGGTTTGCCAATGTGTTATGATAAAGCATAACGGCAACTAGCTCGTTAAAGTAAGGAGCCTTTGCTTTAGCATCGGTAAGGTCGTATGTTGTTTCCACCAAACCGCTCTTGATACGGTTGTTACCGGCAGTACCGAAGCTCAAACGTGCTTTAAGGTTAGACAGCCAGTTGATATCTTTCATGAATCCCTCTTCGCTGATGCGCCATGCGATAGCTGCTGATGGGAAGTAGCCCCAACGGTTGCCCTTTGCGAACTTTGAACTTCCGTCAGCACGCAATGTTGCAGTAAAGAGATATTTGTCTGCGTATGTATAGTTGATACGTCCGAAAAACGATACCATATTGTCTTTACGTCCGAAGTTGCTGTAGTTGTTCAAAGCCAAACCTGCACCCTGATTTGCCAACACTTCCGGGAGAGTCATTGATGTGGGGAAGTTTACTGAGTAAGTTCTGTAAACATCTGTCTGCGAACTTGACCATTCCTGACCGACAAGTACATTCAGACGGTCGTCTTTTGTAAATATGTTCTTGTTATCGTATGTAATGGTGTTAGCATTACGCCAGTTACGCGATTCGTCGCGGTCTATCTCAGACTGCGGTCTTCCTGAATATCCAAGCGGAGAGTTCTTTGATGCTACGCAGCCGTAAGCGTTTGAAGACTTGGCGTTATACCATGAATATCCGAACTCGCTGCGCAATGTGAGATGCTTGAAAGGCTTCCAGTTGATTCCGGCATTGTAGTTCTGACGGAAACGGCGCTGCTGCTTGTAAGTGTCCAACATACGGTCGTAAGGGCTGCCCTCGGAAGAAGATGTCTTGTCTTCATCCTCTTCCACATCTTCCGTCAGCGGATCAACCGGGCGGAATGTTATAGTCTTGTTTACCAAAGAGTTTGACACGTTGTTGTCTGTAATGTCCGCACCCGAGCTAAGACCGTTTACAACCTGATAGCTCATACGTGCATTGAAGTCGAGTGACAACCACTTGTTGATTTGCGTGTTAAGTTTTGCATTGATGTTGTCTTTCGTAAAGTCAGAAGCCAACATGATGCTCTTGTCATCAGTACGCGAGTAGCTTACATTGAACTTTGTCTCCTTTGTACCACCGCTTACAGACAAGTTGTATATCTGCTGAATACCTGTGCGACCGAAAAGCTTGTCCTGCCAGTCGTTGCCTTTTACAGATTTCCATATTTCAAGGTCGTCATAATCTCCATATCCTGTGTTGCCCATTTCATACTGATAAAGGGCAAAGTTATAAGGATCGAGCACTTCTATCTCGTTAGAAATCTTGCGTACACCCAACGAAGCGTTGAAGTTGACATTCACCTTACCTTCCTTACCTCCCTTTGTAGTAATGATGATAACACCGTTTGCACCACGCGCACCATAGATTGCCGTAGACGAAGCATCTTTAAGCACGTCGATTGTCTCAATGTCGCTCGGAGCGATGTCGCTGATGCTTGATACAGGAAAACCGTCAACGATGAACAGCGGAGAGTTGTCCTGTGATATAGAACCGCCACCACGTACACGAATGGTAACCTCTGCATCGGGAGAACCTTCAGTAGACATAACGTTCACACCTGCCAGTTTACCCTGCATGGCTTCTGCCGCTGTAGAAACCGGAATGTTAGCAAGTTCTTTTGCCGATACCGAAGCCACCGACCCGGTAAGGTCTTTCTTCCTTACGGTACCATAACCGATTACAACGACGTCGTTAAGGCCTGTGGCCTCGTCTTCCATCGTCACGTTCACACTTGTCTTTCCTGCAACGTTTACAGTCTTCGTCTTCATACCGATGTATGAGATCTGAAGCTGCTTGCCCGAGGTAAGACCGATGGAGAAGTTTCCGTCGAGGTCTGTAGCCACGATGTTCTTCGTTCCCTTCTCCTGGACCGTGGCGCCTATTACAGGCTCGCCACTGCTGTCCTTCACGTTTCCCTTAACAGTCTGCGCCGACAGGCTCATGCCCATCAGGGCGAAGAGGCATACGAGCGCAACTCGTAAAGTTTTTAAATTACCAGACATAAATGTTATTAATTTAATTGATTAGTAACACTTTTATGCCATGCTGTCGGGTATTGGTTATATAAAAAATGCGGATGGCACAAGAGTGCCATCCGCATTGAGTTTTAGAATAATTATTCCTTAAGGATTCCAGCGTTTGTCGCCATATCCGCCCTTAACGATATCTTCGTTACCATAAGTGAAATCGCCTGCGGCAGCGTTCTTATACTGCGGATCGATTGATGCAGGAGATGCAGTGTCTGTAAACAGATTTGTCTTACCTGCATCCGAACCGTCAAGAACCTGCAACTTTGCACAATTATGATAATTGTTGTTTCTGAAAGTAGGAACAGCAGTCTTGCTTTGGTTACTCCATGTAGCCGCTGTATTAGAAACGATGTTGTTCGTCCAGTTTATAGATGATCCGACATAGCGGACATACAGCAGTCGTTTACCGCTTGTATTTGAAGCGGCATCAATCGTACATTGGTTCACATTTACAACAGGACTTCCGCCAAGCGCGCCCGATGCATCGTCTATACGGATAAAGTCACGTGCCGCACAACTTGCATATATTGTGCTGTTTGTAAGATTGAACACGTCCATGCGACCCTTGCGGCAGTCGAACATGTCACCGCCCTCGCATATTATATCATGTATCAGACAGTTGTTGAAAGTAACCTCGGGGATTGCAGCTGCGACATTAACATATATCACGCCCTTCGTATAATTCTTTATCTCCGCATTATTTACAGAGACCTTTCCTATCGATGTACCCTTTACGTTGATAAACTGGTCGCCACTTGTGCCTGTTCCGTCGAAATTAACCTGATTGATTGTCAGTGTAGCTCCGTCCTGCAACTCTATGCGTCCGTTTATCGTAGGAACATTTGTGGGATAGATACCCTTTATCGTTATGTTCTTAGAAACTTTCAGCGAACCGGCTGTTGCGTTCTCGCCTCCGTCCACGGTATAAGTGCCTCCATAAAGAGCAAACACTTGTCCGTCTGTTGCATTCTCTATTACGGACTGGATATTGTCATCCGGAGAAACAGTCGTAGCGCCGTCAAGGTCTATAATGGTGGTAATGCTCTTGCTTCCACGCTCCTTGTTGCCGTTATACAGCTTTATTGTATACTTTGTCTCGGGCGACAGTCCCTCGATTTTGGCGCGTCCTGCCTCAATTTCCTCGGCTGTAAGGTCTTTTGACGCAACCTCGGCTTCGCTCTCGTCAAGGGCAACAAGACGTGTAACCTCCTCGCCCGCAGGCCATGACATCGTTACGCTTCTGTCTGCAATATCTGTCTCTTTTGGAGTAATGAGTATCTGCTGCGCGGCTGTGCGGAATGAAACCGTGCTCCATTTTGAGTTACGGCTCTCATCTTCACCGTCTACAGCCATAACCCTTACAGAATAGTCTGTGTCATAAATCAGTCCTGTCACGCTGCAACTGTTCTCCGTTGTCTCATACGTCTGTGCGGGTGTGCCTTCAAACGCCATGCTGTTGTCATCGGCAAAAACCTCCACCACATATTTCGAAGCACCCTCGGATGCCATCCATTGCAGGTTGGCACTGTTCTGCGTAACGTTCTTTGCATCAAGGTCAACAGGTGAGAACACACGTCCGTAGACAATGTTTGCAATCTCATCCATCGGGTCGCTGCACGATGTCAGGGCAAGAGTGCCAAGCCCCAACATACATGCGAATATTATTTTCTTGTTCATAGTTACTTTTTTGTTTGTTGATTAATTAGTCTGAAAGCTGACCGTAGTTTCCGTCATTGTTTATCAGTCCGTTACTGCTGTTTACGAATGTCTGCCAGATAGGCCACAGACAGTTGAGGCTCGGGGTGTTAACATAAATACCGTTGATATAGTCCTCTTTAAGTTTCAGACCGTCCTTGCCCTCAAACCAGTCTTTCGATGCAAAGCCGGCATCTTTCAGTTCGGTGCTTATAGCTTCTGTGTCATCGCCGTGGTTCAGACCGTAGATAATGATAGACTCTCCGTTGGGATTGGGCGAGTCACCCATATACATATTATATTGGTTTATCAGTGCTGCATCGCCCTCACTGTATATCTTTGTATAAACCTTTACAGGCAGGTCTGCATACTCACCCTGACGGTTTGCCAGACGTGTCAGTTTCTCCTTACACTCAGCCATCTTCTCATCGATGATGCCCCAGCGCACGAGGTCTGCCTTACGCAGTGCCTCACCTGCAAATTCCAGTGCACGCTGATCAACTATTCCGTTATGGAAGGCTTCTTTGCTTGCAGTGTACTTTGCCTTCAGTTCGGCAACCTTGGCTGCGGGCAACGCACGGCTGAGCACCGGTTCCATATACTGCCATGCAGCATCCGGACCGTCAAGCTGGTTTACTGCCTCTGCTGCCATGAGATAAACATCGGCAAGACGCATATACTGCCAGTTGATACCGTCGTCGTTCGTTGAAGTTACGATGCGCTTCATCCACTCATAGCGCAGTTTTCCGAAGCACCACTTATCTATAGAGCTGAGTTCCTGATACGACTTGCCGGCAACAAGCTCCTTGCTCCACTTGTAAGGTACACATGTTATGTCGCGGCGTACATCGTTCACGTCATAGTCGTAGAACAGGTAAGGCATCGGTGAGTTTGTACCGCCCTGTGCCTGCTGTGTATACTGGTCTTTTGCCTGGTGGTATACACCCCATGTATAGAGCACACGTCCGCGGCTGTCAGAGAACGGTATCTCCCAAAGGCTTTCGCCGCCTGCCGTAACATTGTCCTGCGAAAGTTTCTTGAAGTTGTCGGCAAATTCTCCGAGAGTATTGCGGCGGCTGTTGATGATGTCTATACACTCTTCCTTTACAATCTGATACATTTTGCTGGTCTCCAGCTCAGGGTCATTGCTCTTACGGAAGCCGTCGCCGCGCAGTCCGTATCCGCCTGCATAGAGGGCGATACGTGCACGCAGACCTTTTACAAAGCTCTTGCTCACGCGTTCTGTGGAAGATGTGATAGAGTTTTCGTTGGGCCAGTAACAATAGTCCTCTGCCTCTTTCAGGTCGGCAAGGAGCTGCTTGTAAATCACGTCGCGGTTTGTACGCGGCTTATACATGTTCTCGCTGTTGTTCGGTTTAAAACGTGCCGGAACGTCGCCCCATGCCTTTGTAAGATCGGTGTATATCACTGCACGCAACGTGAGTGCCTCACCGAGAAGCTGTGCCATATTGGGGTTGGATGCCGTGTTGCCATACTGGCGCAGACCCTTTATGGCAAGGTTTGCACGCTCTATTCCCTCATAGAACTTGGCGTATGCATTGTTGTCGGTATTCATCTGACCGTTGTTTGGCAGTGTTGAATAGTTCCACAGGCTTTGCTTGTCGTCTGTCTTTGAGGCAAGCGAAGGCGTGGACCGTCCGCCTGTTTCCACGTCGCTGTTAAGTCCGTAATACGGCAGGAAGCGTCCGCGGTAAGAGTTTGTCTCGCCAAACGACTGGTGAATTGACATTACTTCTGCCTCTGCGAGCGAGTATACGGAGAACACCGACGACTCGTCCAGTGACGAGATAGACGGAGAGTCCATGTCGCAGGCTGTTGTCACTCCTACAAGTGCAACCGATAATATCGATAATTTTATATATTTGTTCATGATAAATATTTCCTTTTTATTAGAAGTTCAAGTTAAGTCCGAAAACATACTGGCGGCTGCGGGGATATCCCGAGTAGTCCACACATGGCGTAAGGGCATTCTTCCTGATACAGTCTGACTCAGGGTCAAAGCCGCTATAACCTGTTATCGTGAATACATTGTAGCATGTGGCATAGAAACGCAGGCTGCCTATGCGCATCTTGTTTGTCACGCTCTTCGGCAGTGTATATCCGAGTGTGAGCGTGTTGAGGCGCAGGAACGACGCATCTTCTACAGCCCAGTCTGTCAGCACCATTTTGCTCATGTACGGGCTCCACATCGTTGTGTTCTTGTTAAGCTCGGCAAGAGCGACAGGGTCATTGCAGAGCGTTCCGTCCGGATTGAGGTTTGTCCAGCGGTTGCCGTCTGCCATGATGTCTATCATGTTGCGATACTGATATTTTGACGTTGATGTATACTCTATCTTGTTGGCATTGTAAACCTGGTTGCCTACGCTGAAGTTGAAGTTTGCGCTCAGGTCAAATCCGTAAGCATGTGCGTTTATGCCGAAACCTCCGGTGAAGTCAGGATTTACATTACCTATTATAACGTTGTCCTCATCGCCGATGACACCGTTTCTGTTACCTTCAGCATCAGGCTGGTCCACAAGTTTCAGGGATCCGGGGCGTACGGCACCGATTATTGCCGAAGCATCGGCAACGCCTTCTTTCAGCTTCCATGTGTTTGTGGCTGCGTCATAACCTTCGAAATCGCTTACTTCATAGCGTCCGGCATTCTGATAACCGCGGATTTCTCCTACCTGACCGCCAACGGCAATCCAGTAGTCCTGACCGATTTCTGTTGAAGCCCATGCCGTGTTCATACCGAAGTCTTTCATTGCACCGAGGTCTTTAATCTTGCTCTTGTTGAAGCCGATGTTTCCGTTTATGTCTATGCCCCAGTTCTTCTTGTCTATCGCATGCCATGTGAAAGACAGTTCAAGACCCTTGTTCTCCGTCTCACCCATGTTTCTGTACTGCGTGTCATATCCTGTTCCGCCAACAGGGAATTCGATAAGAAGGTCTTTTGTCGTATTGAGATAAGCCTCAAGGCTACCGCTGAACTTGCCGCCAAACAAAGTGAAGTCGAGACCTACGTTGCGTGTTACGGTCGTTTCCCACTTAAGATCCGGATTAGCCATTGTCTTGGACGGTGCCCAATAGGAAGTAAAACCGTTTATCCATGCCGTAGTCTTTGACAGATATTCCTGTGCCAGCTGACCGGTCGGGATGTTGTTGTTACCTGCCGTACCGTAGCTGAAGCGCAGTTTTAAGTCATCGAGCCAGCTCTTTGTGCTCTTCATGAAGTTTTCAGAACTGATACGCCATGCCAAAGCCATTGAGGGGAAATAACCCCAACGGTTGTCATCGCTGAACTTAGAGGAGGCATCGGCACGGAATGTTGCAGTGAACAGATACTTGCTGTCGAAGTCGTAGTTTACACGTCCGAAGAAAGAGAGCAGCTTGTCGTCAGCCTTATAGAATTTGTCTATGGAGTATGCCTTGCCCTGTGCCGAGAGTTTCCAAGCCGTCTCAGCATCGAAGTCCACGGGGAAACCGTGTGCCTCGTCGGCATCGTCGTTCTGCTTTGTTATCACATACTCATGACCGAGCATTGCATTCAGGTGATGCTTGCTTGTCTTGCCGAAGATAGCCTTGAAGTCATAGCTTGCCGTGTTAGTGTTGCGGAAGCGGTGACGCGATGTAGTTGTCATCCTTATTGCCGGCTTGTTCTGGTTGTCACCCTGCGGCACATTCTTCACATAGTATGTCGTTGTACCCCAGTAGCGCAGGTCTTCCTGATTATAGTCGTCATAACCGAATTCGGTCTTCAGTTTCAAATTCTTATATACTTCCCAACCGAATGAACCTGCAATGTTCAACGTCTTGCGCTCCTTCTTGCGGTCGTTGTCGCTCTGCACCGTAACAGGATTGTAAAGGTTACCAAGATCGTCGTCGTCAGAACCAGCCTCGGCATTAAGGTTTTTGAGAGGTATGGGCGTATATATAACGGCATATTTCAGACGCTTGTCAGAATCGTACACACCTGTGGCATCGTTTGCACCGCCGCCGCGTATGTCCGTCTCCGAATAGCGTGCCTGAAAATCGAGGGTTGTACGCTTTGAAGGCTTGGTATTCAGTTTCAGGCTGAAGTTGTCGCGCTTGAAGTTAGAACCCAGCTGTATTGCCTTGTCGTTCATGTGGGCATAGCTGAAAGCGTATTTGATAGTTTCCGAACCGCCCGTGATGTTCAGGTTCTGGTTGAATGTATGTCCTGTTCTTCCATAGACAATGTCCTGCCAGTCGTTAGCAGCGATATTGTTATACAAATCCATGTCATTGTAGTTTCCGAAGAAGTCGGTGTATGACTCCATCTTCGTCAGGTCTCCGTTGTTCTTCAGCAAAGCAAGTTCATACTGCCACTTTGCATAGTCGTACGGAGTAAGCACATCCATGGTCTTTGCTATCTTCTTTACACTATAATATGCATTATAGCTAACATTGACCTTACCGCTCTTGCCGCTCTTTGTGGTAACAAGGATAACGCCGTTTGCACCGCGGCTACCATAAATTGCAGTAGAAGAAGCGTCTTTCAATACGGTAATATCCTCAATGTCTGAAGCAGGGATGTCGCTGATTGTCTCAACGGGGAATCCGTCAACGATATAAAGCGGGTCATTACTCTGTGTGATAGAACCGCCGCCACGCACGCGTATCTTAACTTCTGCGTCGGGAGAACCTTCGGTCGTGGTTACCTGCACACCCGCCATCTTACCGGTAAGAGCCTCGGAAGCCGAAGCAACGGGCACGGCAACAAGGGCTTTGTTGTCAACTGTGGCGACAGAACCGGTGATGTCTTTTTTCTTCACCGAGCCGTAACCGATTACCACAACGTCGTTAAGACCGGTAGCCTCGTCTTCCAACGTTACGTTTATACTTGTCTTTCCGGCAACGTTAACAGACTTTGTCTTCATACCGATGTACGAAATCTGAAGCTGCTTGCCCGAGGTAAGACTGATGGAGAAGTTTCCGTCGAGGTCTGTTGCCACGGCATTCTTTGTTCCTTTCTCCTGGACGGTGGCACCTATCACCGGCTCGCCACTGCTGTCCTTTACATTTCCTTTAACCGTCTGCGCCGACAGGCTCCCTACTATGAATGTAAAGAGAACTGCTAACGCAATCCGAAAAGTTTTTAAATTACCAGACATAAATGTTACTAAATTAAATTAAACAAAATATTATTTTTTTGATTTGTCTTCATATTATCTTTTAAAGCCTATTACAAACGAACCATGACTTTTATTCAGATTATAGTATCTTTATGTACAGATTTTACTGTTTTACACGCTTTTAATCAACTTAAAATCCACACTAAATTCATGATTTGTCATTTATCTATCAGCTTAGTAGTTAATTAACATATAGTAGTTTGTGCTGCAAAAATAGTATAAATAAATATAACAACAAAATAAAAATGTCTATTTTTACTATATTTTGGTACATTTTTACTGTAACAAGAGCCTTTATTAAGCGAGTTCGGGATAAGTGCATCCTAATATGTCTTCCCACGGGTATGGACTTTTTTCACTTCGTTCAACAACACATCTTGTAAATGTCCACACGCATCGAAGAGGCGTTCGTATCAGAAGTTAAAGTTTTCAATACAAATACCTTGTTGCTTCGTTCTTTTTATCCGTGTAGATGAAATAAAGAACTTTCCTATGTGGCAAGAAAAAATATCTAAAGTTATTGTTTGTTATCCCAACCTCGCATATTAATATTACGTGAGTTCGACGAATTCACGTTAATTTATAAATTGTCAATTATTCATTATTTTGCGCTTTTTCCTTTCTTTTTGATTTCCCATAACCCCGAAATACTGCGATGTTCAGAAAAAAGAAGCTTGTTGGTGCTAAATAACGCAAAAATTCGTGTGCAGACATAATGCATTTGATATCAATTGGTTACGTGTAAAAGTGAGAAAATGTGCATCATTCGGGATAAGAAAGTTGCCTGATTACTATGCGAAAGTTGCCTAATTACGTTCCAAAAGCAGCCATTTTACCATGCAAAAAGCGGCATTTCAGACCCTAAAGGCACGTGCTTTATTCTCTTTTGGACGTGCTTTTAGCAAAAAACGCACGTTCGTTTATCACAAGACGCACGCCTTTTCATCAATTACGACCGCTCTTAACAACTTTTAAAACGTAGAACGAGACTTTCAGATGACGGTTTTGAAATGACAAAATGACACGAAAATCTAATTTAGAGTGAATTCGATGAATTCAAAATAACACTATAAAAATACAACAATTTTCGCTAATCACAAAACTATCAGACAATTAAAATTCATCGAATTTACGTTAATTACAGAAAACGGTCTGTTTTCTCATGTTTTTAAGCATGATTACCGAATTGTTTAAATTGGTGATAAAAGCACTTTTGATTTGGCAAAAGCAAGGCGACATTTTCATCCCTTACAGAATTTTATTGGAAAGGAGAGAAAATATCAAAGGATTAAATGTTAAAGATATGCACGTCGTTTGTTAAAATAAGTTTGACAAACGATAGAAAAACAGTATTAATTTAATTGCTAAAACAGCGAATTTTAACAGAAATCTTCAAGAAGGCAAACATGTGTTTTTACTTAGAATGTAAATAAGACACATTATTATATATATAACCAATCTGATAGATAAGTGATATTTATGTTTGATATGTACAGAGAAAATAAATCGATATACGAATGCCGTTCGTATCGAAAGAAAAGAACGACAGGCGAATATATGATTTACAATTTCCCTTTGAAATATTGGCAATATAGTTTTTGCAGAAAAAATATTTATGTTATTTTTGCATTATACAATGAAAAACATAAAAAAGCGGTAAACTTTTGAGATAAATATTATATAAGTTTAATTAAAAAACAAACAATACAACCATAGAGCAATGAAACATAAAGAGTTAAGTAGCAATGTTTTGATAAAATATCATATATTATAATCAATTCGTGCAACTGCTAAAACATATTAAAATTATATATTTGCATTTTAGAAATTTATCTTTAATCAATTAAATTAATAACATTTATGTCTGGTAATTTAAAAACTTTACGAGTTGCGCTCGTGTGCCTCTTCGCCCTGATGGGCATGAGCCTGTCGGCGCAGACTGTTAAGGGAAACGTGAAGGACAGCAGTGGCGAGCCTGTAATAGGCGCCACGGTCCAGGAGAAGGGAACGAAGAACATCGTGGCTACAGACCTCGACGGAAACTTCTCCATCGGTCTTACCTCGGGCAAGCAGCTTCAGATCTCATACATCGGTATGAAGACGAAGACTGTAAACGTTGCAGGGAAGACAAGTGTGAACGTGACGATGGAAGACGAGGCCACTGGTCTTAACGACGTCGTTGTAATCGGTTACGGTTCAGTACGTAAAAAGGACTTGACCGGTTCTGTTGCAACCGTCAAGGGAGGTGAGCTGAACAAAGTGCCTACACCTAACATTGCAGAAGCCCTTACAGGTAAGCTGTCCGGTGTGAACGTGACGACAACCGACGGTTCTCCCGATGCTGAGATTCTTATCCGTGTGCGTGGTGGCGGTTCTATTACCGGTGACAACTCACCGCTTTATGTCATCGACGGCTTCCCTGCAGACAACCTGAACGATATTTCGTCTAACGATATCGAGGACATCACGGTACTTAAGGATGCGTCTTCTACGGCTATCTATGGTGCACGCGGTGCAAACGGCGTTATCCTCGTTACAACAAAAAATGCCAAGGCTGGCAAGACACGCGTATCGTACAACGCATTCCTCCAGACAAAGAGGGTATCAACGCGTCTCGATGCGATGAACACATACGACTATGTAATGAGTAACTACGAGTATGCACTGCTTAGAGGTGAAAGCGCTGTAAACAGTTTTGAAAAGAACTTCGGCGTGTATGACGATCTTGACCTTTACAAGAAGGTTGCAGCCATAGACTGGCAGGACGATATGTTCGGTGCAAACGTACTGACGCAGCAGCACAACGTAAGCCTTAACGGTGGTAATGAGAAAACAAACTTCGCACTCAGCGGAACGTATGACTACAACGGTGGTCTTATGCCGCAGAATGATTTCAGCCGTTATTCATTCCTCCTTAAGTTAAACCATCAGATCAACAAGAATCTTAAGTTTACATTTAATGCCCGTGTGAGCGACCAGGAAGTCAACGGTTCTGGTACTCAGGGCGGGAACTACAAGATACGTACGTCTCAGGCTATCACCTCCGTAGCGACAAAGGGTCTGCAGGATTTTATCACGCCTGACTTCAGCTCTATGTCTGATGAGGAATATCAGGAATATCTCAACAGCCAGATGACGTTGTCGGAACAGGCAGCACGTTACTGGAGAAAGCGCGAACAGCGCAGGTTCCAGTTTAATGCCGGTCTTGACTGGACCATCATAAAGGGATTGAAACTGCACGTTGAAGGCGGTTACGGCTATGGCTTTAACGAGACAAAGAACTGGTGGGGTGCAACAACGACAAATGCATCTTATGTAGGCGGACAGCCTCTTGCCGAATGGACAAAACAGAACACACGCAGCATGCGCGAGGCGGTGACTCTTACATACGACTTCCGTCTGAACAAAGTTCATCACTTCAATACGATGATTGCTCAGGAAATGCAGAGCAACCAGTCTGACGACAGCTATATGTACGGCACACGTTACAGCAAGGACTGGACAGCTGACCAAGTATTTGCGAACTTCGGTCTCGGTTCAGGCGTAACGACAATCAAGTCTACAATAGACCCTGACAATAACCTGGCATCTTTCTTCGGACGTATCAATTACGACTTCAAAGACAGATATCTCTTCACATTCACAGCAAGACGCGATGGAAGTTCTAAATTCTCAAAAGGCAATCAATGGGGTTTCTTCCCGGCTGCAGCTGCATCATGGCGTATCATTGAAGAACCTTGGATGCAGGATGTAAAGAAAGTGCTTTCCAATTTGAAGTTGCGTGTATCTTACGGTGAGGCAGGTAACAACCGCATTGCAAGCAGTTTGTATAAAGTTGTATATTCTGCAAACAGCGGAAGCAAGTTCTACGGTGTAGGAGAGGTAATGAACAACCACCTTACAACAGGTAAGGCTCTTGCCAATCCTAACCTTACGTGGGAGACAACAATCACACGTAACATAGGTCTTGACTTCGGACTTTTTAACGAAAAGATAAACGGTAGCATAGAGTATTACTGGAACTCCACCAAGGATCTGCTTATCGAACACAACATCACAGCTCCAGGTTATGAAACAGTATACGAAAACTCAGCCAAGACATCAAACAAGGGTATTGACGTTACATTGAACGTTAACTTCATAAATAAGTCTGACTTTACACTTGACGGATATTTCAACATCAACTTCAACAAATCAAAGGTAGACGGACTTGCAAACGGACTTACCGAAATGCCGTTCAAGAGTGGCTGGGCTGGAACAGACAACAAAAACCAGGAAGACTACATTGTACGTATAGGTGATCCTATCGGTCTTGTTTACGGTTGGCAGACAGACGGTTACTACACAACTGACGATTTTGAATCTTACGATCCGGCAACAAACAAATATACTTTGAAAGAAGATGTACCTACAACATCATTACTTGGTGGAGCAATAGGCATTCGCCCCGGAACACTGAAACTTCGCGACAGAGACAATAACGGAGTTGTAGATGACAAGGACCGCACCGTAATAGGTGACACCAATCCTAAATGTACAGGTGGTTTCGGTTTGTCTGCATCTTACAAAGGCTTTGACCTTGCTGCCAACTTTACATTCTCTGTCGGAAATGACATCTACAATGCCAATAAGATTGCTTCATCTCAGAGATACCGCAGCGGTACATATCCTAACATGCTTGACTTCATGCGCCAGTCAAACAGCTACTCTTACATGAATCCTGAAACGGGTGAACTTCTTTCTACACTCGAAGATCTCGCATACTGGAATGAAGGCGGAAACGGAATGGGTGCAAAACAGTATTGGTCACCGTTCTCAATGGGTGATGCTGTTGTACTGCCTACAGATTGGGCACTCGAAGACGCATCCTTCCTGCGTCTGCAAAGCGTAACTCTCGGATATACACTTCCGCAGGTTCTTACACGCAAGGTCGGCGTACAGCGTTGCCGTTTCTACGTAACTGCATCCAACCTGTTCTGTATAACAAGCTATACAGGATACGACCCAGAAGTAAGCTCTTATGCAAGAAACAGCTCTTATTCAGGACTGACACCGGGTATAGACTACTCTTCTTATCCCAAGAGCCGTGCATTTACATTCGGTTTAAACCTTACATTATAATAACTTAAAGACTTTAGATAGAAATGAAATATTTAAGATATATATCATTGGCTTTTGCCGGCATGCTGGGATTGTCGTCATGCAGCGATTTTCTCGATGTGGAATCACCGTCGCAGCAGGATCCGGACTTTGTGTTCAGCAACACAAATGATGCGACACAGGTACTGAACGGTGCGTATGCTTTGTTTGGAGAAGACCCGTTCACATCGCGTATGTCATGCGTATGGATGCAGAATACCGATGTGGAAGCATACGGTCCGTCTGCAGGACGTCCCAACACAGCTCACCGTTCGGACATTTGGGCACTGCAGGCATCTGAAGATGCATCATTCGCAGATATCTACAGAGCATGGAACAACAACCTGCTTGCCGTAGACCGTGCCAATCAGGTGATAGAAGGAGCAAATGCAAGCGCATTGGCAGAAGACTCGGAAATGAAACAGATAAAGGGTGAGGCTGTATGCCTTAAGGCCACACGCTATCTCATGCTGTGTAATTTCTGGGGCGATGTGCCTTATTTCGATGTAACGGCAAAGTTCGGTGAAGAACTTGACAAACCACGTACCGACAAGTTTATAATATACAGTAAGATGCTGCAGGAACTTGTTGACGTTGAAAACAGCATGAAATTCTCTGACGTAAACACCGGCGGTATTGAACGTATGAACCGCGACTATGCTTTAGGACTCATTGCAAAAATCGCACTGTTCCGTGCAGGATATGCCAAGACCGTAGACGGTCAGATGAAACGTGCCGACGAATATCTTGACGTGACAAGCAACGAGGAACTGGCTGTTACTTACACCGATTTGAGTGGAAACACTGTTACAGCACGTACATATAAGGATTACTATCAAATGGCTAAGAACTATGCACAGAAACTCGTAAATATGAAGCCACGCCAATTGCGCGTTGATTATGCTTCTATCTTCATGGATGAGAACGAATACAGAGTTGTAAATAACGATGAAATTCTATACGAAGTGGCATTTACGGAATCGCGAGGCGGCGATGTGGGCTGGTGTATCGGTGTTACGAATACCAACAGCAAGAAAGGCAACGGAACCACTACCAATCAGGTTGGATTCACACCTACATACTATATGTCATTTTCAGAGAATGATGTACGCCGTGATGTGACATGTGCGTGGTGGAGTCATGACAACGACACAATTGCAATGGCTTCAAACGTAAACTCACTGAACGTCGGTAAGTGGGACCGTGCTCTTGCAACAAAGGAACTCGGCGCAGAGTCTTCAAAGGGAACAGGTATTAACTGGCCGCTGATGCGCTACTCTGACGTTCTGCTGATGCTTGCCGAGGCAGAAAACGAACTTAACGGACCTACAGCACTTGCCAAGGAAATGCTTACAAAAGTACGTGCACGTGCCTTTGCAAACAGTCCAGAATACAGCAAGGACGTTACCGAGTATGTAGAGAATGTATCAACTGACCAGGCAAAGTTCTTCAATGCCATCGTAGATGAACGTGCATGGGAGTTCGGCGGAGAATGCCTGCGTCGTTTCGACCTTATACGCTGGAATTTGTACGGACAAAAGCTCAACGAATGCGTGAAAGCAATGCACGACTGGGGTATTGCATCTACATCAGACTTCTGGGATGTAATGGAAGACGGAACAATATCAATGAAACCCGAGGCTGAAAATATAATAGCACAGAATCCCGATGTTCAGAAGTATATGAACTGGGCTGATGTGGTTTATTATAAGATTGAAAACTCCGGCACGGCAAATGAAAAGGCTGCAATAAAGAGACTGAACCCCAAATACAGAATTACAGAGGAAGAGGCTCTTGAAAATGGTTACAAGCTGAACAAGAAATGGGGTAGCAACCTTGTTTCAAACGTAACAACATTCGAGTATAACGGTGTTATATACACCAAGTGTGAAAAAACAACCAACAATGCAGAAGGAACAGCTAAATATGTACTCAGCGGAGGTAATGCGGAACCCAAAACAACAACTGTAGAAGTGGCGGTTACAGAGCTTCCCGGAATTACACGTATACGCACATACCGTGAGAGCGAGGCAGTTATGAGAATGTTCCGCGGATATACCGGCGGTGGTACAGGACAAGGCACTGGTGCGGTTCCTTATCTTCTCCCTATCGGAACAACAACGCTGACCTCAAGTTCTGTTCTCAACAATGACGGTTACGGTTTCTCTTCAACATATACGGGAGATGATGTTCCGGTTGTTTTCGGTACGATATCTAATCCAGAATATAAATAATAAAAAGTGACAAGCTTTATGAAAAGTATATTTAATAAATTGTTTTTTATTGCGGTAATGTCCGTAGGGTTATCCTTGACGGCATGCAGCGATGACGACGACGCGACACTCGACAGACTGTTCCGTCCGATATTGAAAGACGTGGTGACAGGCCTTGATGCAGAAAACAAACCTTACATGACACTGGAATGGGACAAATATGCATCGGCAAACCAGTATATAGCAAGAGTGGAAAGCACAGATGGTACGGATGTGAAAGAAATCACGACGGAAGAGAATACTTGCACATTCAACGACCTTGCATACGACCAAGACTATAATGTGTATATATATTCAATGAACACCGAAAATGGGTTACAGTCGAAAGAGTATACAACGGTTGCCACCACCCCTGACCTCCCCACACTGCTTTCCAACGTTTCCACAAGCAACATCATAGACACCCAAGTGCGTGTCAAATGGAGTGAGGGCGCAGAATATGACTCGCTTGCAGTTGTCAATGAGATTACAAACGAACTGGCTGCATATCATCTGGTAACACCGGAAGACCTGACAGCACAGAATGTTATCATACGTAATCTCGAGCCGAGCACCGCATATCGTGTGGAAGCTTATCTGAATGATGTATACCAAGGAAAGAAGCGCTTTACGACAGCTGCTTCTGAGAACTACGAAGGAACCGTTATAGACCTCCGCTCAATGACAGAAGAGGAAAGTTACAAATGGTTCTCTATGAGCAGTACTTCTGAATATGAAAATGCTATAGATTCACTTGTCAAGACTTATCCTGACCAAGATATAACAATCGTGTTCCAAGGCGGAGTAAAATATCGAGTACCTACGGTTAATATTCCATCTACAACAGGTAAAATAAAGTTTGTAACGGGTCTTACACTCTCAGGAAATGCCGAGTTCTGTGTAACAGGCAGCATGGCAGTGGCATCTAACGCAAACGTAAACGAGCTGGCATTCAATAAGATATCTTTTATTGACGATGAGAGCAAGCCCAAAACAAGCAGCAACTACGGCGGAACATACCTGTTCAACTTTAATCAGGCGAATGCGACATGCGGAAAGATCAATATCAAGGACAGTGAAATAAAGTATAAGCGCGGTGTATGCCGTATACAGACAACGGCTTCTATCGATGAATTCTGCATAGACAATTGTATTGTTGACTCTATCGGAGGATACGGTATAACCAATGCGGACAATGGCAATGCGCTGATTAATAACATTGTTGTAAAGAACTCTACTCTGTCAAATTGCGCGCTTGTGTTCGTGGCAACCAAGGGTCCTGATTTCAAATCAGTGACAGTTGAGAACTGTACCTTTGTATATAGCGTGGCAAAAAGCCGCTACCTGTTCAACTTCAAGGGTAAGTCCGTGTCAGACGGAATAAAACTGAAGAACTGTCTGTTCGGAGTTCCAGGAGAAACTCCCGAAAAGTTGTCTGATGCTTTCGCAGGTTGGGTTTGCAACACCGCACCGGAAGTGAGCGGATTGTATTTCACGAATGATGTACAGTGGAAGATGACGGCTGCCGAGCCTCCAGTTCCGGAAGCACAGTTTGACGGTACTACGTTGTCTACTGACACCAAGGGCACATTTGCCAATCCGGGAACAGGTGACTTCAGAATAATAAACATCGCAGAACTTAAGGATTCACATCCCGGTGATCCACGTTGGTATTAATATTACAAACTATAGCAACAAAGGGCAGGCAGCATGACAGCCTGCCCTTTTTATTACCCGATAAATATGCGACACCTTATTATATACACGATAGCCTTTAGTCTTTTTGCTACAGGATGCAACAATAACAGAAGGCAGGAAACTAAAACCGACAATACAAGAAAAAATAGTATCCAGATAAATAACACCGAAGGAAATGACAACGTTAACAAATCATTAAAACTTATATGCAACATTTCCTGGAACATACCGGAAGACGGTTTCAGTAAAATTACAACTGATATTGTCAACGCAGGGATAAAAAGTGACGGATTTGTATATGTTGATGGGATGAAACTGAAACAAGACGGAATAACGGGCATGTTCGATATTGAAAATCGTCTTAATGGCATACATATTGATTTCTCGGAATTTGTCATCGGTGAGGCTCCAGACTATTCTCAAATAGAAAAACGGAAGATACATGACACGATGAAAAAGAATAACGAGAAAATATCATCCCTGATTTCTGCGATAACAGAAATAGCCGGACAATATCAGGTATGCGGCTTTGATGAAGATGATACAGACTTATATTTTGAGAACGGAACAAATATGCTTGCTGAATGGATAACAGATACCGGTCGTATAACATTGCTATATTCCAACAAAAGTGACGGAACGGGCTGCAGAATGCGCTTAATGCTTGAGAGACATAAAAAAATAAGAAACATATTATCTCCGCCAAATACATAAGGATGCTGATGCACAAAAACAGTATATTTTATCCAAAATACATATACAAATGTATAAAATGGTATGGAAAGATGAACAGAACAAGACCGCATTTTGTGTATAAACGATAAAATCCGTATATTTGCATGAATTATATGTTACTAAGAATAACATTTAATCGCATGCTTATTTCTTTGGAATTTACTAACAAACTATAAACAAAATACATAAAATGAAGAATAAACTTATTACAGCAGTCATACTGTTTATGGGCATGATTACGCCATACATGGTCATGGCACAGACACCGGCATTCCCCGGTGCTGAAGGATTCGGCATGTACACAACAGGAGGACGCGGCGGAGCGGTCTACCATGTAACAACGCTTGAAGACAACAGCAACCCGGGTTCATTCCGATATGCATGCACAAGAAGCGACAAGCGTACAATCGTATTCGATGTGTCCGGAACAATTCAACTTAAGTCTGAATTGAAAATGAACCGAGGCAATGTAACAATTGCCGGTCAGACAGCACCCGGTGACGGCATCTGCATCGCCGGCTATCCTTTTACAATCGCCGCCGATAATGTCATAATACGTTTTGTCCGCTTCCGTTTGGGCAATACCAACGTTGCAAATCACGAAGGCGACGGTCTCGGAGGAATGGACAGAAAGAACATCATAGTAGACCACTGTTCCGTAAGCTGGAGCATAGATGAGTGCCTGTCTGTTTATGGAAGCAAAGATATAACCGTACAATGGTGCATCGTATCACAAAGTCTTAAAAACGCCGGACATTCCAAAGGAGCACATGGCTACGGCGGAAACTGGGGAGGAAGTGGTGCAAGCTATCATCATAATCTGATGGCTCACCACGAATCACGCGTACCGCGCCTTGGTCCGCGTCCCGGCACACAGACAGACGAACGCATGGACTTACGTAACAATGTATTCTACAACTGGGCAGGAAATGGATGCTACGGCGGTGAGGGTATGAATGTAAATATCGTAAACAACTACTACAAACCGGGACCCGCAACAAGAAAAAGAAACTCAAGCATACAGCAGCGTCTTGCCGCTCCCGGCATAAGAACTGTTGATTATTGCCTTGACAAGAAAACTACCGTATCAAGATATAATTCCGCTGCCGGCACATCGTTTACAGACAAACATGTTTCCGGTTCACACAGCAACGGCAAGAACTATATCGCTTTCAACGGAACGAAGTATGAGATAGACATGACCACCAACACCATAAATGTAAACGGCAAGACAGTTACAGTGACATGGAACGAGTGGAAACCAATGCTTCACACATGGGGCAAGTTCTATGTTGAGGGCAATTACAACCCCGCTTTTCCTGCAATGAATGCCGACAACTTCAAATACGGCGTGTCAAACCAGATTGACAAAACCGGTAACGACGGTACATATCCCGGTGACAATGAGGTAAAGATAACAACTCCTGTCGAATACACCAACGTCACCACACACTCCGCAGAAGATGCTTACGAGCGTGTTCTTACTTATGCCGGCGCATCACTGCACCGCGACTGGATTGATGACCTTATGGTAAGCGACACGCGCAACAACGTGGCAACATACACAGGAAGCGGGAACTATCCCGGTATAATAAACAGCCAGGATGACAACAAACCGGCAAATGCCGACGCAAACTGGAGTGCATGGCCTACACTTAACAGCGAGACAGCACCCGTCGATACCGACCGCGACGGCATTCCTGACGCATGGGAGGAAGCAAACGGACTGAATAAGAATGATGCCAACGACGGAAAAATTATAGGCGAAGACGGTTATACCAACCTTGAAAGGTATATGAACAGCCTCGTGTCACACATCATGGAAGGCGGCAACGAGGGCGGAACGCTCCTTAACGGTCAGCAGATATTCGGTGATCCGACAGGCATCAACGACATAACCGTTACCAAAAAGGACGACAACAGGATATACAACCTTCAGGGCATCGAAGTACAGAACCCTACAAAACGCGGCATTTACATACGCAACGGCAAAAAGTTCGTCATAAACAGATGACGGCATTGAATAATCCCATGCCGGACATATACGCCTGTAATGGCAACCGGACGAGGATTTAAAGACATAACCGTAAGAAGTGGAATATTTATAACAGAAGGCACGAAAGGAACGAAATGCACAGAAGCATCAGCCTATTGCCTGTAATAAATATTCCACTTTTTTCATTTTATAAAGACATATACAATAAATTCTAACGACATGGGAAATATCAGAAAAACATTATTGGCTATATTGCTGACTGCCACCAGTGTTACGTCAAGCGCACAAATATACCCCTATCAGGACCATCGTCTTAGCGCGAAAGAACGTGCCGAGGACCTTTGCAGCCGCCTTACGCTGCAAGAAAAGTCACTCATCATGCTCGACCGCTCGCCGGAAATCCCGCGATTGGGCATACCTCAGTTTGCATGGTGGAGCGAAGCGCTGCACGGCGTGGGGCGCAACGGATACTGCACGCTCTTTCCTTCATGTATAGGAATGGCGGCATCGTTTGACGACGCACTGCTCGAGCGCATCTATACAGCCATAAGCGACGAGGCGAGAGCCAAGAATACGGCACAGCGCAAGCACGGGAAAGTAGGTAAATACCAAGGACTCTCGTTCTGGACACCTACCGTAAACATCTTCCGCGACCCACGCTGGGGACGGGGACAGGAGAGCTATGGCGAAGACCCGTACATGAACGCGCGCATGGGTTCGGCTGTGGTAAGAGGACTGCAAGGACCTGCCGGACACAAATACATGAAACTGTATGCCTGCGCCAAGCACTTTGCCGTGCACAGCGGACCGGAGAAGACGCGTCACTACTTCGACATAAACAATCTCTCGCAGCGCGACCTGTGGGAAACATACCTGCCGGCTTTCAAAGTGCTTGTACAACAAGCCGGAGTAAAAGAAGTGATGTGCGCATACCAGCGTTTCGAAGGCGAGCCGTGCTGCGGCAGCAACCGTCTGTTGCAACAGATACTGCGCGACGAGTGGAATTTCCGAGGATTAGTGGTGAGCGACTGCGGCGCGATAAGCGACTTCTGGCGCAAAGGACGCCACGAAGTGTCCGAAAGCCCGGCGGCGGCAGCAGCCAAGGGTGTCGTTTCGGGCACGGACGTAGAGTGCGGAAGCGAGTACAAGAACCTGCCACAAGCTGTAAAAGAAGGCAAGATAAGCGAGGAACAGATAGACGTGAGCGTCAAACGCCTGTTAGAGGCACGCTTCGAACTGGGCGACTTCGACCCCGACTCGCTCGTGGAATGGACTTCCATACCGGAGAGCGTGGTGGCTTGTCCCGAGCACAAAGCACTGGCATTGGACATGGCACGCGAGCAGATGGTGCTGTTACAGAACCGCGACAACACGCTGCCACTGAAAAAAGACGCATCAAGGATAATGGTGATGGGACCTAATGCCGCCGACTCCACCATGTTGTGGGGCATATACTTCGGTCAGCCCACGCACACGGTGACGGTGCTCGAAGGCATACGCGACAAGATTGGAAAAGCCGTGCCATATGCCAAGGCATGCGACATAACCTCGATAAACGACACGGAAAGCCTTTTCGGACTTCTAAGAGACGAAAACGGCAAGCCCGGAATGTCGGCAATGTTCTGGAATAACATACACATGGACGGCAAACCGGCATACACCGCGACATATACCGCACCGTTGGCATTCGACAGCGGCGGCAATACGGTGTTTGCCCCGGGCGTCGAACTGTCGGACTTCACGGCTCAATTCAAAGGCACATTCACTGCCGTACGCGATGAAACGATACGCCTGGACTTTGCCCACAACAACGGCATGCGCTTCATCGTCAACGGCGACACACTGTCAAACCGCAAGCGTAACGACTATGTACGCTACTACAAGAACGAACTGAATGTAAAGGCGGGAGAGTCCTACAACATACAGATAGACTACACACAGTTCGACGAAAACGGGTCGATGAGTTTCGACATCATCCGCAACCGTCCCACAACAGCCGCCGACGTTGTCGCCAAGGCAAAAGATGCGGATGTTGTGATATTCGTAGGCGGCATCTCGCCCAACCTCGAGCGTGAAGAGGCAAAAGTAAACCTGCCGGGCTTTGACAACGGCGACCGCACAAGCATAGAACTGCCGCAGGCACAGCGCGACATACTGAAGGCTCTTCACGAGGCAGGCAAGAAGGTGGTGCTCGTCAACTGCAGTGGCAGTGCCGTGGCGCTTGCACCCGAGACGGAAACATGCGATGCCATACTCCAGGCATGGTATGCAGGCGAACAGGGAGGGCATGCCGTTGCCGACGTGCTCTTCGGCGACTACAACCCGAGCGGCAAGTTGCCCGTGACATTCTATCGCAACGACTCGCAGCTGCCGGCGTTCGACGACTACAGCATGGAGGGAAGAACCTATCGCTACATGAAAGACAGCCCGTTATATCCGTTCGGCTACGGACTGAGCTACACTTCGTTCACCACCGGCAAGCCTGAATATGACGCCGCACACGGAAAGATAACGGTAACGGTGAAGAATACGGGAAAACGAGACGGAACGGAAATCATACAAGTATATATGCGCAACACCGCCGATGCCGAGGGTCCCGTCAAAACGCTCCGAGGCTTCGCACGTGTATCGCTGAAAGCCGGCGAGAGCCGCACGGTCACTATAGACTTCCACCGCGAGAGCTTCGAGGGCTGGGACGCGAAGACCAACACCATGCGCGTAGTACCGGGATTATACGATATAATGGTGGGAACATCGAGCCGCGATGCCGACCTGAAGAAAATAACAGTGGAGGTAAAAGAGTTGGTTTAAAGACATCATCGTCGCCGACACATCATCTCCCGTGTTCCAAGAGGTGCCCTTTCGCCGTCTGAAATGCCATGTTTCAGGGGCTGAAAGGGCACCTCTTGCATGCTAAAAGATTACCGTCGGACTTATATCCAATATGTAAAGACATTGCATAACATCCTTAAACAGGTGCGATAGATTTATATCTCATATGCGATAGATTTGTATCTCATATGCGATAGATTTGTATCTCATATGCGATGGATTTGTATCTCATATGCGATGGATTTGTATCTCATATGCGATAGAAAGCAGTACGGCATGTTTTAAAATGTATCGATACAGCGGAGAGGATGTATCACACTGTCCATCACTCCAAATAAATCCTCTCATACTCCCTCCGCATGCGCTCTATCCCGAAGTTGTCAAGGACAAAGCGTTGTGCCTCCTGCCCAAAGGCATGTGCATCGGCGGACGGTATCACGCTGTCGAAAAGCCTGTCGTATGCGGCGATGTCGTTGTTCTCCACCTTCAGCCGCCATGTATCGGGCAGCGTGTCCTTAAGTCCGGCACAGTTATTGATAATCACAGGCAATGCAGCCATGGACGCCTCTATAGACATTATGCTCAGCCCCTCAAACACGGAAGGCATGAGCATATAGTCGAACGATGACAAATAAGACGAAAGTCCGTAGACGGGAGGCACCACCGTAACGTTGTCCAATCCCGAAAGACGCTTCATAACGACATCGCGCATGGAGCCGTCGCCGGCAACATGGAAATGGTATCTCGTGTCGTCGCGCCGCCCGGCGATAATCTCGACAAGCGTGTCTATACCCTTCTGAGGCTCGAAACGCCCGGCAAAAAGTATGTTTTTCTTTCCCGGCACGATGCCCTCATACGGCTTTTGAGGCACCTGCCCCACCCCGTTGTATATCATAGGCGGACGCTCTCCGTACTCACGCCGGTAGTTGTCAAGCACCGACTGCGATATGGCAACATTGGCACGACGGCTTATGAAAAAGCGTTCAACACGCCTGCCCGTATTCTTAAGCCCCGTCCACAGACATGTGTTGTGTATCGTCCGCACCAACCTGCACCGCCGCAGCAACCGTGGGAAGAGCCGGGATGTTGCAAACACCGCCAGATCGGGCATTTCGGTATGACTATGGACGGCAACCGGACGGTATCTAAGATAAAGGAAGATGAAACGCAGCGGAAACGTTACTGCCGCCAAACGCTCGAAAATATAGTGGAAACGGATGTCGGGCACCACGGCACGATGATAGCGTATGCCCGCAGCCTTAAGCTCGTTGATAAAGGCGGATGTAAACTCCGAGCGTGTACGGATTAGCTCTACGATGTGATACTCTATGTCCGGATTGCCGGACTTGGCGATGTTCACCGCCACCCTTTCTGCTCCGCCCATGTCGAAATGGGATATTATGTGGAATACGCGCTTCATATAATACGGTGGAAAAGCATGTTACCTGTCATTGCAAAAATAGCACTATTTGTTTGAAGTTCAAAAGAAAAGCATTACTTTTGTGCGGTATACTCACATATAAGAATGGACAATCTGAAAGAAAAAACGGCACAAGGACTGTTCTGGAGCGCCATAAACAGCGGTGTGACACAGGTTCTGAACCTTGTCATCGGAATATTCCTTGCCCGTCTGCTGTCGCCCGAAGACTACGGGATAGTGGGCGTACTTACAATCTTTACCGTCATCGCGGGCAACCTGCAGAGCAGCGGTTTCACACAGGGTCTGATTAACCTCAAACACCCTGAACCCAACGACTACAACTCGGTGTTCTGGTTCAACATCCTCGCAAGCCTCACGATATATGCCGTTCTCTTTTTCTGCGCCCCGCTTATAGCCATGTTTTTCCACCGTCCCGAGCTGACGGAACTGTCGCGCTTCGTATTCCTCGGTTTCGTAATCTCCGCTTTCGGCATTGCCCAAAACGCATATATGACCAAGAAGATGATGAACCGCCGGCTTGCCACGGTGTCGCTCGCCGCCCTCGCGGTGTCGGGCACAGCAGGTATAGCCATAGCCTTCAGCGGATACAGATACTGGAGCCTGGCATGGCAGCAGATTATATATATCAGCGTGCTCAACGCAGGACGGTATTTCTATTCGGACTGGCGTCCGTCACTGCACATCGACTTCACACCGGTAAAGAAGATGTTCGGCTTCAGCGTGAAGATACTCGCCACCAACATCATAAACACCATTGGCAACAACATACTGACGCTTGTATTCGGACGATTGTTCCCTATGAAAGCCGTGGGAAACTTCACACAGGCATACAAATGGGACACCATGGCAAACTCGGTTGTCAGCGGCGCACTGAGCCAGGTGTCGCAGACAGTTCTTGTCTCCGCCGCCGACAGTGGCGACAGAGAGAGGCGCGTATTCCGCAAGATGATGCGTTTCACGGCGTTCCTGTCCTTTCCCGTAATGTTCGGGCTTGCCCTCGTGGCAGAAGAGTTCATCGTTCTGACCATATCCGACAAGTGGCTCGACAGCGTCGTCCTGCTCCGCATACTCTGCATCAGCGGTGCTTTCATGCCCTTCTACACACTGTATCAGAACCTTGCCATAAGCAGCGGAAGATCCGATATATACATGTGGCTGAACATAGTACAGATAGTATTGCAGATAGGCGTGATACTCCTGTTCCACCCATACGGCATGACCGCCATGGTGGTGGTATACACCGCATTCTTCATAATGTGGCTTGCCGTATGGCAGGCATACGCCCGCAAGTTCATAAAATTGGGCTTTACGGACACCCTGCGCGACATCATGCCTTTCATGATAGCGGCGGCGGCGACAATGGGTGCCACCTTCTTTATTACAAAAAATATAGGGAGCTACGCCGTTGTGCTCCCCTTAAGGATTTTCATTGCCGTCGCGCTCTATGCCGGAACAATGAAACTCACCAAGTGTGAGATGTTTGACGAGTGTCTGGCTTTTCTTTCCCGTAAACGTAAATGAACTTTACAAACACGGTGCGCCACATTCTGTACGTCTTATCCGCCAGCTTTAAAGGACACCGGCTGCGGATGAGATGATAACAAATCCATGCCATCACACCGTAAGGTTCATAATTGAAGACTTCTTCCATAAGCTTGTAGCCACGCCCGCTGCTCCTCAGATAGCGCCAAAGATTCATCACACCTATCTCTACCGCGGTGCGATAATGCCCCGTGTAATCATCGTAGTTCAATATCATATCATAAGTGGTATGCACCGCATTGACATACGAACTATAGTTCTTGTCGGACATTGCGTGTGTATAGGATGACGTATTGTCCGCGCGGTAGCAGTAGACCACCTCGTCCGTCCATGCCCTGTCCGACTTGTAAAGCAGCCCCGGCACCACGGAATAGTCCTCGCCATAGTCTATGCCCTCTATATGTTCCACACCGCACCGTTTGTAGCGTTCACGTCTGTAAAGACGCCCCCATATACGGTTGGAAAAGATGTTCTGGCACAGCAACATGCACACATACCTGTCTGTCCTGCCGTGATACGGCATGCACGTCTCAACAGTCTTTCCGTCGGCAACGCGTTCATACGCGCCATCCACCACATCGGCACCGGTCTCTTCCATTCTGCGGCACAGCGCCTCCACCGCCCCAAGGGGCATATAGTCGTCACTGTCTACATGCATGACACAGTCGCCCGTAGAAGCCGCAAGCGCCGTGGCACGGGCTGCACCAAGTCCCCTATTGACCTCATGACGTATTATCTTAACACTGTCGCGACGCTCGGGAAAGCGTTCAAGAACGCTCTTTATCACGCCGATGCTGTTGTCCGGGGTGCAGTCGTCCACAAAAACATACTCCAAATCATTGTATGTCTGACCGAAAAGCGACTCGGCACAGCGGGCAACATACTTCTCTACGCCATATACAGGAACCAATAACGAGACTTTCATAGCTTATAATTTAAATGTAAGGTCGATTATTTTTTATATGTGGATGTGGTAAAAGGAGATAAGGGAAGATAGGAGAAGATATGTGGCTTGTGCCACGGAAGATAAAGGACAATAGCATCATGAAGCGACAAGACATACGTCTTTTATCTTCATTTATCTTCTTCTATCTCCTCTTATCTTCTTCTGATATATCTTCAACCCTTTTCCTTATATAGAACCGGTGGCTCTCAAATGGTGAGATACCACGTAAGCATATAGCCGTTATACACCCACAGCCAACCGGCGAGGAACACCAGCAACGAGCGCAAAGCCCACAGTTCCTTGCCCTCGGAGCACTTCACAAGATACGCCATTGCCACCGGTATTACAAACAACCAGTGTGCTCCCATGATGTAAACCTCGTTTATTCCGAAGCCCAGTCCCATGTGCAGGAACAGGTCGAACGCAAATCCGGCGAGACACATCCACAGGAAACGGGAACGTCTGCCATACCATATTCCGCTGATGAACAGCATGAATATCACAGCCTCCACGGCATAGTTGAAACGCGTGTTGTACTTCACAATGGCAGGGCGGTTGCGCAGCGTGTCGCCAAGCAAGAACTTCTGGTGCAACTGTATGGACTCGCCGAAGAGGTTTTCCACAGCCGTCGCCCACCTCGATGTGGTGGCGTCGGTCCAGTTCATGAACTCTCCTCTGGCAATAGGCTTGCCCGTATTGCGGTTCCACGGCTTCTTGCGGTCTGCCTTATAGCGCGCCTGTATACGGCGGTTCATCTCCTTGTCGAACGCCGCCCGCAGCTGCACGCTGTCCTTTATACCGGCAGTATCGGCAAAAGCCTCGAACATTTTCTGCTTTTTCTCCGCCTGAGCCTTATCTCTTGCGGCGTTGCGCGCCATTTCCTTGGGCCACACAAAGGTTCGGTATTCCCAGCGGGCAAAGCCCCATATCAGTGCCGACGGCAGGAGCACGCCGAGCAGGAGATACTTTATGCGGAAGAACTTCTTGCCGTTAACGAACAGCGCATCTATGACAATCTTTATTCCGTTGCTGAGTGTTATGCCGGCAGTCACAAAAAACAGCACCACAGTCTGCCATGTTTTAAGCACCGTTCCCTGCTGCATCTTGACGCCCGATACGTAAAGTGCGAAGACAAGCAGGAAGAGGGAAATGCCGAAATGGTCGGGAGCTATGATGGAAAGCATTATATATGCGAACGAAAACAGCATGAACGAGAGTATCACGGCATCTGCCTTCTTTATACGGACAATGTCACGGAAAATGCGGAACATGAATATGAACGTGTAATAGGCACACACCAGCAGCGGCAATACCACGATGAACTGTGCGGCATTGAAGCCCGTCGTATCCATGATAAGCTTGTTGAGCCGGGACAGAGGCCATACCATGAACGAGAGAAACGGATGCCGGTACACATTATAGTTAGGTTCCCAGTAGGTCAGCATGGAATAGGTTATAGGGTCGAAGCCGGACAGCATGAAGTTGTTCACAAATATGTTCCAATGTCCCTTGCCTGTCTGTGAGAACAAATTGAAATACTTGCTGACGAGCAGCCAGTGCATGCCGATAAACACAACCAACGCTATGAGAGACGGAACAATCTCCTCTCGTCTGATTTTGAACAGTCTTAATATCTTTTTCATAAAATCTATCTGTTATCTTTCTTTCTGAATGGTCTGTAATATCCCTCGTTGGCAAAATCGAGCATGGCACGGTCGCCGCCGCTGTCGCCATATGCCACGAGGTTATATGTACGGCGGTCGGGGAGCAGGCGTAATATACGGCGCACCTTCTCTTCGCCGTGGCAGTTATTTGTACTGAAACGTCCTGTAAGCACACCGTCCTTCACCTCGATGCCAGTGCCCAGAACGGTAACTCCGGGCATGTCGTTGAAGAACGGGGCTACCCACTTGTCCAAACTTGCCGTTACGACGAGTACCCGCGTGTTCCACTCTGCCTGCAACCTGCCTACCATGGCAATGCCGCTGCTACGCAGCAGACGTCTGTTAGCAGAGGCAAAACGCCGGCACATATCATCGAATGCCTCTTCCGTCATACCCTTAAAGCAATATGAGAACACTGCCTCCTTGGCTTTACCGTTGTCGTACAGACCCAGCTTCATCGCCACCAGCAGATGCACATGTCTGAGAAGAGCGAGCCAAAGTTCTTTTTCGCCTTTGGCAAAACGTATCAGTTCGATAAACGTGTCCTTGCTTGTCAGCGTCCCGTCGAAGTCGAACGCATGCACCGTCTGCCGCTTCACGGAAGTGCCGGAGGCGGAGGAAACGACATCGGGGGAAACGTTATCATTGGTAATATGAGGTATCATAGCATATAAATTATGACAAAGAATGACATTGCCCACAACAGCACAACTGTCTGCATGAACCTGTCATGCAGCATGACTTTCGTTGGTTCGCCGCTCTTCTCGTCTACAACGGTTATCTGTATATATCTCAACAGACCCAATATCACGAACACCGTGGTGAGATAAAGATACGGGGTATGTATCCGTTCGCCTACATCGGGCGACACGGTGTACATGATATAGCACACGAGAGTGACCGTGGCGGTGATTGTCACAGTCTGGTTGATAAATGTGAGATTGTATCTTACGGTGTTCTTCCGTGGCGGCTCGCCTGTCTCGTTCATCCTTATGACATCGTCACGCCGCTTGGCAAACGAGAGGAAAAGGGTGAGCAGAAATGTCATGAGCACTATCCACTTGCTAAGAACCACATCGGTAGCAAAACCACCGGCGAGAAGCCGCAGCACGAACCCTGTGGCAATGATACACACATCGACAATGGCAAACTGCTTAAGCCGGATGCAATAAGCAATGTTAAGCAACACGTAAAACAATATCACACCACCAACAGCCCATCGTTCCGGACCAAGGAGCATCACCAATATTGCCGAGACAACAAGCAGCATGCCCATGAGCCGTGCCGCCGCGGAAACGGTAACGGCACCGGAGGCTATCGGACGGGAACACTTTACCGGGTGGCGGCGGTCAGCCTCCACGTCTATGATATCGTTGAGACAGTAGACCGACGATGCGGCAAGACTGAAAGCAAAAAATGTAATAACGCTCGCCAGAATGTCGTGCACGTCTGTAATGCTACCGGCAAAGAACGCCGGAACAAACACAAAGACGTTTTTCAGCCACTGTTTGGGGCGCATTATCTTTATTATATCTTTATTCATATTCTTCCAACTCCGTAATTTGACACATACTCATGTTATATCACACTATTTTCTTCACGTTCTTGTCATTACCCGTATGCTCCAACCGCGTAGCCAACAAACCTACAGCTTTATGAAGCAACCATGCCAACGGCACCGAGACGGCAATCATCGTCACTGCCGTGAGGCAATATCCCAGATTCCACTCTCTTACGTATTTAAGCACGAACTGGGCGTGTATAAGGTATATCTCGAGGCTTACTCCGCCGACAAACGCCATTGCACGGTTGAACCACGACGGCGTATGACGCAGCACGCGGACAAGCAACAACATGGCGGTAACGGCAAGAGGTATATATACCATGCGCTCGAGAAAAAGCGGGAAGCGTCCGCGCCACGACTCTTCAAACTCAACACACATGGCAAGACTCATGATGAAGATTAACACTATCAGCCACAATGAGGAGCGTTCAGCCTTTTGTCCCGTGCGTACAAGTTCTCCGCAATTTATGCCGAGCAGGAAAATCGGTATGCGACTGAAGAATATCTCCACATGACCGACAGCTCCGTGAACAGGCGGATAGTAGCAAACCATGACGGCGAGAACCATAAATGCCACCGGCAACCATCGCCACGACGGTGCACGGCGAATGGCTTCCATATAGGCAGGGGTGAACGTATACATCATCATTATGGACGGGATGAACCAGAACGTGAGGTCGTCGATGCGCCAGAAGCTCCAGTTCACTGCTATATTTGCCACCAGATGAAACAGATTGGGACTGTATCCGCCACCGTCGGTATTTATATAATTAGGTATATAAAACAGGCATGCCATGATGAGCCATGCCGGATATATGCGGATGTAACGTTTGCGGAAAAAGCGCACAACGGAGCGGTTGCCCGTCCACGAGTACCAAAGTCCTATACCGCTGAGGAACAGAAACATGTCCACACCGACGTTGCCACACCGCACCAGACCGTACATCGGATTGCTCTTGGGCAGCCACACATGGAAAAGCATGACGAAAATCATCGCCAGTCCCATAAGTTCGCTGCGATAGCGGCTGAGATCCGAGAAGCAGGTTTGTCTTATATTCATTTGTCTTTGGTTTTTATTAGGGTCTTTAAAATCCTTAAGGACCTTAAGGTCTTTAAGAACCTTATTTATTCTTAGGCACCGGTATGAAGCGCAGCAGGCGGGCGAAAAGCCATGCACACACCACCGAAAGCACCACATACAAAATGATACCGGTATACACCTGACCGCGATACGACATCTTTATTATTATCTCACGCAATATAGGATGTACCACAAAAAGCGCCGACGATATGCCACCGACCCAGATACATGGTCTCAACACCGATGCAGGCAGCAGTTTAATCGTTGCCACCGCACCCGTGACAACAAACAACGGCACCCACAACCATGTGTGAAAGAGGAAACTGCCGGCAAAAACGGCAGCTGCCGAAACAACAGCAACAACGGCATTTCCCCATACAGGCAGACTTCTGCCGTGGCGCGCATAGATAATACCCATGCCGAATGGGAGCATTCCGCCGACAAAGTTATAACGTATACGGTTGAGTATTTCGCCGCCGCTGTCTACTGCAGGAGTAAACACTGCCTGTGCCGCCCAGCAAACAATGATAAGCGCTATAACACAAAATGTACTGCGACGGTAAATCAATAGGCGATAGACTGCATACAACTGTAGCATCAGACCGAAGAACCAGTAAGGACCGGGTTTTATTATATGGTCGGGATCGGGAAGCATGTTTATATACATAAGCAGTTGTGCCACTACCCTGCCGAAGGTATATCCGTGATAGCCGTGCGGATGAAGCCAACTCACAACGGCAAATCCTATATATCCGAGGAACATCAGTCGCAGCAGCTTTAAATAGTGCACGCCGACGAAGGGAAGCGTACGCACGGGAAAAGAAGTACTCTGTTCGTACTTGCGCACCAGCCCAAAACCGCTTATGAACAGGAATACGGGCACGCCATAATGCCCGAAGAACGAGAGAATGTGTACAAAAAGATTATGATCGAGAGCCATAATCCTGTCCCACAGCATCATCGGCTTTGCTGCTGTAAAGGTGTATTCGTTTTCCTTTACGGCAAAGCCGAGAAAGTGACAGTAGTTGTGCAATATGATACCGAGTATGGCAATGCCTCTCAGTGCCTTGGAGCCATCGAGGCTCAACAAATCCTTTTTCATCTCTTCTTATTGTTTTCCGTTGCTTCGGATGCGGTACCCCTAACATCCAGTTTGTCGTAATCAACTTGATTTTTCAGTATTCTCGGACGGTTTTCGTTATATTCCGTGCTTAGTATATTCAGGTCGTCGCGGTATTCGGGGCAGTGTATTCCTCCAAGCCACAGCAACAGGTGCGACAGTGCGTCCGTCATATACCGCTTGTCGCGCGCCGCTTTTATACGCGAAAATACATCAGGATGGGTCTTACGATACTTCTTCGAGCACCATATCCAGAAAGGTATGTCGAACTCCTCGCGTGCCAGCCGCGCGGTAATGTCGGTGGAGTGCATACGACCGTAGAAGTGTATGTCGTCGCCATAACACTCCTCTCCGTGGTCGGGAACGTACAATACAATGGCATCTTCCTTCTCGAATTTTCTTATTATTGCATCAACCACGGAATCGTTGTACAACACGGCATTGTCGTAACTTGCCAGAATGTGACGCTCGCGGTCGTTCAGCTTCGGGCGGTCGTAGTCGTTCACGCCCCACTTTGTCCTGTCCTTGGGATAGCGAGTCTGATAATCCACGTGCTGTCCCTTCAGGTGAAAGATTATGAGATTATGCTCCTTGCCCTCAGGACGCAGCTTGTCGTAATCGTTGAGCAGTCCGCCATCGTAACGGAAAAGCCGGGTATTGCGCGTATCGAACTGTGCCTTGCTTAGTTCAGGGTTGTTCAGGAAGAAGCCGCCGCTGAAGTCATAAACAGCCTCTTTTGCCTGCGGAAGGAACTGATTGGTGACAAACGTGACATGATAACCCGCCTTTCTGAACAATTCCGGGAAAAGAGGATAGTCGCACCACTCGCCCTTGTCACCCACTGTATATAATGAAAAAAGATGCTTGAACACAAAACTAGTGAGGTTCCACGGTGTAACAACATCGCTGAAAGGCACGAGATCGCCGCGCCGCGCCCTCGCTTTCTGTCTCGGGGTGGTAGGTTTGTCATATCCGTAAAGCTGGGCATGGTGGCGGTTGTAGCTCTCGCCGATTATCAATACGATATTGTCACTGCGATAGGAACAGCTGTCCACACGCACAGAGTCTATAGCTCCGATAAGTTTATCCACCTGTTGAGCCGTGAGACTGTTGGCATATACGCTGAACACGAGCCTGTACAGGGGAAGATACAGTACAGCCTTGTCCTTGCGTGTAAGCTCGTGTTCCACGCTACCGATGTTCTTGCACGACATGAGGCGTACCATGGCTTTCTTGTTCTCCATACATTCCGATGCCGTATATACAAGCAGTGCCAGAGTCACAGTTCCCATGACAGGAACGACGGCACGTGCCGCTCTTCCGACAACAATCATCCACGGGTGACGGCGCATAAGCCTTCGGCGGCGATAAAGGAAACGCGACGCCACGTAGGTACAGGCAATATGTATCAATCCGACAAGCACAACCCAGCCCACCTTGCTGAAGATAACATCAAAACCAAGGTATGAAGAGAGGAACTCGGTTGCCTCATCGGTGTTGGTCTCACCTACGAGAAGAAGCATGGTGGGCGTTATGGTGGAGCCGAACTCCACATAGCAGTAGACATCGACGAGGGCTATACCGTATGCAATGAAATAGAACAAGCGTCGCACCCACTGCCGCACAACAGCAGGCAGCACGGTGAGAAACAGGCATAATATATAAAGGTCGAGAAAAAGCTCTTCCCAAGCAAGGCTGTAGGCGTGGTACCCTTTCTTATCGGGTACGACAGTATATGTACACACCAGACCGAGAATGTACATGAAAATGAAAAAGAATGCATTACATTTTATGGGGGTAAAGAGGGTACCGAGCACCCGTCCCGCATGGCGTAATATCTTCATAAAACTGCAATTTGCTGCAAATGTACATCTTTTTCCTTTAACAGCGATGTTTTGGGCATTGTTTTATTTATTGCGAAAGGATAATTGCGCGACGGGCAGATAATGCAACCGTCTGCGCAACATCCGTCATCTCACCTTATAACATCTCATGAGCATTGCATAGAGCAGTGTGCCGCTCAGCAGTCCGGCAATGGAGTCGATAGCATAATGAGCCTGTATGTATACCGTGGCAAAGCACATAAGAGCATAAAACGGCAGAAGAATAAAGAACAGCCGACGGTTGCGAGTATGCCACGCAAGGAGAACCAACACGGTGGTAATACCGACATGACTGCTGGGGAACGCCGCCGTGGGTCGCTCGCCGGCTTCTTTGGCACTCTCGACAAGCCCGTAGAAAAAGCCGTCGGCTTTTCCGGGACTTGGAAGACAGTCGGTATGGGTGTTGAAATAGTCGCCCACTGCCGGGAAAACGCCATTGGCTATATTCTCAATGCCCACGGCTTTATAATAGAACGTAGGTCCGGTGACGGGAACAAGGACAAATATCACATAGTAGATGAAGAACGACGTTAGTATCACAAATGCCGCACGCTCAAACTCTTTGGGGCGCCGGAAAAAGTAGAACAGCGTGACGAGGACTATCATCGGATAGTAAGAGGCATAGCCCATGTCCATCATCTCGCTGAAAAAATGCCACGGCACATACTGCGAGAACAGCAGGGCGGGCTGACATCCGAACACCGACTGTTCAAGAGATGCGAAGACATGGTCGAGGTTAGGGAACATACGGTTTATTTCGTAAGTGTCGGGATACCACCAACCGAGCAGCGCCAACTGCACAACAATGCGTACAAAGCGCGTGAAACGGCACGGAAGCATACGGTAGACGCCCCATAACGCGAGGGTAATGGCTGCCACGCGCACGCGTCCCCATATCATATCGTCGGGATTGGTCGCCTTTGTATAGGTGAGGATTATAAGCAGAAGGGTGAAGACGAGATATGCCAGCATCACCCACTCGAAGGCGAAAAGCCCCTTGCGAGGTTTCTTTTCTATTGAAAAAAGATTTATCAAGAACTTTATCATGGTTTCTGTTTTTTATCTGATAATCGTTGTTGTTTATCTTATTTGATATGGCGGCAAGAAGAAATGCCTTTACAACCAGCCGTGCTCCTTATACCAACTCACGGTAAGGGGCACACCGCGCCCGAGGTCGTAATGCGGCACATAACCCAAATCGTTTATGGTGTCGGAAATGTCGCAGCGCCAATTACGCTGCTTCATTATATGAAACTTGTCGTTGTTCAATGCAGAAGCCTTGCCCGTGAGCCTGCCGACATGCTCACCCACAAACGTCACGACACGCAGAAAACATATCGGGGCCTTTATCCGCAGGAGCAAGCCAACGCCCAATTCACGGTGCAGCAGGTCGCTGAACGTGCGCGACGAATAGACATTGCCGTCGCTGAGAAAGTATCTCCCACCGTTTCTGCCTCTCTCAAGAGCAAGAAACACAGCCTGCACAACATCGAGGACATAGACAAATGTAAGGTGTTGAGGCCTGTAGCCAACGGCAAAGTCGACATGACTGCGTATGCTCTTTGCCATCATGAAATAGTCGCGCTCGCGCGGACCGTACACTCCCGTGGGGCACAATATCACGTATGGGAATGTATTTCCTTTTCCGTCGTCTCCAAGAATAGTGTTGAGACAGCGCTCGCTCTCCATCTTACTGCGTCCATAGGCAGTGTCGGGACATTGCGGATCCGACGGTTTTATTTCACGAAGCGGCTCGTCCTCATGCACCGGACCATAGCTGCTCAGACTGCTTATATACACAAAACGCCTGATATTGCCGCCAAGATGCAGCAGGGCTTTCACCAGATTGATAGTGCCAAGAGTGTTGACACGGTAGAAGTCGGCACTGTCCACACATTTAGTAACGCCGGCGGCATGGACCACATAGTCGAACGACAGTCCGGCAAGGCTGCGTTCTATGTCGGCAGAACTGCCGAGATTAAGTTCTATGAAGTTTATCCGCGTATCGGTTAGAAACCGGCGTGAACTGGATTTACGCACTGCCACCCATACCTCCATGCCACGGCGCAAAGCCTCTTCGACAATAAAGCCTCCAATAAAGCCGGTGGCTCCGGTTATCAATATCCTACTGCTCATCTACTATTTATATACCTTATTAATATATATACGCCCGAAACAGGCACGGGCAAACACGTGCAAAGATAAGAAGAAAAGTCCGAATTAACCGTTTTTTTCATTACAACAGCACATTTGTACGATTTATTTCGTATCTTCGCACATGTGCTTTAATCATTAAAATTCTGTATTATGGCAAAAAACAAAGGCAGCCATACACGTGTAGGCAAGAAACAATTGTCGGAAATGTTGCAGCAGTTTTTCATGCATCATCCCGAAGAAACATATAGTTTAAAACAGATTTTCAAGACTCTCAGACTGGATACTCATCCGGCAAAGATGCTCGCTGTGGATATTATGGAAGACATGGCATGGGATGACTATCTGAGCAAAGTGAGCGAAAACTCGTTCCGTCTTAATACAAAAGGACAGGTGCTGACGGGACGCTTCTTGCGGAAACCCAACGGCAAGAACAGCGTTATACCCGACGAGAACGGCAAACCTGTGTTCGTGGCAGAGCGCAACTCGATGTTCGCGTTCAACGGCGACCGTGTACAGGTAGCCATGATGGCAAGGCGAAGGAACCATATCAAAGAAGCTATGGTGACAAAGATTATCGAGCGGGCACACGACTCGTTTGTGGGCAAACTGATTGTGGAGAGAGATTTCGCGCTGCTTGTTCCGGACAGCCGTACATTCATGCAGGACATAATCATACAAAAGAAGAAGCTGAAAGGCGGAAAAACCGGAGAAAAGGCTGTGGTAAAAATAGTGCAATGGCCGTCGGCAGAGAACAAAAGCATCATTGGAGAGGTGGTGGACGTGCTCGGAAAAATGGGTGACAACGATGTGGAGATGCATGCCATACTGGCTCAGTACGGGCTGCCATACAAATATCCCAAGAACGTGGAAGAGGCGGCCAACAAGATAAGTGGTGAAATAACGGAGCAGGACTATAAGGAAAGGGAGGATTTCCGCAGCGTGACTACATTCACGATAGACCCCAAAGACGCCAAGGATTTTGACGACGCACTGTCCATTAAGCCACTCGGCAAGGGACTGTGGGAGGTAGGCGTGCACATCGCCGACGTGTCGCACTATGTCACCGAAGGCTCCGTCATCGACAAGGAAGCGGTGAAACGCGCCACAAGCGTGTATCTCGTAGATCGCACAATACCCATGTTACCAGAACGTCTGTGTAACTTCATCTGCTCGCTACGCCCCGATGAAGAGAAACTGGCATACAGCGTTGTCTTCGACATGGACAACGAGGGGCAGGTGAAACGCTGGCGATTGGTACACACGGTGATAAAGAGCGACAGGCGCTTTGCATACGAAGAGGTACAGGATATTCTTGAACGGAACGGAGTAAAGGATGGAACAGGAGAGCCTGCACCCGATGCAGGAAAAGACGGATACACGGGCGAATATGCTTTGGAACTGATAACGCTGGATCGTCTGGCAAAGAAACTACGCAAGGCAAGGTTCAAAAACGGCGCCGTGAAGTTCGACCGTGAAGAGATGCGGTTTGAAACCGATGAGAAAGGAAAGCCCATACGATGTTATTTCAAGAAAGCAAAAGATGCCAACAAGTTGATTGAAGAGTTCATGTTGCTTGCCAACAGAACCGTTGCGGAGAGCATCGGAAAGGTGAAAAAGGGCGAGAAGGCAAAGACACTGCCATATCGTATACACGACATGCCGGATCCCACGAAGCTGGAAACGTTGCGCGAATTTATCGTAAGGTTCGGCTATAAGCTGAAGACCGGAGGTACCAAAGGCGAGGTTTCACGCAGTCTTAACCGACTGATGGACGACTGTAACGGAAGCAACGAGCAGAAACTGATAGAAAGTGTGGCACTACGGGCGATGATGAAAGCCAAATACAGTGTGCACAACATCGGGCACTACGGGTTGGCTTTCGACTACTATACACATTTCACCAGTCCTATACGCCGCTATCCCGACACACTCGTGCATCGTCTGCTGACACGCTATCAGGCAGGAGGACGCAGCGCCAACAAGGAGCGTTACGAAGAACTCTGCAAACACTCGAGCGACATGGAGCAGATAGCACAGAACGCGGAGCGCGACTCTATAAAGTATAAAATGGTGGAGTTCATGGCAGACAAGATCGGAAACGAATACGATGCGCACATCAGCGGTATAACGTCATACGGAATATATTGCGAAATCGACGAGAACCACTGTGAGGGAATGGTGTCAATACACGACCTTAACGATGACTATTACGACTTTGACGAACGCAACTACTGTCTTGTGGGACGGCGTCGCAGACACCGCTACCAGCTTGGAGACAGTGTCCGCATAAAGGTGGCAAAGGCGAACATAGATAAGAAACAGCTTGATTTCGTACTGTCATCAGATATCTGACAGATTACACCACACATTATCCAATGATACGATATACAAGGAAAGAAGAGCTGTGGAACTCATGGTCACATGCCGGAGGGATATTTCTCGGTGTGGCAACAGCCGTGGTGTTCACCCTAATATGTCATGGCGCAGACAACCCATGGGCATCGCTCGGCGTGGTTCTTTATCTTGCCGGCATGCTTTGCTCATACATCGCATCAACGATATATCATGCCCTGCCGCGACGAAGCAAGTGGAAAGAAAGACTAAGGAAATGGGATCACGCCGCAATATACTGGCACATAGCAGGCAGCTACTCGCCACTTACGCTCATTGCACTACGAAACGAGGGATACTGGGGTTGGGGACTGTTCGTCTTTATATGGACATGTGCGCTGGCAGGAACGGCAATAAGTTTCGCCAAACTCAAAGAGCACAGCAACATCGAGACGCTCTGCTTTGTAGGAATGGGACTTACCGTTCTTGTTGCTTTCAAACCTCTTATAGACAATGTCAGTGCCACAGCTGTGGCATGGATAATAGCCGAGGGAATATGCTATATCACCGGCGCCGCCTTTTACAGTCTTAATAAAAAGCGGTTCATGCACAGCGTTTTCCATTTTTTCGTACTCGCCGGTTCCGTATGTCACATCATTGCCGTGTGGGATGTGCTTATGGATTATCTGCAATAATGTCTGAGGCAGTTATTCCACGTAGTCGAGTTTTACCACAATGACGCGTATCTCCTGGTCTTCAAGGTCGGTCTTGACCTTTGCAATATGCCAGTCGGAGGGAAAGAAAATAAAGAATTTATCCTTTGACGAGTCATAGAAACGCACCTTATCTACATCATAGTCATAATGTATGACATCAGGCTTGTACTCACAGTTGGGCTTGCTCGTCTCATGTTCTATTATACCGAAACGCTCCGTACCCTTAACTACATACTGAAAGTCTATATGATGAAAATGGCTCTCGCTGCGGCGTTTTGTCAGTTCGCTGTTGCGGCTGTCCTCAACACTTGCCACGAGCGTTGTTCCTTCTATGGGATACTTACCTTTAGGCATGCCCGTAAGGTCGGCTGTTGCCAGCCAGCGGAACATGGCATCCCACTGCTCTCGGTTTTTGGAATACTGTGTATAAAACTCCGTAAGGTTCACGCTCGCATCAGGCGATGCCGCCTTGAAACCGTTTCGCCACTCTCCTTTCCTTGCCCACTTTGCCGATTTCCTGACAAGCGACTTATCATTACAGACCTTTGTATAAGTGCCCTGCGCATATATCAGCACAGAGAACATCAGCGATACCAATAAGAATACTGTCTTTTTCATGAATTTCTTAGTAGTAAAAAAGTAAAGGAGTTAAGACAAATGCAATAAATATATTTTCTTAACTCCTTTACTCCTAAAATGTCATCTGTTCAATCTCCACACACAACCGTCTTTGGTATCCTTAACCTCAAAGCCGGCATCCTTAAGCGCATCGCGTATCTGGTCGCACGTAGCCCAGTCTTTATTTGCACGCGCCTTGGCACGCAGGTCAAGAATCATGTCCATCACCTTGCCGTAAGCCTCTTCGCGCTCGTCGCTTCCGCCGCCCTTTTCCTCACGCAGTCCGAGAATGTCGAATGCAAAGAGGTGCATTGTGTCCGACAGTTCTTTCAGGTCTGCCTCGTTTATTGCAGCCTTGTGGTCAAGAAGAATGTTCACCAAGCGGCACGCTTCGAACAGATGACTTATAACAACAGGTGTCTGCATGTCGTCGTTCATCGCGTCATAGCACTTGCCACGCAACTCGGCAACGGTCTTTGCCGTGTCGGCATCGCTTTCTGCCGACGGCACTATCCGCCCGATACCGCTTATTCCGGTCATCAGTCTGTCCAGTCCTTTCTCGCTTGCGGCAAGAGCCTCGTTCGAGAAGTCTACCGTTCCGCGGTAATGTGCCGACAGGATGAAGAAGCGTATGGTCATCGGAGTGTACGCCTTTTCAAGCGAAGGATGCGCGCCGGTGAAGAACTGTTCCAGCGTAATGAAGTTGCCGAGCGACTTGCCCATCTTCTGTCCGTTGATTGTTATCATGTTGTTGTGCATCCAATAGCGCACCATTTGGTCGCCCTGACTTGCCACTGCCTGCGCTATCTCACATTCGTGATGCGGGAAAACCAGATCCATTCCACCGCCATGTATATCGAAATGATTGCCGAGATACTTACGTCCCATTGCCGTGCACTCGCAGTGCCAACCCGGGAAACCTTCGCTCCACGGACTGAGCCAGCGCATGATATGCTCGGGCTGTGCCTTCTTCCATATAGCGAAGTCCACCTGATTGCGCTTCTCTCCCACTCCGTCCAACTCACGACTGGCATTTATCACATCGTCGAGATTGCGTCCGGAAAGTATTCCATAGCGGTGAACCTTGTTATATTTCTCTATGTCAAAATATACCGAACCGTTACTCTCGTATGCAAATCCGTTGTCGATGATTTCCTGTACAAGTTGTTCCTGCTCTATGATATGCCCCGTGGCATGCGGCTCTATGCTCGGTGGAAGTACATTAAGAGCCTCCATTGCCTGATGATATCGGTTGGTATAGTGTTGCGCTATCTCCATCGGCTCAAGCTGTTCAAGCCTTGCCTTCTTTGCAATCTTGTCATCGCCCTCGTCGGCATCGTGCTCAAGATGCCCCACATCGGTGATGTTACGCACATAGCGAACCTTATATCCAAGATGTTTCAAATAGCGGAAAAGTATGTCAAACGTTATCGCCGGACGGGCATGACCCAAATGTGGGTCGCCATATACCGTAGGACCGCACACATACATGCCGACGTTGGGAGCATGAAGCGGCTCAAAAAGTTCCTTACGGCGGCTCAGCGTATTATAGATAAATAGTTTCTGTTCCATTGCCATATATAATAATGTATATAATTATAGTCTGCAAAATTACATTAATTCATCGGAAAAACAAAAACTTTAACTGCTCATTTATCAACGGTAGTTTCAACCGACAAGTTGTTTGCCTGTATGCCTGACACTCCTAACAGACAGGACTACGTGCCTGCACCACCACAAAAGAGAAGCAAAACGTCACGAAACCGTCTGCATTTTCCATATCTACGGTCATGAAGATTTCCTATGATTATGACTCTATCTCGCTGATAATTCATAACTTTGCATAGATCAAACATCAAACGCTTTCTGTTATGAAGAAACTGCTTTATACTTTTATTGTCCTTATCTGCTCCTGTTCTTTTGGATTTGCACAGACTTATGACGAGAAAATCGGCAATGCCATGAATAAAGGAGATTGGTTTGCTCTTGATTCAATCTACCAATCAGCGCCAAAAGACTCCATTCACAAATTTCTTGAAGTATATTCCCGTTGTCTCATTGGCAACCGCTTCAATCGTCCCGACGTATCCATTCCGGCTTTTACAGAATTATTCAACACGCAGTCAGAATATCTCGACCTCGGCAATATACTAAATTCATCGCTAATGTTTGCAATGGATTTAAGCCGTATCGGAGATAATGAGAAAGCGGCAACCATCGTTTCTTCCGTATTGGACGCGACAAGACAACATCTGGATTCGACAGCAATTTCCGGAATGCAGAAGCATATAAACCAATATAAAGCCTTATCCGCATACAAGCCCTATGCCATAACTTTCGGAAACAGTCCCCAAGCAACCGTACCATTTCGGTTTGTACCTGTCGATCCGACAAAGCATAATTCTTTGTTGATACATCTTGATGATTGCGCCATAAACGGCATTCCTGCCGATATAACCTTTGACACCGGTGCCGGCATTAATGTTATTTCCGATTCTTTGGCGCAAAAATTAGGACTGATTTCATTGGATGCCACCGGAAACGTCGGCGATTTGACAGGAGTGCAGACGGGTCGTCATGTCATTGCAAAAGAATTGAAACTCGGTTCTATAACCATCACGGATGTGCCGTTTACAGTCATTTCCATGACAACAAATACTGAAGAAGCCGACAAATATATAAATTGCTTTGATATCGTTGTAGGTAGTGAATTGATGCTACAATTAAAAGATTTGACCATTGACTTTGTCAATCATCAAATTACAATCCCTGCAACCGCGCCGACCAGGAGCAACGCCACGTCAAACATGTGCTTCTCATCGAGCATGAATCTATTGGCACGCGGAAAAATACATAACAATCCCATGCTTATGTGTATTGACTCAGGAGATGCTTCATTCGGGTCTTTAGATAAAACATTTTTTGAAAAGAACAAGGAATATATCATCGCACACTCTCAACCGGATTCTATAAGAATGGCTGGAGTCGGAGGCGTTCATATCTCGAAGTGTTACCGCGTACCTGATTTAAAGGCTCAATTAGGAAACCGAACCGTCATTATTCCTCAGATTGATGTGCGCTGCGAAGACAATCCGTCGGGAATGGAGCATGAATGTAATTTTGGTTTGAAATCGCTTATGCTATTCGGCAAAGTGCGTTTCAACATGGTTGACTTTACTCTGACGGCCTGCCCATAAACAGCCGTCGGCAAATTCTGTTTGTATCCGCACCTTTTCTCCCCCTCATATTTGTTCAATATGAGTGTTAATAAAATATCGCGGTGTCAACAGATTTATTCTGGATGGCGGATTGTATACCCATTACAACCACTTGTCACCCTCCGTGGCAACTCTTTTTTCTGATAATCATATATAAAAAAGGGTGTGTCAAAATAAGCATCATCCGTGTTATAATTTTTTTCACTTAGTTCAACAACACGTCCTTGTAAATGTCCGGGATACAAGTTGTTGGTTTAAAAGATGTCAGTAACAGACATTTACCGGAAAATGCCTACATGGCAACAAATCATCGCAGCTTGACGCCCGACAAACTGCGTCTTACACATTTATAGCAAAACGCCGCTCCCGCTTACTATTTGATTTTTCATAACCCCAAAATACGGCGATTTTCTGGAACAAAAACACCGACGGGGCTGAATATCGTCAAAAATCGTGTGCAAGGATAGCACCTTTTGTATCAAAGTGTTACGCATAAAAAAAACAAAAGTGTGCACAGAAGGAAAAGGGAAAGTTGCCTGATTTCTATACGAAAGTAGGCATATTACGGTCCGAAACAGGCATCTTTGGAGCCCAAAGCAGGCATATTCGGAGCCTAAAGGTACATGTTTTGTACCTCAAAGTACGCCATTTCGTCACAAAAAGGCAACATTTCGGGGACTTAAAGGTTCTTTTAGCCCGTTCAATTCTAATAGAACGAGACTTTAGAGTGACTTTTTTCTATTGACATTTTGTCACGTAAAAACATAATATCGCCGACAGATTGCAAACAGGAGGGTGTGTCAAAATTCAATTTTTGTCCCAACTCTATACGGATGATTCTTTATTATGACACACCCTCTTTTCCCCTTTTATAGTATTGGTAATGAGCCTTAAAGTCATTACCGGCACTTTTATATTGCAAAATACATAAAAATTCTATTGACATGTTATACCAATGCAGAATCCTGCATCAGGCATTTTACATCAATACTCGTCCCAAAGCGACCCGTTGTCACCTTTGTTCTCCTCATCATCCCAAATGTTGAAATTGTCTTGCTTCGAATTAAGTTCACCTTCATAAGGTTCTTTATTTATCGTTATGTTGCCGCTGTCACTTCCACTCAGTATGGACAGTCCGCAAACCCCTATAACCTCGCAAGAAGGAGATATATACTTTTTCTTAATCATGATATAAATACTCCATTATTTGATAACTACTTTCCTTTTGTCTACGATATAAACACCTGCTTTCAACCCATTAACAGAGTTTCCCACATAAGTACCCTGTATGGTATAAACCCTGCTGTTATCTGTATCATACTTAATACCGTCCATACCGGTTGTACCCTGCATGTCATCTCCTATCACACGTATCTTCACTGCCTTAGCCACTCCTTGCGTATAATAGTCGTAACTGCCGTCAGCTTTGTTCTGCACTGTCATATAGAACCTGCATGAAGGCAATGTCTGTGTTTCATTGGCAACCGGACGGAATGCCTGCTCTTCTGCATTCAGATAATATCCATACTTGTCAAGCAGTGTTGTTTTCCCGTAAACACCGACAAAGTTGAAATTCTGCTTTATTGTAGAACAGTTTACATCCGGCACCATTGTCTGCGCCAGCAATGTGTTTTTAACAGACAAAGTCTGTTCGCCGGCAACCTTCGCCCTGACAAGGCAAGGCACGTTGGGCTCTATAACATCCCCTTCCGACAATTTTATATATTCTATTGTAGGTGCATTATCCACAAGCTCGGTATCCCATATCTCCGCAAAGTCGAAATCTGCGAGTATTTCAGCATCAAGAGTCATTCGGAACGGTACAAACATTGCCTGCCATTTGTCCGAGAAGTTTCTGGTGTAGGCTATACCGACGTTATTCACATCAGCCTTTACATCAATGCCATTTATATCACCGTCTGCAATGCTTACATTGGCTCCTTCGCCCAATTTTACATTTAATGTTTCACCGCTTTTCTTCTGCATAACCACATTAAACGTTCCTTCCGGAATTTCTTTGTCAAAGGTTCCGCCCGTTACGGCAAGAGTTGAGTTGTTGCCTATATTAACATCACCCTTAACCGTTCCTCCGGAAACATTTATACTGGCATTTTCTCCTGTTGCAACCACATCCGCCAATGTTCCATCTGAAATAGTAACACTCGAGTTTTTACCATGTGCTATCGTCTTTCCGGTGATTTCACCTCCGTCGATACGCACGTCCGAACCAAATCCGTTGCTTATAACGTTGCCGTTAAATGTTCCGCTCGTTAGGGTTGCAACAGCAGAATAAGAAGCATTTTCTTCCCTATCTACCTGAACGGCAGCCGTATTACCTGCAAACGTTCCGTCACCTTTTATCGTAAGCGAGCCACCACTATTATATACATACACTGCATACTCCGCACTGTACGAGCCACCGTCTATGGTAACATTTCCGCCATAAGACGAAGCTATGCACGAAGCATAAAACCCATTTGTCGATGTATTTTTCATCGTGCAATTAGTGAATGTCGCATTAGACTGTACTACTTCAAAAATCGGACCTACGGTTGTATTAACATTCACGCCCGTAAATTCAATAGTACTGCCTGAACCTGCTTGAAAGACTCCTACCTCCGTTTTAGTACTTCTGCAAATATAATTTCCACCGGTAACTGATATGTTAACTTTTAGTCCATACCCGTTAATAATGCTCCAAGTATTGCTTTCTGTTAGAGTTGCATTTACATTATTGAATTCTAAAGACTGACCATGAGTACGGAATGCAAAAAGGCTACCGTCATTTGTCCCCCCTTCAAAAGACAAATTCTTTGCAATTAACCTTGTATTTGCACCGGCAATGTTATTTACATCACGAAAATCCACAAAACCATAAGATTCAGTATTTGCTACCGGTGTTATTATTTTTCCGCCATTACCATCTATGGTAAATGTAATATCCGAAAGTCTGAACAAGCGGCTTTTCGTAACATTATTAGTCACCGTCTTTCCATTCACATCAAGGGTGATGGATTTTGTCACAGGTACCATTTCCCTCACTTCCACATCACTCATCAGTATAACGGTCTGACCGTCTGCTGCCGCTACCATAGCCTCACCCAATGTGGCATACTCCACATCACCAATCTTTGCCACATTGTCGGCAAAAGAATTCACGACAGTACTTGCACCTACAATAAGGCACATCACAATGCGTTTAAAATAAAACTTTTTCATTTTTTCAGATTACATCCGTCACCCCCGAACGAATCATTAAATATTATATATAGATGATGACTTTAAAAACAAAAAGGCGGGGAGTCCTACCGTTACCCGTCCCGCTATCTGAGGCCTTCGCATTGCCCATCACTGCCTGAACGAGCAACGCAGAAGTCCCACACCGTGCTATAAACAGTACACTCCAATCCCGTACAATGCCGCAACACACTCCTTAAAAAGTATTATAGGAGTGGCTACGACAAGGTATGGAGTGACTATTAGTCACATCCCGCGAACATCTACCGTTGCTTTGATTTTGGCAGTGATTGAAATTTGCAAAGTTTCAGATAGCCAAAGACAAAGCGCATGTAAACGCCTTTCTTGTATATTAAAGAACTCCCACCACCTTCCCCCAATCCTAAAAGGACGGTTCGCGGTGTGGAAATCGCGGCAAAGTTACAAAGTTTTCCGAATTCTACAAACAAATTATCCATAAAGTGCACAGAATCAACAGCAACTGCTTATATTTAATCTTTGCCTTTTCAATATCCGGCACAACATAATATGTTTTTAGCACCTAATAGCCGACACATAATCCTGTATTATACCAACTTTAATTTTTGCACTTAGCGTTTTAATCCATGATACGTTAAAATATATTTCATCTGTTAATACAACAAACTTTATTCTCAACAATATTTCCATTCGTTTTAGAATAAGATACCTCCTTACTTCGCAACGGATATTGTTTTACAATATAATTAATATTCCGTTACAAGACAATTAATACTGTTTTACATCAAAAGAATACAACACAACGCACTAATATACGATATTTACGCACAACAAACAGTAAATGCCTTCCATAAAGTCATACATGGCGCCAACCGGTTTAAACATACCTGTATTCTCGATTTCTCAACCCAAAGACAAATATTTTTTAAGAATACGGCGAAACAACGATACCAGATGTTAAAATCAAGAGCACTTAATGTTAACGTATATTTAATAAATGTGTGATTTACAACATATTTCCGTAAACGTTTACGTTATATTTATCATTACCTTTTACTTGAATGATAACAAAAAACAACTAAATTCGCGACATCAAATATAAATACTAATCTAAAACAATTTATGAACAAATCCATTGCTTTAATCATCGGTATGGCTGCCATGTGCTTGTCTGCCGGTGCCGACAACACTCAGACGGTGGTTGTTGACGGAACTACCGTCAACAAGAATGTCACACGCCTGACATTCAGCGGCGATGATGTTGTCATGACTTTTGCGGACAATACATCGCAGACAACAGACATGTCGCTTGTATCAATCAGCTTCTCTTATTCTCCGTCAACAGCCATCAGCGGACCTGAAACAGACAAGGTTGACGCAGTGAAGAGAGTTTACAACCTTAACGGACAGTACATGGGCAACAGCACTGAAGGTCTGCGAAAGGGACTGTATATCGTGAACGGCAAGAAAATGGTAATCAGATAAAACTACGGTCATGAAGAAACATACACATTTTATATATAGCCTCATTGCAGGCTTGATAATGCTCTTTGCCACAGAAGCAGGAGCACAGACAAGTTGGACATTCGGCACCGTAAGCGATACTGACAAAGCCAATATAACAGCCGATGCCACCAACTGGTATGAAGACGCGGCACAGACACGCTACAACATGTTTACGGCAATCGACGGTCCGCTAACAGCAAACAACGTGGAACTGGAATATGCCAAAGGACTTAAATTCAAAGCAGCAGCCGGTTCTTCAAACACAAACGGTAAAATACGCCTCAACTACGGCAAAAGCCGTCTGGAACTTAACGGTAAGGGTATTGTCATTACAATTCCCGGACTGAAAGCAGGCAACGTGGTTACTGTATCATGCGAGACAGCCAAGGCTGCAGAGGCACGCGGACTGGCACAGACCAACCTCAACGTGAAAAGCGGCTTCACTCCTGCAACGGGTGCACAGACATGCGAAGGAACAGTTGTGGCTGACGGAGATGTAACTCTTACTACAGAAGTAGGAGGTGTTAATGTATACAGCATTTCCGTATCCGCTACACAAGGAGGAGGTGATGAGCCTGGTAGTGACCCGACTACATACCATTCGGTTCCGATGAACGTAAACATGAATCAGGCTCTGCTGACGGCAACAGGTAATGATGTCAAATACTACAACACAAAAGAACTCAACGACATCACCATAGATGATGTTGCCGGAACTATAACCGTAAGACCGGCTTCGGGTGAATGGGAAGACGTATTTACAAAAAATGTAAGCAACATATCTTTCGCAAAAGCCATAGACCAAGGAACAAGCGGTGACATTGAAAACAATGGCATAGAAATAACCGAAGCAAAGGGATGGCACGAGGCATTGTTCGTTGAATGGAAACCGTTCACGGGTGCAGACTCTTATAATGTATATGTAAAGGGCGGGCAATATCCGGACTTCACAAAAATAGACGACCAACTGGTACGTGGTTACGGCTCATATCTGCGCGCCGATGCTCTTGGATTGAAAGCAGGTGACAACTATATTGTAAAAGTTGCTCCGGTTGTCGGAGGAAACGAGGACGCTACAAAGGCAAGCACTGCTTCAGGATTGAAAGTGATAAACTTCAACCGTGACGGATATGCACACAGTAATATCACATCGGGCGTGGGTGCGTATAATAACGACGGTACGCTGAAGGCAAATGCACGTGTGATTTATGTTACAGCCGGTAACGCCAAGACAATAAAGATGGATATGGATGCCGGCGGCAAGACGGAAACACGCACCGGAATACAGGATATTCTACAGGCATACGAGAAGGGAACAGAGACACGACCTTTAGCTGTACGCATAATAGGACTTCTGAAAATCGGAGATATGCCTACACTGGGAAGTTCGGCAGAAGGTCTTCAGATAAAAGGAAAAAGTCAGGAAATGAATCTTACCATCGAAGGTGTGGGACGTGACGCGACTATACATGGTTTCGGAATGCTGATAAGAAACAGCAAGAGTGTGGAGATACGTAACCTGGCTATCATGCGCTGCCTGGACGACGGTCTGAGCTTTGACACAAACAATCACAATGTATGGGCGCATAATCTTGATATATTCTATGGAGCCAACAAAGGCGGCGACCAGAAAAAAGGCGACGGTTCACTTGACATAAAGGGCACCATGCACGCTACGATATCAAACAACCACTTCTGGGATACAGGCAAGACACACCTTAACTCAAACGGAGACGAAGTTGATTTCGTTACATACCGCCACAATTGGTATGACCACTCGGACTCACGCCATCCGCGTGTGCGCAAGTCACAGCACATACACGTCTACAACAACTATTTTGACGGCGTTTCAAAATACGGTTCGGGTGCAACAATGGGGTCATCGCTTTTTGTAGAGGCAAACAACTACCGTAACTGTAAGTACCCGGTGCTTATGTCACTGCAAGGCAGCGACCTCTATGGAGGCAGCAATACACTTGGCAGCAAGGGAACATTCTCTGGCGAGGAAGGAGGCGTAATAAAGGTATACAACAATATCATGCAGGGTACATACACATTTATACCTTACGGTGCAACAAAATACATACAAAAGGGCAAGGAAGTTGCAGCTGTAATGGACACCAAGCAGCACTTCGACGCATACATGGCAACAAGCCGTGACGAGAAAGTTCCATCAAGTGTAAGCGCACTTGGAGGCGGAGCTACATACAGTAACTTTGACACGGCTTCGGACATGTACCAGTACACAGTTGACGACCCGGCAAATGTTCCGGCACAGGTACAGGGTTTCTTCGGTGCAGGACGTATGCAGCACGGTGATGTTACTTTCACTTTCAACAACAGCACGGAAGATACAAACTATGATATCAATGCCCAGCTCGATGCACTTATCGACAACTACAAGAGTTCGCTGGTAAAAGTATATGGCAACCTTGGTGAAGTTACAGGCGGTGGAACTACCGGTGGTGGTACAGGCGGTGGAACAGGTAGCGAGGATCCAGACCCGACACCCTCTGAAACAGTTATTGCCGGTGCCACTGTTACATTCAACGGTTTCACATCAGGAAGCAACATCAACGGTTTCACTATCACAGGCAACCTGAAGAGTGGTATATCACCAAAAACATACAACGGGGTGACATATACAACCGCTCTCAAGATGGAAAGTGCGACAAACATCTCTTTCACAACAACGGAAGAGCTTACCATAACAGTTATCACAGACGGTACTTCAGGAAAGAGAATAAAGTTTGACGGTACTAACTATACGGTAGACGCAAACGGTATAGTATCTCAGAAACTTGCAGCCGGAAGCCATACAATAACAAAAGGTGACTCCATAAACGTATATGCAATCATTGCTGAGTAACACAGGGTAAGGTATAATAAGGAAAAAGAAACAGGATAATTTTTAAAACCAAAAGCCCGCTTATTTGAAACCGTGCACAACGGTATGCAAATAAGCGGGCTTGTTCTGTTTATTACAAACAACACAACACACTCATTGCCACACATCCGGAAAGGTCTTTCATAATAAGGAGATAGAGGAAGATAGGAGAAGATATGTAGCTTGCGCCACGGAAGATAAAGGACAATAGCCTTGAAACAATCAACAAGACATACGTCTTTTATCTCCTCTTATCTTCTCCTATCTTTCTTTATCTCCTTATTCCCAACATATAACAAACGTTAAAAGCACAGGCTTAAACAAAGAAAATACCGGAAAAACTTGCAAACAATCATACTTTATCATACATTTGCGGTGTACTATTATTCTATTACACTATAAATTACATAAAATAAACTTATAAAACACAAGAAAATGATAGACATCAGAAACATCGGTTACAGCTATCCCGGTAGCAGGAAGGAGGTTTTCACCAACTTCAGCCTCAACATAAAGGGCAACTCCATATACGGACTTCTTGGGAAGAACGGAACGGGAAAGTCGACACTTCTTTACCTCATAAGCGGTATGTTGCGCCTAAAATACGGCAAGATTGAAATCGACGGCGAAGACGCAGGCAGGAGAAACCCCGACATTCTGCGCGAATTGTTCTTCGTTCCGGAAGAATTTGATCTTCCGTCGATGACACTCGACGCATACGTCCGCCTGAACAGTCCATTCTATCCGCACTTCGACCGCAAGGTGCTCAACCGCTGTCTGCTCGACTTCGAACTTCCTCTCAACCTTAATCTGAAAGAACTTTCCATGGGACAGAAGAAAAAAGTGTACATGAGCTTTGCTTTGGCAGCAAACACCCGCATGCTTCTGATGGACGAACCTACCAACGGAATGGACATACCGTCTAAGAGTCAGTTCCGCAAAGTGGTGGCAAGCAACATGAGTGAGAACCGCACCGTGATAATATCAACTCATCAGGTGCACGATGTGGAGCAGCTTCTCGACCATATAATAATGCTCGACCGCTCACGCATTCTGCTCAACGCCTCGGTACAGGATATATGTGAAAGATATTCTTTCGAGTGCAGAATGCCGGGCGAGAATAGCGACGATGTGATATATGCGGAACCTTCCCTGCAGGGCAACAACGTCATTGCGCGCCGCAACAGCGAAAAGGAAGACACGATGATAAACCTCGAACTGCTGTTTAATGCCGCAACAAAGAACCTGCTGAAATAAAAGGCATTATAAAGAAAGAACATAACAACAACCGTAAAAACAACATATTATGGCAAAAACATTCGACATAAACCGTTTCATGCAATTGAGCAAATGGTCCGTATACACATATAAAAAAGAATACATCACAACCGTGACGATGGCCACCGTAATATTCTTCATAATACTTTTCATGAGGTTTAATCTTATGGGACTCAACGATGTGATAATGGACGGAATGGAAACATTCAGCCATACCGCCGTAGGTCTGCTCATGTTTATATTCTCAATCTCAGGCTGCTACCTGCTGAACAACATGAAGACAAAGCAGCAAAGACTGATGTTCAAACTGCTCCCGGCATCCGACGCCGAGAAGTTTCTGGCAAGATATCTCTACGTTACAGTATTCTGGATTGTCGGTTGTATCGTGGCATACTGCATTGCCGATGTCCTGCGTCTGTCGCTCTCTCTAATAACAGGGCACGGTATGCAGACCACGACCATCCCCTATTTCTTCACCGCACTGACAAATACCGTGACATTCAACAACGTCAACGACACCGCCGATGCCATATTTTCCGTCGAAATGCTGATGTTCACACATTCGCTGTATCTTCTCGGAGGCACGCTGTTCCGCCGCCGCCAGTTCGTACTCACGTCGATGACGATGATACTCGGCACAATATTACTGGCATGGGTGGCATCGTGGTTTGTCGGTTCATACAGCTTCAACATAAGTACAGAGTCGCTGAAAGGCTTCGTATATTTCATAATGTGCCTGCTGCCCGTGCTCACTGCAGCCGCATACTGGCTGTCGTACAGAATATTCAAGCGCATGCAGGTTGTAAACAATAAATGGATTAACCTATGATTTTCGACAACAGCAAGGCAATATATGTGCAGATAGCCGACAGGCTGTGCGACGAGATACTGGCGGGAAAGTATCCCGAAGACTGCCGAATACCGAGTGTACGCGAATATGCAGTGCTATTGGAAGTGAACATAAACACTGCCGTGAAGTCATACGACCTGCTCGCAACAGAGGGAATAATATACAACAGGCGCGGACTTGGATACTTCGTCACACCGGGTGCAAGAGAGACAATCCTCGAAACACGCAAGAAAGACTTCATGGAACATCAGCTTCCCGAACTGTTCCGCAATATGCGACTGCTCGGAATAAACATCGACGAGGTAAGCGAGAAGTTCAGACGGGAGCAGGAAATGACGAAAGAAAATCCTACGGAGTAAACGACAGCATCATGATAACTCTAAGAAACATACACAAGACATACGACAACGGACAGCCATTGCACGTTCTCAAAGGCATAAGTCTCGACATAGGCAAAGGCGAATTCGTTTCTATTATGGGAGCATCCGGCTCGGGCAAGTCCACACTCCTTAACATATTGGGCATTCTCGACAACTACGATACAGGCGAATACATGCTGAACGGGACACTGATAAAAGATCTTTCGGAAACCCGCGCCGCCGAATACCGCAACCGCATGATAGGCTTTATCTTCCAGTCGTTCAATCTCATCGGCTTCAAGACCGCCGCGGAAAACGTCGAATTGCCGCTTTTCTATCAGGGCGTGGCACGCAAAAGACGCAAAAGACTCGCCATGGAGTATCTTGAAAGATTGGGGTTGGAACGCTGGGCGAACCACTATCCCAACGAGATGTCGGGAGGACAGAAGCAGCGTGTGGCAATAGCGAGGGCGCTGATAACGCATCCTCAGATAATACTTGCCGACGAACCGACCGGCGCGCTCGACTCAAAGACAAGCGTAGAGGTAATGCAACTACTCAAAGACCTCAACCGCAACGAAGGCATCACCATTGTCGTCGTGACGCATGAGAGCGGCGTGGCAAACGAGACAAACAAGATAATACACATCAAAGACGGGCTTATCGAAAGCATCGAGGAGAACCTTGACCACCACGCAAGTCCGTTCGGCACCGGCGGAGTATTTAAATAACAAGGATATGCGTGACATACTGAAAGAAATATGGGCAACGACACGGAAGAACAAGCTGCGCACCGCGCTTACGGGATTTGCCGTGGCATGGGGCATCTTCATGATTATTTTTCTGCTCGGGGCCGGCAACGGACTTATAAACGCCCAAAAACTGTCGAGCGAAAGATTTCTCGACAACTCCATGATAATAGGCTCCGGACAGACATCGAAGGCTTACGACGGACTGAAAGAGGGACGTAATATTAGTCTGAACACGACAGACATGGAAATAACGTCGCGCTCGTTCAACAAGCATATAGACAACGTCGGCGCGCAGGCGGACAAGGAAGGGCAGACCGTAAGCCTCGAAAACAATTACTTCAGCGGCAGTCTTGCCGGTGTTTATCCCAACGACATACAGATAAACAAGAAGGAACTGCTGCACGGAAGGTTTATCAACGACACTGACATACGCCAACAGCGAAAGTCACTTGTCATCTCCGACGAGAACGCCCGCGAGCTTATGCCGCACAACACAACCGCTCTTGTGGGACGATACGTAGCCGTCAACAACATTGCATTCCGCGTAGTGGGTATCTACAAGCAGGACAAGAGTTCCATGTGGTCGTATTCTTACATGCCGTTCACCACCTTCAGCACCATATACAACAAGGGCAACAAGGTCGAAAACATTGTGTTCTCATTCCACGGGTTGAATACCGAGAAAGAGAACGAAGACTTCGAGACGCAGTACCGTGCACGCATAAATAACAATCACCGTGCCGCGCCCGACGACGAAAGCGCCATCTGGATATGGAACAGGTTCACCAGCAACATGCAGATGAACAAGGGCATAAGCATCATACAGACTGCGTTGTGGATAATAGGACTTTTTACACTACTCAGCGGCATAGTGGGAGTAAGCAACATCATGCTTATCACCGTGAAAGAGCGCACCCGAGAGTTCGGCATACGCAAGGCCATCGGTGCCCGCCCGTTGTCGATACTCAGGCTGATCATCGCCGAGAGCATCATCATCACCACAATATTCGGATTTACAGGCATGGTCCTGGGCATAGCGTCAAACATGTATATGGACGCCACGATAGGACATACGAAGGTCAACAGCGGACTGTTCGAGGCTACGATGTTCTATAATCCCACCGTGGGACTTGACATCTGCATAGAGGCAATGGCGGTGATCGTTCTTGCCGGAACACTCGCCGGACTGATACCGGCACGCAAGGCGGCACGTATAAGACCGATAGAGGCTTTGAGAGCAGAATGACAATAACAGCAAAAAAGCGTATGACAAGATTTGACATAGACAGGTTTCACGAAATACTCGACACACTTTCACGTAACAAAAGCAGGACGTTCCTCACCGGTTTCGGCGTGTTCTGGGGCGTGTTCATGCTCGTAGCGCTTGTCGGCGGCGGCAACGGACTTAAAGAACTGCTGCAAACCAACTTCGAAGGCTTTGCCACCAACTCCGCCTTTATCTTCCCACAACCCACCACCAAGCCCTATTCCGGTTTTCGCAAGGGGCGCACATGGAGCATGGTATACAAAGATGTGGAACGCCTCAAGAGCCATATACCAGAGCTACAAACCGTAACACCGGTGCTGTCTCACTGGGGCGGAAGCGCCATACACGACGACAAGAAGACAGGATGCACCGTCAAAGGTCTGCTGCCCGACTACATCAAGGTAGAAACACCAAAGATGTTCTACGGTCGTTACCTCAACGACATGGACATACAGCAGGGGCGCAAGGTGTGCGTATTGGGCAAGAAAGTGTACAAGGAGCTTTTTCCCGGCGGAGGCAACCCGTGCGGAAGCAAGATCTGTATCGACAACATATACTATAATATAGTGGGTGTGGACTATGCGTCGGGCAACATCAACCTCAACGGACGCTCCGAAACATCGGTGCTCATTCCGCTCACGCTGATGCAGCAGGCATATAATCTCGGCGACAGCGTACACATAATATGTGTCACCGCCAAGCCGGGAATAACGATGAGCAGCATCACCGAAAAGATGAGAACCGTGGTGGCGGAAGCGCACAGGATAGACCCTACGGACGAGAAAGGCATCACCGTGTTCAACACGGAGGTCATGTTCGGACTTGTGGACAATCTCTTCAGCGGCGTAAACTTTCTTGTGTGGCTCGTAGGACTGGGCACTCTGCTCGCCGGAGCTGTCGGAGTAAGCAACATTATGATGGTTACCGTGCGCGAAAGGACAACGGAAATAGGCATAAGGCGCGCCATCGGCGCAACGCCGCTGAACATTCTGTCGCAGATTATATCGGAAAGTGTCATCCTTACAGCCGTCGCCGGCATGAGCGGAATACTCTTTGCCGTGCTCATTCTCGAAATACTTGAGTTGGGAAGCACTTCCGACGGCATCACCGCAGCACACTTCCAGATAGACATATCCACCGCTGCCGGTGCCGTGGCAATGCTCTGCATGCTCGGTATCGTTGCCGGACTGGCGCCCGCCATGCGTGCCATGGGCATAAAACCGGTGGATGCAATGAGAGACGAATGAGGGCTATAATCATTATAGATACTATAAAATCTATAGAGCCTATAGTTTCTATAGATTCTATAGCCCCAACAGACAACAAACAATAACAAAACAAATACATGACAATGAAAAAGTATTTTAAGTTTATAATCGCGGGAATGGCGGTTCTGGTCTTCATCGGAACATTCGTATTCCTTTATCAGAAGTCGCGTCCAAAGCCCATAGTCTATGAAGAGTTCACGCCGGCACTGACGGACATAAGCAAGACAACGGTAATCACAGGCAAAATCGAGCCGCGAGACGAGGTCAACGTTAAGCCGCAGATAAGCGGCATCATCACGGAGATAATGAAACAGGCGGGCGACGTGGTGCAGGCAGGTGAGGTGATAGCCCGCGTCAAGGTAATTCCCGACATGGGGCAACTAAGCTCCGCCGAGAGCCGTGTGCGCCTTGCCGAAATCAACCTCAGACAGGCGCAAGTGGATTTCGAGAGAGAAAAGAAACTGTACGACAAGCAGCTTGTAAGCGCTGACGAATACGACAAGATACGTCAGGAGCTCAGCCGTGCAAGGGAAGAGAAGGCGGCGGCAACCGACGCTCTCGAGGTTGTACGCGACGGTGTGTCGAAGAGCAATGCCAGCGCAAGCAGCACGCTGATACGCTCCACCATAAGCGGAATAATCCTCGACATCCCCGTAAAGGTGGGAAACTCGGTGATACTTGCCAACACTTTCAACGACGGAACGACCATCGCGAGTGTCGCCGACATGGGTAATCTGATCTTCAAAGGCAACATCGACGAGACCGAAGTGGGCAGTCTGCATGCCGGAATGCCTATGAAAATAACCATAGGGGCACTGCACAACCTCCACTTCGACGCCTCTTTGGAGTACATATCGCCCAAAGCGGTGGAGAACAACGGCGCCAACCAGTTCGAGATAAAGGCATCCGTGACCGTGCCCGACGGCAACCGCATACGCTCCGGCTACAGTGCCAACGCCGAAATAGAGCTTGCAGGAGTGAAAAAAGTGCTTGCCGTGCCCGAGAGTGCAATAGAGTTCAGCGGCAGCGACGCCTTTGTCTATGTGATAAAGAACAAAGACGGTGACAAGACATACGAACGGAGGAAAGTCACAACCGGACTGAGCGACGGCATAAACATCGAGATAAAGAGCGGCATAACGACACGCGACAAAGTGAGAGGACCGCAGATCATTAAAGACGAAACGGAGGGAAAATGATAAAAAACATATTGATAGCAGCCGCAACAGTCATATCCGTTGCGGCACAGGCACAGACACCGCACCGCTGGACACTGCGCGAGTGTATGGCACATGCACTCGAAAACAACATAGAGATAAAGCGCATGGACATCGAGACACAAAAGCGCGAGACCGAACTGAGCACGGCAAGAAACAGTCGTCTGCCCGACCTCAACGCCTCGGCAGGGCAGAATTTCTCGTTCGGACGTGGTCTCACTGCCCAGAACACTTATTCGGACAACAACACGAGCAACACCTCCTTCACCCTTGCCACGAGCGTTCCGCTGTTCACCGGCTTCAACATTCCGAACACAATAGAGCTTAACAGGCTGAACCTTAAGGCTGCCCTTGCCGACCTTGAGAAAGCGCGCAACGACATACGCATGCAGGTTGCCGCCGCATACGTACAGGCGTTGTATGCCATGGAACTGCTCGACGTGGCACAACGACAGACCGCAATCGACTCTATGCAGTCGTCAAGACTGCGCGAGATGTATTCCAACGGAAAGGTGAGCGGCGTGGACGTGGCACAGCAGGACGCCACACTGGCGGCAAGCCGTCTCACGGCAACACAGGCAAACAACGACGTCAGACTGTCGCTGCTTACGCTGTCGCAGCTTCTTGAACTGCCGTCACCCGAAGGTTTCAGTATTGCCCGTCCCGACTCTGCCGGCATGTCACGCGCCCAGTCGGCGCCACTGCCGCTTCCCGACGAGATATTCAGCGAGGCAATGCTCATAAAACCGGAAATACAGGCAGGACAACTCCGGGTGAAGGGCATGGAAAAGAGCATACTCATAGCACGCAGCGCGCTCTACCCCAAGCTGTCTCTCACCGCGGGAATAGGCACAAACTACTATACTGCAAGCGGCTTCGACACCGACGGATTTGGCAGTCAGATGAGAAACAACTTCAGTCAGAACATAGGTCTCAACCTGTCCATCCCGCTCTTTAACAGGTTCAGCACGCGCAACAGCATACGCACCGCACGCCTCAACAGGCAGGAGCAGCAGCTCGTGCTCGACAACACAAAGAAAGCGCTGTACAAGGAGATACAGCAGGCATACTACAACGCCGTGGCGGCAGAAACGGGATATCGCAGCAGCAGCGAGGCTCTTACAAGCAGCGAAGCGGCATTCAGGTTGATGTCGGCAAAATACGAATACGGAAAGGCTAACATAACAGAATTCAACGAAGCGAAGAACAATTACATGAAGGCGGAAAGCGACCTGTCGCGAGCCAGATATGAATATATGTACCAAAAAGCCCTCCTCGGTTTCTACAAAGGCGATGAACTGGATTTCTAAAGCGCCATTGTCTGAAATGACCGGAATATGTTAAATCGGTAGGCAGAATGTCAATTAATTGTCTGAAAACTTGTCAATTATCCTTTATTAGTGTATATTTGTTGACAAACAGATTGGCATTGAGACACTTGGCATGCACATTCATTATCCTTACCGGCTTTTTCGGGTGCCGCAACAACACTGAAACGGCAATCATTCCCGACAACTGCCGGCTGTCGGCGGGCGATGTGGTGTTCCGCAAAGGAGAAGGAATGACTAGTCGTGCGGTGGTCTTTGCAGACAAGGGAGGTGTGTACTCTCATGTCGGGATAGTAGCCGACTCGGCAGGAATACCCATGATTATACATGCCGTTCCCGGCGAACCCGATTTCGACGGCGATCCCGACAGGGTGAAGATGGACACTCCCCGGAAGTTCTTTTCTTCCGTAAACGCCTCTGCCGGAGAAGTGTGCAGGTTCAGAGGCAGCCCCGAAGTGGCACGGCGGGCAGCCATGTACGCAATACAGGTATATAGGCGCGGAACACTGTTCGACCACGACTACGACGACACCGACACCACAAAGATGTACTGCTGCGAGCTTGTGGAGGCGGCATACACACATGCCGGCATGCCGCTGACCGACGGACGGAAACACTGTCTGAGCTTTCCGGGCATGGGAACATACCGCTGCATGCTGCCGTCGGACATACTTAACTCACCCAAACTGTCCCGTTACATGGTGTTTACAGACGGTAAGAAGCAATGAAACAGAAAGAAACGAGAGTATTAAATAAATCATTACAAACAAAAAAACGAAAACCATGAAAAATCTGACAGTATTTATCACAATGTTCATCGCTGCATTCATAATGTGCGGCTGCAGTGACAATTCACCTCAAGGCGTGGCAGAAAAAGGTCTAAGCTGCATGCAAAAAGAAGACTGGGAAGGGTATGTCAAGCTTATGTATTTTGAGAAGAAAGAGGGCAAGGACATCGAACGGGAGAAAGAACAGGTTGCCGCACTGCTCAAGGCAAAAGGCGGAGAAACTCTCGACAAGAAAAGCGGAATAAAATCGTATGGCATCATCTCCGAAGAAATATCCGAAGACGGAGCCACCGCAACCGTAAAGGCAAGCATCAAATATGGCAACGGCGATGAAGACAAAGACCACAAGATAAAACTGATAAAAGACGACAGGGGAGACTGGAAAATATCTTCCGGAAAGTAGACATACAACCGAAAAAAATGCAATACGCCACCTTTTGCACTCCAAAAGGTGGCGTATTGCGTTCTAAAAGGGCACCTTTCTGGCTCTAAAATGCCACCTTTTAGAAATCAAGAGATATCATCTTGGTACTCAACGTGTTACAGACGCAGTTTTTATCTGTTATAAACAGGGGCGTAAACTCTTAATTCTTACCCCTTAACTCTTAATTACCCCGCTCCTAATTCTTAATTTTCAACCCTTAATTCTTAATTTATAAAGTCCCTCGCGATATATCATTTCAGCCGTCTGAGGAGGTACAAGATGTGATATATCCTCCCCTCTTTCTATCATATCGCGCACCTGCGTGCTGCTGATGTCTATCAGTTCGGTGTCGAGAACACTCACGTTCTCCGGCAGAGACGACGTGTCTATACTGCTGCCCGGACGCGGATATATCACGATGCGATAGTTTCTGAGGATGTCGTCATGACGATACCAACGGTCAAAATGCTGCCAGTTGTCGCCACCGATGAGCAACACAAACTCGCGGCATGCATATTCACTGCCCATTGCCTGCAATGTGTTCCACGTATATGAGGGGCGCGACAGTCGGAACTCATAGTCGCACGCCGTCAGCCCGGGCATGTCTTCAAGCGCCGCACACACCATACGCAGGCGTGTATCGTCGTCGAGAAGACTGTTGTGGCGCTTCAACGGATTTTGCGGAGACACCATGAACCACACCTCGTCAAGCCCTGCCGCATCAAGAAAGCGGCGCGCGAGGCTTATGTGACCGTTGTGTATGGGGTTGAAAGAGCCGCCGTATATGCCTGTGATTGTTTTTTTCATTGTTGTGATTTTTAAATTCTCGGAGTTCTCCGAGAGCTCAGAGCCCTCCGAGATCTCCGAGTCCTCGGATAGCCTTTGGCGCTCTTAAAAGCGCCAAAGGCTATCTCCCGATAAACTCCCTTACCACGGCAAGAGCCTCGTCTACAGCCTTGTCCAGATTGCTGTTTACCACCACGCGGTCAAAACGTCCGGCAAACGTCAATTCATATTCCGCCCGGGCAATACGGTCTTCAATCACTTCGGGGGCGTCGGTGCCGCGCCCCACAAGGCGGTTACGCAGTTCATCCACCGACGGAGGCTGTATGAAGACGCTCAACGCCCTGTCGCCATAATGGTTCTTAATGTTACATCCACCCTTGACATCCACGTCAAGGACAACATTTTCACCGTTTTCAAGCTGGCGATCCACCTGCTCTTTCAGTGTTCCGTAATAGCGGTCGGCATACACCTCTTCGTATTCAAGAAACTCATTGTTGTCGATACGCCTGCGAAACTCTTCCGGCGTGAGGAAGAAATACTCCACTCCGTGGCGCTCCGCACCGCGCGGCGGACGACTGGTACAGCTCACCGAGAATGCCATGTGCAGATCCTCGTGCTGCATCAGGCGACCGATAATCGTGCTCTTTCCGCTTCCGCTTGGAGCCGAAAATATTATAACCTTTCCCTTTTTCATAATCTTATGGTATAAAAAAGAGTGTGCCATGCGCTCGTTCCATGCTTTCTGCACGACTGTCCGCAGTGACACACCCTGTTATATCTTATGTTTAAAGAACATTCAGCACCTGTTCCTTTATCTGTTCCAGCTCGTCTTTCATCTTCACCACAATGTTCTGCATCTCTGCCTGATTGCTCTTGCTGCCCGTGGTATTTATCTCACGCCCCATTTCCTGTGCTATGAAACCGAGTTTCTTGCCCACTCCGGCACCCTCTGCCATGGTCTCGCGGAAGTATTTAAGATGATTGGCAAGACGCTGTTTCTCTTCGTTTATGTCGAGTTTTTCTATATAATAAATCAGTTCCTGCTCCAGACGGTTCTTGTCGTACTCTGCTTCGGGTATCTTTTTCAATCCCTCCACAAGGCGCATGCGTATCTTCTCCACGCGCGATGTCTCGTAAGGTTCGATGGCGGCAAGCAGCGATGCGATGTTGTCCAGTTTCTCCTCAAACTTCTTCTGCAGCGCCTCTCCTTCCTGACGACGGAAGTCCACAAGGTTTTCAAGGGCGCTCTGCACAGCTTTTGAGGCAACTTTCCACTCCTCGTCGCACAGTTCCTCCACATCCGTCTTAAGCAGTACGTCGGGCATGCGCATCAGTGTGGAGAACCAGTCTTGCGGCTCAGGTATCCCGGTGGCGGCAGAAATATCCTTTATCTGCCTGTAGTAGTTCTCCACAAGAACCTTGTTCACCGGCGTGGCGTCGGCATGTGCCTCTCTCTCTACCCAAATGGAGAAGTCCACCTTGCCCCTTATCAGGGCACCGGCAACCATCTGCCTTATTTCCATTTCCTTCTCCCTGTAAAGCGGAGCGATACGTGCGGACAGGTCGAGAGCCTTGCTGTTGAGCGATTTCACCTCAACGTTGATCTTCTTGTCTCCGTAGGTTACGACAGATTTACCGTAGCCCGTCATTGATTGTATCATACCTCTTATTGTAGTTAAATTTATGCAAAAGTACACAATTCTTAGGAAAAAAGAGTATTTTTGCACTTTATTTACACTAAGACACATAGCTATGTCGTGCATCTTAAATATCGAGACGAGCACCAACGTGTGCTCCGTCGCCGTGAGCAAAGACGGAGAGTGCATATTTAACAGAGAAGACCACGGCGGTTCCAACCATGCCGTGCAGCTTGGAGTGTATGTGGACGAAGCGGTGAAGTTTGCCGACGGCAACGGAATAAGCCTCGATGCCGTTGCCGTGAGCTGCGGACCGGGTTCTTATACGGGTCTGCGCATCGGCGTATCAATGGCAAAAGGCATCTGCTACGGTCGCAATCTGCATCTGATAGCGGTGCCCACGCTTAAGTTACTTACCGTGCCGGTGCTGCTCGGTCATGAGCTGGAAGACAATGCTTTGATATGCCCTATGCTCGACGCACGCCGTATGGAAGTTTATGCAGGCATATACGACCGCGCGCTCAACAAAGTTCGCAACGTAGGGGCGGACATTGTCGATGCCGATACGTACAAGGATTATCTTGACAGACATCCGGTATACTTCTTCGGAAACGGAGCGGGAAAGTGCATGGGAACCATAACACACCCTGCCGCACATTTCATCGAAGGAATAGAACCGCTTGCAAAGAACATGTTTCCGCTCGCCGAAAAGAGAATGGCGGAAAAGAGGTACGAGGACGTGGCATACTTCGTACCGTTCTATCTTAAGGACTTTGTAGCCAAGACACCCAAAAAGCTGTTATAATATAATATATGTATAGGAGGGCGGTTTAGCCGCCGGCGGCAAGGACTTCCGTGTCCGTACATGTACAAAAGGAAAGAATATGAATATTGAAGGATTGGACTATAACACCCGTAGAGAGCAGCTCATACTGCCCGAATACGGGCGCGAGATACAGAAAATGGTGGATCATGCCCTGACTATAAAGGACAGGACGGAACGCCGCCGGTGCGCCGAGACAATCGTAAAAATCATGGAACGCATGTTTCCGCAGAACCGAGAGAATATAGACTACAAGCGGAAGCTGTGGGATCACCTTGCCATCATGAGCCGTTTTGCACTGGATATAGACTATCCGTGCGATATAAGCGATGCTGCCAAAATAACGGCAAAGCCGCAACCCATGGAATATCCCATGAAGAAAATACCCGTAAAACACTATGGAAGCATGATTTTCGACATCTTCGAAAAACTTAAGTCCATGCCACCGGGTGCCGGCAGAGACGAACTTACACGCATAACGGCGAACCAGATGAAGCGAAACCTTATGCAGTGGGGACATGGCTCTAACAACGACAAGAAAATTGCCGATGACCTTGCATACTACACCGACGGGGCTATACAACTGGATCTGAACAGTTTTAAGTTCCAGCCTTTTTCCGAAAGGACATTGAATGACAAGAGAAGAAAGAAGAAATAACCTTTAACCATATCCTGAAATGGAATCTTTTATCATAGAAGGCGGGCACCTGCTGAGCGGGACAATCATTCCGCAAGGAGCCAAGAACGAGGCCTTGGAGGTTATTTGCGCATCGCTGCTCACGGCAGACGAGGTGAGAATAGGTAACATTCCGGACATTCTCGACGTGAAAAACCTTATCCGCCTCCTCATGGATATAGGAGTGGAAGTAAGACAGACAAGCCGCAACGAGTATGTGTTTCGCGCGGCAGAACTGAACCTCGACTATCTCGAAAGCCCGGAGTTTGTGCAAAAGTGCTCATCACTTCGCGGCAGTGTACTGATGATAGGACCGCTATTGGCGCGATACGGCAAAGCGACAGTTGCCAAACCGGGAGGCGACAAGATAGGGCGCAGGCGTCTCGACACGCATTTCATGGGTTTCAAGAACCTCGGCGCAAGTTTCAAACACGATGAGGAACGTGGCACTTTCAATATTCACGCAGACAGACTTGACGGCTGTTACATGCTGCTCGACGAAGCATCGGTGACAGGAACGGCAAACATAATAATGGCATCGGTGCTTGCAAATGGCACCACAACCATATACAACGCGGCATGCGAACCATATATACAGCAATTATGCCACATGCTCAACAGAATGGGGGCAAACATCAGCGGCATAGCATCCAATCTTCTTACTATTGTGGGAGTGAAATGTCTGCACGGCACAAGCCACACCATACAGCCCGACATGATTGAGGTAGGCTCGTTTATAGGCATGGCGGCAATGGTAGGCGACGGCATAAGGATAAAGAATGTGTTGCCGAAGAACCTCGGAATAATACCCGACGCATTCCGACAGTTGGGCGTTGACGTCATAACCGACGGCGAAGATCTGTTCATTCCGCGGCTCGAACACTATGAGGTAAAGTCGTTTATAGACAATTCCATGATGACTTTGGCTGACGCCCCGTGGCCCGGACTTACGCCTGATCTGCTGTCCGTGCTGCTGGTTGTAGCCACCCAGGCACGCGGAAGCGTACTTTTCCACCAGAAGATGTTCGAGAGCCGTCTGTTCTTTGTGGACAAACTGATAGACATGGGGGCAAACATCATACTGTGCGACCCGCACCGCGCGGTGGTGATAGGTCACGACCACAACATACGTCTGCGTGCAGGCAGGATGACAAGTCCCGACATCCGCGCCGGAATAGCACTGCTCATAGCGGCGCTCAGCGCCAACGGCACAAGCCGCATAGACAACATTGCGCAGATAGACCGTGGCTATGAGGACATTGAAAAACGTCTCAACAGTCTTGGAGCAAAGATAGAGCGTACAAACAGTTGACGCCCGGCGGCATGACGGAAGACATAAACAAAAGCATGGAATACCGACGATGATACGACAGGAAGATGTTTACAAGATAGGCGAAACAGGCAAACCGCACGGCGTGAAGGGCGAATTGAGCTTCATGTTCGACGATGATGTATTTGACAGAGTGGACGCTCCTTATCTTGTATTGGCAATCGACGGCATACTGGTACCTTTCTTCATGGAAGAGTACAGGTTCAAGGGCAGAAGCACGGCACTGGTGAAATTCTGCGACATAGACACCAAGGAACAAGCCGCCGCACTGACGGGCTGCTCCGTATTTTTCCCGAAAAGCCTTTCGAACAGGGACGAAAACGAGATTACATGGGATGAAATAAAAGGTTTCATGCTCATCGACAACAACATATACAACAAGGAAATAGGTACCATAACGTCTGTCGATGACTCGACGGCAAACGTTTTGTTTGAAGTAAAAACACCTCTGGGCGACAACATACTGATACCCGCCGCAGAGGAGTTCATACAGAACATGGACACCGAAAAGAAAATAATAACGGTCAGCCTGCCTGAAGGGCTGCTCGACTTAGACGACTGACAGCGACTTATATGAAAAAGCAAATAGCCATACTCGGCTCTACCGGGTCGATAGGAACACAGGCATTAGAGGTAATAGAGGAACATTCTGATTTATACGAGGTATATTGTCTCACTGCAAACAACCGCGTCAAGGAACTTGCAATGCAGGCACGTAAGTTTCGTCCTGCCGCCGTGGTGATTGCCAACGAAAGCCATTATGAAGAGCTGAAAGACATGCTTGACGACATGCCGGACGTGAAAGTATACGCCGGAATGCGAGCTATCGACGAGATAGTGGAGGCGGAACCGATAGACATGGTGCTCACCGCAATGGTCGGCTTTGCAGGTCTCAGCCCCACGATACATGCAATCAAGGCACATAAAAAGATTTGCCTGGCAAACAAGGAGACGCTTGTCGTTGCCGGAGAACTTATATGCAGACTTGCTGCAGAATATCGCTCACCGATCATTCCGGTAGACAGCGAACACTCGGCGATATTCCAAAGCATCGCAGGCGAAGGCGACAACGCCATTGAAAAGATACTCCTCACGGCTTCGGGAGGACCGTTCCGCAACTTCACCAAAGACAGGCTTGCCACCGTGACGCAAGCCGACGCCCTGCAACATCCCACTTGGGACATGGGGACAAAAATCACCATAGACAGCGCAACGATGATGAACAAGGGCTTTGAGGTTATCGAAGCCAAGTGGCTCTTCGGCGTCGAGCCTGACAAGATACAGGTTCTCGTACATCCGCAGTCGATTATACACAGCGCCGTGCAGTTCTGCGACGGAGCCGTAAAGGCACAGTTGGGAGTCCCCGACATGCGTTTGCCGATACAATACGCATTTTCCTACCCCGACAGAATTCATCTCCGAGGCGACCGTCTTGACCTTTTCAAACACCCATTAGAGTTCTTCGAGCCGGACATGGACAAATTCCGGTGCCTTGCACTTGCTTTCGAGGCTATCAGGAAGGGCGGAAACATGCCCTGCATTGTAAACGCCGCGAACGAGATTGTCAACAAAGGATTTCTCGACGGGCGGTGTGGCTTCCTGCAAATGAGCGACATCATAGAAGCGACAATGCAACACGTGACATTTGACAGCAAGCCAGACTACGACACATATGTGGCAACCGACAGCGAGGCACGCCGGGTTGCGGCAGAGTTGATGGGATGAAAATAGAAACGGAACATATAAAACAAGAATAAGAAACACATGGAAATATTTTTAATCAAGTTACTGCAAGTGGCGCTTGCACTCTCCATTCTGGTTTTCGTACATGAGGGGGGACACTTCCTCTTCTCAAAGCTCTTCGGCGTAAGGGTGGAGAAATTCTTCATATTCTTCGACCCCTGGTTTCATCTTTTCCAGTTCAAACCGAAGAACAGTGACACCACCTACGGCATGGGATGGATACCATTAGGAGGCTATTGCAAGATTTCAGGGATGATAGACGAGTCGTTCGACACCGAACAAATGAAGCAACCGGTGCAGTCATGGGAGTTCCGGAGCAAGCCGGCGTGGCAAAGACTTCTTATTATGGCAGGCGGTGTGCTGTTCAACTTCATCCTCGCACTGTTTATCTATTCAATGGTTCTGTTCACATGGGGACAGTCGTACATCCCTCTCAAGGACATGAAAATGGGTATGGTGTTCAATGAAACGGCACAACAGGCAGGCTTCAGGAACGGCGACATACTCCTATCGGCAGACGGAAAGCCGATGAAACGCTTCGACATAGACATGTACCGCATGATGTCCAACGCCAAGACGGTAGACGTGATGCGCGACGGCAAAAAGAAAACAATAGTCATGCCCGAAGAAATAAGCCTGCTTACAATGGTCAAGGAAACGCCTGCCTTTGCACGACCCTACATCCCGTCAAAGATAGACAGCGTAATGCCGGACACGCCGGCAGCACAGGTCGGAATGTCGAAAGGAGACCACATCGTGGCAATAAACGGCACGGAGATTAGCAGCTGGAACGAGTTTGACATGCAAATAGGCATATTGAAAGACAGACTCGCCGCCGCCAAACCTACGACAAAGGACAGCATGAAGGTTAGAATGGCGACATTCGCCTTCAGACACGGCGGCACGGGACACATAGACACAGTAAAGGTTACGCTTACACCGGAGCTTACACTCGATGTGGGAAAAGCCTCGCTTGCCGATTTCTACAAGCCGGTGACCATAGAATACGGTTTTCTTGAAAGCGTTCCGGCAGGCGCCAAGTATGGTATTGGCGTGCTCCGCGGATATGTGGACGACTTGAAATATGTGTTCACTGCCGACGGTGCGAAGTCATTGGGAGGCTTCGGTGCGATAGGCAACCTGTTTCCTCCGACTTGGGACTGGATGCTGTTCTGGCAGATGACGGCGTTCATAAGCATCATGCTTGCCTTCATGAACATCCTGCCGATACCCGCCCTTGACGGCGGACACATACTGTTCCTGTTCTATGAGATAATCACCGGACGCAAGCCGAGCGAGAACTTCCTGCTCCGTGCAGAGTATATAGGATTTGCAATCCTCATACTTCTCCTCGTGGTGGCAAACCTCAACGATGTTCTGAGGTGGCTCGGATATATGTAAGGTTTCAGGTTTTTAGGTGGCAGGTATCAGGTGGTAATTGCTTGATGACGTACATTTATCACCTGATACCTGCCACCTAAAAACCTGAAACCTTACATATATCACCTTATAACCTGAAATTTTATAACCTAAAACCTAATACGCCTTGTAAAACGGCATAAAAATACGGGCTGTGGTGACGATACCGCAGCCCGTATTTTTATGCCGTTTTACAAGGCGTATGTAACCTCTTGAAAATCAATACGATACCTTTTGAATTCCAAAAGGTGGCGTTTTAGGCTCTAAAAGGTGCCCTTTTGCACACTGAAAGGGCACCTTTTAAAAGCCGAAAGATGCCGTATCGGAAACCGGGAAGAAAACTTTACGGTTGCAGAGAGATAACAATGACATTAATGAATGTAATTTTCATGAACTACACGAACCGTTTATAACGAAAAAAATTACACATCCGAAACTCTTATTAATAACTTAAACAAAACCACGTGTTTACATTTTAGATTGAAATAAAACCGACATTAAAACATAACAAATCATAACGCAGAGCGAAAATGTAGATAAAAAGCTTTTTATTTGACAGCACACTACAATGTCAGAAAGAAAGAAATTAATTACTTTTGCATACAATTTGAAAGATTTCAACAGGTTTTACTAATCAAAAGTAACACAATAATGGCAAAAGGATTGTACAGTGCCGAATACGAACATGACGCCTGTGGCGTGGGAATGGTAGTGAACATACACGGCAACAAGAGTCACGAGCTTGTGAACAACGCACTGAAAGTGCTCGAAAACATGCAACACCGAGGCGCGGAAGGCGCCGACAACAAGACAGGCGACGGAGCGGGAATAATGCTGCAGATACCTCATGAGTTCATATTATTACAGGGAATACCTGTCCCCGAGAAGGGAAAATACGGCACGGGCATCGTTTTCATGCCGAAAGATGCGGCAAGACAGCAGGCAATCCTCAGCATAATGATAGAAGAGACGGAACGCGAGGGGTTATCGTTGATGCATTTGCGCAATGTTCCCACAAACCCGGCGTGTCTCGGAGAGACGGCACTGCAAAGCGAACCCGACATAAAACAAGTGTTCATCACAGGCGTCACAGACGACAAGGTGCCCGTGTTCGAGCGCACATTATATATAATAAGGAAGAAGATAGAGCGCCGCGTAACAGACAGTGACTTCTATATCTGCTCACTGTCAAACAAGAACATCGTGTACAAGGGCATGCTGTCGAGCATGCAGTTGCGGCAGTACTATCCGGACTTAACCAACAACTACTTCACGAGCGGACTGGCATTGGTCCACTCACGCTTCTCAACCAACACGTTCCCCACTTGGAGTCTGGCACAGCCGTTCCGCCTTCTCGCCCACAACGGCGAGATAAACACCATACGCGGAAACAGAGGCTGGATGCAGGCACGCGAAAGTGTGCTCAACTCGGGTGCACTGGGAGACATCAGGAACATCACTCCGATAATCCAACAGGGCATGAGCGACTCGGCAAGCCTTGACAATGTATTCGAGTTTTTTGTAATGAGCGGACTGTCACTGCCCCACGCCATGTCCGTAATGGTGCCAGAGAGTTTCAATGACAAGAACCCCATTTCGGAAGATCTTAAGGCTTTTTACGAGTACCACTCCATACTCATGGAACCATGGGACGGTCCGGCGGCCCTGTTGTTCAGCGACGGACGCTTTGCCGGAGGACTGCTCGACCGCAACGGACTGCGCCCCGCGCGTTACACAATAACAAAAAGCGACACCATGGTTGTGGCAAGTGAGGTGGGCGTAATGGACTTCGAACCGTCGGAAATAGCAGAGAAAGGACGCCTGCAGCCGGGAAAGATACTTCTAATTGACACACAGGAGGGCAAAATATACTACGACGGGGACATCAAGGAGAGCCTTGCCAACGAACATCCGTACCGCCGCTGGCTGTCCACAAACTGTATACAGCTGGAGAAACTGCGGAGCGGGCGCAAGGTAAGCAACGGTGTTGACAACCTGATGCGCAACGAACTGATATTCGGCTACGGCAAGGAGGACATAGAAAACACAATAATACCCATGTGCGTAAACGGTCAAGAACCCACAGCGGCAATGGGCAACGACACTCCTCTGGCTGTTCTGAGCGACCGTCCGCAGTTGTTTTTCAATTATTTCCGCCAGCAGTTCGCCCAAGTTACCAATCCTGCCATCGACTCGATACGCGAAAATCTGGTCATGTCACTGACTGAATACATCGGCAGAGTTGGCTCCGGCATACTCAATCCGGACGAAAGCAACTGCAAAATGGTGCGCCTTCCGCATCCCGTTCTTAACAACACACAGCTCGACATACTGTGCAACATCCGCTATAAAGGCTTCAACACCGTCAAACTGCCCATGCTCTTCGAATGTGCCAAGGGAGGCAGCGGACTCCGCACGGCACTCGACAACCTCTGCAAGGAGGCGGAACGGAGCGTGGACGACGGCTACAACTACATCATTCTGTCAGACCGCGACGTCGACGAGGACCATGCCGCCATTCCGTCGCTGCTCGCCGTAAGCGCCGTACACCACTATCTCATATCTGCCGGCAAACGTGTGCAGACGGCACTCATTGTGGAAAGCGGCGAGATACGCGAGACGATGCACGCCGCACTACTGCTGGGCTACGGTGCGTCGGCACTGTGCCCGTACATGGCATTTGCCATAATGGACGACCTCGTAAGGCGCGGAAAGATACAGGAGAACTATGAGACGGCGGAGGCAAACTACATAAAGGCAGTAAAAAAAGCACTGCTCAAGATCATGGCGAAGATGGGTATCTCCACAATACGGTCGTACCGCGGAGCCAAGATATTCGAGAGCATCGGTCTTTCTGAGACCCTTCTGAACAAATATTTCGGCACACAGATATCTACCATCGGCGGTATAGGGACGGACATCATCGCTCGCGACGCCACGGCAATGCACGATGCAGGCTTCGCCGAGGACATCAACACGGACTTCCTGCCCAACCACGGACTGTTTCACTATCGCAAAGACGGCATCAGTCACGCATGGAATCCGGAGACGATAGCAGCGCTCCAGCTTGCCACACGCACCGGCAGCTATGCCAAATACAAGGAGTTCACGCGTCTGGCGGACAATAAAGAGAAGCCGATATTCATACGCGACTTCTTCAGTTTCAGGCACGGCACCCCGATAGACATCGACAAGGTGGAACCCGTCGAGAGCATCGTGAAACACTTTGTGGCAGGTGCAATGAGTTTCGGAGCGTTGAGCAAAGAGGCGCACGAGGCTATCTGCCTTGCCATGAACAAGTTGGGCACACGCTCGAACACAGGCGAAGGCGGCGAGGACAGCAGCCGTTTCTGTTCCACATACGACGGGATATCACTGTCAAGCAAGACTAAGCAGGTGGCAAGCGGACGTTTCGGGGTTACAGCCGAATATCTTGTCAATGCCGAAGAGATACAGATAAAGGTGGCACAGGGTGCAAAGCCGGGAGAGGGAGGACAGCTGCCTGGCTTCAAGGTGAACGAGGTCATCGCCCGCACGCGTCACTCCATACCGGGCATAAGCCTCATCTCTCCCCCGCCCCACCACGACATCTACTCAATAGAAGACCTCGCACAGCTCATATTCGACCTTAAGAACGTCAATCCAAAGGCTGTGATAAGCGTCAAGTTGGTGGCGGAAAGCGGTGTGGGAACAATCGCCGCAGGCGTGGCGAAAGCCAAAGCAGACCTCATCGTGATATCCGGAGCCGAGGGAGGCACGGGCGCATCGCCCGCATCGAGCATGCGTTTTGCCGGGATATCGCCGGAGATTGGACTCAGCGAGACCCAACAGACACTGATGAAAAACGGTTTGCGAGGCAAAGTGAGACTGCAAGTGGACGGGCAGCTGAAAACCGGACGCGACATAATAGCCATGGCGTTGCTCGGCGCGGAGGAGTTTGCTTTCGGCACACTGACGCTCATCGTGCTCGGCTGTGTAATGATGCGCAAATGTAATATGAACACGTGTCCGCTCGGAGTGACGACACAAGACCCAGAACTAAGGCGCCACTTCATGGGCAAATACGAATATCTGGTGAACTACTTCACCTTCCTTGCACAGGAGGTGCGCGAATATCTGGCGGAAATGGGATATTCAAAACTCGACGACATCGTGGGACATACGGAACTGATAGAGACCGTTACGGAAACCGGCAACAGCAAGCATGCCGCGCTGGATTTCAGCCGTATGCTCGCGAGAGAAGACAGTCTGTGCTCCATGCACTGCAAGGACAGACAGGAACACGACATCGCAGATGTGCTCGACAGGCGGATAATCGCAGCCGCGCAGAAAGCCATCGACTACGGCGAGGAGGTAAACCTCGACTACGCAATAAAGAACACCGACCGTGCAACGGGCACCATGCTGAGCGGACTGATAGCCGGGAAGCACGGCGAAGCTGGTCTGCCGGACTCTACCATAAACATTAAGTTCAAGGGAAGTGCCGGACAAAGCTTCGGTGCATTCCTCGTAAAGGGTGTCAATCTGAAACTGGAGGGCGAGGCAAACGACTACTTCGGCAAGGGACTGAGCGGAGGACGCATCGCCATTCTGCCACCAATAAGGAGCAACTTCAACGCCGAGGACAACATCATCGCGGGCAACACCGGACTTTACGGCGCCACCGACGGCGAACTGTATGTCAACGGCAAGGTGGGCGAACGTTTCGGCGTGCGCAACTCCGGAGCAATAGCTGTAATCGAGGGAGCCGGCGACCACTGCTGCGAATACATGACCGGCGGGCGCGTCGTTGTGCTGGGAGAGACCGGAAGGAACTTTGCGGCGGGCATGAGCGGCGGTGTTGCTTACGTATGGGACAAGCACCACAACTTCGACTACTTCTGTAACATGGACATGGTGGAGATAAATCTCGTAGAGGAAAGCAGTCACCGGAAGGAGCTGCACGAACTTATACGACAGCATTACCTGTATACCGGCTCAAAGCTTGCTCGCACAATGCTCGACGACTGGAACCGTTATGTGGAGGACTTCATACAGATTGTGCCGATAGAATACAAACGTGTGCTGCAGGAGGAGCAGGTAAAGAAACTTCAACAGAAGATTGCCGACATGCAGAGAGACTATTAAATGAAGAATTAAGAATGATGAATGAAGAATTAGGGTTTGCATCATTATATTGCAGCATCTATCCTTTCATCATCATTCTTAATGACAATATAAAACCGAAAAATGAATTATGAAACGATGCAAGAACATGTGACAAACCCTTATTCTTCATTCATCATTCCTCATTCTTCATTAAATAAAAAACAATGGGAAATCCAAAAGCATTCTTAACGATACACCGCCAGGAGGCGGGATACCGCCCGTTGCACGACCGCATACACGACTTCGGCGAGGTGGAACAGACACTCAACGAGAAAGACAGGCGCACACAGGCATCGAGATGCATGGACTGCGGCGTGGCATTCTGTCATTGGGCATGCCCGCTGGGCAATAAACCGCCGGAGTGGAACGACGCCCTTTACAAAGGCGACTGGGAACTGGCATACCGGCTGCTCAACGAGACGAACGACTTTCCGGAGTTTACCGGACGCGTATGTCCCGCCTTATGCGAGAAAGCATGCGTGCTGAACCTAACGCACCACGAGCCTACGACAAACCGGGAAGACGAGTGTGCCATAACCGAACACGCCTTTGCGGAGAACTACATACGCATACACAGTCCGAAACGGAACGGGAAGAGTGTTGCCGTGATAGGCGCGGGACCGGCAGGTCTGACGGCGGCAAACCGTCTAAACCTGAAAGGATATGCGGTGACAGTGTTCGACAGAAACGAAAACGCGGGCGGACTGCTGCGCTACGGAATACCCAACTTCAAACTGAACAAGACAATAATAGACCGCAGGATAAGCCTGCTTGAAGCCGAAGGCATCACCTTCAGATATGGCGAAGACATCGACGTGATGTCTCTGCCCGAAGGTTTCGACGCATACATCATAGCAACCGGCACGCCCACAGCACGCAACCTCGACATTCCCGGGCGCGAACTGAAAGGAGTGCACCTTGCCCTCGAGATGCTGGCACAGCAAAACAGAGTACTTGCCGGAGCTGACATAAGCAAGGACAAGTTGGTCAACGCACGTGGCAAAGACGTGCTGGTGATAGGCGGCGGCGACACGGGCAGCGACTGCATAGGAACCGCCCACCGCCAGGGATGCCGCAGCGTGACACAGATAGAGATAATGCCCAAGCCGCCGGTAGGTCACTCCGATCCTGCAAATCCATGGCCCGCATATCCCAGAACGCTGAAAACGACGTCGAGCCATGAGGAAGGCTGCACGCGGCGTTGGAACCTAAACACACTGAGATTTACCGGAAAAGACGGCAAAGTGACAGCTGCCGAGGTTCAGGAGGTGACATGGGAGTCTGTCGCAGACGGCGGACGCCCCGTAATGAAGCCGGTTGGAGAACCTGAAACGATAAAGGCAGACATGGTGCTTCTGGCAATGGGCTTTATCAAACCCGTACAGCCGCAGTTTGCAGAAAACGTCTTCGTTTGCGGCGATGCGGCAAACGGTGCCTCACTTGTAGTACGGGCAATGGCAGACGGGCGCAGGGCGGCAGCCGAGGCAGACAGGTATCTGAAAAGATAATGCCGTTGACACGGTACACACAAGCGCTCTCATTCACAAAATAAAAGAAGAATACGACACACGACAGACAGCACACTGCGCTGCAAAACATGCCGAAAATAATAAAGGCGGAACCTCGGTTCCGCCTTTCTCGTGGACTTTACGCCCTATCTTAACACTTATCCTGAATAATCATCTGCAACAACAACCACCATCAGTTGTAGCAGCTCTCACCATGCTCGTATATGTCAAGCCCCTCTTCTTCTATACGTCTGTCAACACGCAGACGGCTGATTTTGTTCATCCCGGCGAAGAGTATCACACCCATGACTGCCGCCCAGGCATCTATACACAACACTCCGAAGCACTGCGCGCCGAGAAATCCCCAGCCATGACCATACAACGCACCCGACTCAACAGACAACAATCCGGTAAGAACTGTGCCCAATATGCCGCACACACCATGCACGGAGCTTGCTCCCACCGGATCGTCTACATGCAGTTTAGCATCGATAAACTCTATCGAGAACACCAGAACGACACCGCACACCGCACCGACTGACACGGCACCCACGGGCGACACAAGGTCGCAACCAGCCGTAATACCCACAAGCCCGGCAAGAATACCGTTAAGCGTGAGTGAGAATGAAGGTTTGCCATACTTTATCCATGTAACGAACATGGTGGCGACACCGCCGGCAACAGCCGACAGGTTTGTTATAAGAAACACGTGGGATATAGCCATGCGGTTGACACTGCCCGAAGCAGCGAGCTGCGAACCCGGGTTGAAACCGAACCACCCGAACCACAGGATGAAAACACCGAGAGCCGCAACAAGCAAGTTGTGCCCCGGTATGGCATGGCTTTTCCCGTCCTTGGCATACTTGCCGAGACGCGGTCCGAGAACCATGGCACCGATGAAAGCCAGCACTCCGCCGACTGAATGTACTATTGCCGAGCCTGCAAAGTCGTGGAACACGGTTCCGAAAGTCCTCATCATGAAACTATCGGCAGCCCCGTTGCAAAGCCATCCGCCACCCCATGTCCAGTGTCCCTCCACCGGATAGATTACAAGCGATATGACAACAGAATATATTACATACATGTTGAACTTGGTGCGTTCTGCCATTGCACCCGACACTATAGTAGCCGCCGTTGCACAAAACACTGTCTCGAACACAAGAAAGCCCTCAACCGGAAGGTCGCCGGAGTAAAAAGAGAGGTCGCCGAAGTTGGGCATTCCGACAAAGCCATCACCGTTACAACCGAACATCATGCCAAAACCAGCAAACCAGAAGAGCAACGATCCGAACATGAAATCAACGAAATTCTTGAACAAGATGTTAGCTGTGTTCTTCCCACGGGTAAATCCCGCCTCGCAAAGAGCAAACCCCGGCTGCATGAAAAACACCAGCATGGCAGCCAACAACATCCATACCGTATCTAAAGATATACACAAATCTGACATAAAAAAGCTTTTTATTAAATCGTTTATAACCTACAATAAGAACTATTTTTCCTGTTCCGCGTTGTAAAGGGCAATGTCTCCACGCTCACCGGTACGTATGCGTATAGAGTCTTCCACAGGTATCACGAATATGCGCCCGTCGCCTATCTCGCCCGTATACGCCGCCAGGCGGACAGCTTCGACAACCTTCCCGACGTTCTTGTCACGCACCACGATTGACACCAATGTACGCTCTATGGAACTTGTATCGTACATCACGCCGCGGTATATGCGCGCCTGTCTCGACTTGCCCACGCCGCGCACGTCGTAGTAAGAGAACCACTCTATGTCCACAGAGAGCAACGCCTCCTTGACATCCTCAAACTTTGTCTTGCGTATTATCGCCTCAATCTTTCTCATAACAGATAACCTTTATATGCTTAAAAACATTTTTCAAAATGCCCATATTTATCGCCATATAGCGACATTATGCAATGTTTGCGATACAAAATTAGTCCTTTATAAAAACAAAACGACCGGCAAAACGACATTTTAGTACATTAAACGTGCCACGGATTACACTTTATCACAAGGTCGCAGAGCATACATTAAAACCGTAAGAACATTATTGAAAAAGATTGCAGATTGTCAGAACTACACCTATTGATGACAATTTATACAGTTATTATTAATATTCCACCCGGCAAATTACATTCTCAAATCACGCAACATGTATTTGCTTACAATATGCATGACATTTCCCTGTATATCCATAAATCCGAAAGCAAAGCGCAAAAATTAACGTTTTATGTCAGCATAAACATGACATTTCCGACTAAAATGTTGTAATTTTGCATACGTTATCAGACAAAAAGAAATATTTTAAGGTAAAAGCCAATCAATATGACACAATCGAAAACAATGTTCACAAAGATGCACGGAGCCGGCAACGACTATATATACGTGAACACCTTATTATATAATATACCCGATCCGGCTGCCACCGCCATAAAATGGAGCGACCGCCACAAAGGCATAGGCAGCGACGGACTGGTTCTGATTGGCTACCCGGACACTATCGACGCCGACTATTCAATGCGCATATTCAATGCCGACGGCTCCGAAGCGATGATGTGCGGCAACGCGTCGAGGTGCATAGGAAAATATCTCTACGAGAAAGGCATCACCGACAAGACGAGCATAAGGCTCGAGACCCTTTCGGGAATAAAGGTGTTGCAGCTGCATATAGAAGGGCGAAAGGTGACCGGTGTCACCGTGGACATGCTTGCACCAACACTTGCGGACAAGACACAAATTGCCACCCCCGACGGCAGCATGACCGAAGGGACGCTGCGGGCTGGAAACAAGGAGTTCACCGGAACATTCGTATCGATGGGCAACCCCCACTTCGTGACTTTTGTGGATGACATCTCTACGATAGACATCGCCGCATACGGAAGCATTCTCGAACGCAACGACATATTTCCCGACAGATGCAACATAGAATTTGCTCAGGTGACAGCCGACGGTGACATACGCACACGTGTGTGGGAACGCGGCAGCGGTATAACCATGGCATGTGGCACGGGAGCATGTGCCACGGCCGTGGCGGCAGCGCTGACGGGAAGAAGCGGAAGAAAAAGCCGCATACTCATGGACGGCGGAACACTCTGCATAGAGTGGCGCGAGGACAACGGACACGTATACATGACGGGACTCGCCGAATTTGTATTCGACGGCGAGGCGGAACCTTGAAAAAGGCACAAAAAGACATACAAGCGAAGCATCTCAAACAGGTCTTTCAACAACCTGATATACAATGTGTTGCAAAAGGGCACCTTTCAGGCTGCAAAAGGGCACCTTTCAGAGTCTGAAATGCCGTATTTCAGAGTCCGAAAGGGCACCTCTTGGAAAACGTCCGTTCACATGCCGGTACGAAAGAAGACATAAACGGCAGGCGCAACACATACCGGCAACGGCAAACTTAACAACAACATAAAGTAACATGGCACTCATAAACGACCACTATCTTAAGCTGACAAAGAACTATCTCTTTGCCGACATAGCAAAGAAAGTAAACGCTTTCAAGGTTTCACACCCACGCTCGGAAGTGATAAGCCTCGGCATAGGCGACGTCACCCAGCCCCTCTGTCCGGCAGTGACGGAAGCTATGCACAAGGCGGTGGACGACCTTGCCACAAAAGAAAGGTTTCACGGATACGGTCCGGAGCAAGGCTATATGTGGCTGCGCGAGGCTATTGTCAAGAACGACTTCCTGCCCAGGGGTGTGCATATAGACCCAAGCGAGGTATTCATCAACGACGGTGCCAAAAGCGACACGGGCAACATAGGCGAGCTTGTGCGCTGGGACAACAGCATAGGAGTGACCGACCCGATATATCCCGTATACATAGACTCGAACGTGATGATAGGCAGAGCGGGCGTGATGAAAGACGGGCAGTGGAGCAACGTGACATACATACCATGCTCGGAAGCCAACAACTTCGTGCCGCAGATACCCGACCGCCGCGTGGACATCATCTACCTGTGCTATCCCAACAACCCCACGGGAACGGTGATAACGAAAGAAGAGTTGAAGAAATGGGTGAACTACGCCCTTAAGAACGATACCCTGATATTCTATGATGCCGCATACGAGGCATACATACAGGACGAAAGCATCCCACACTCGATATACGAGATAAAGGGAGCGCGCAAGGTTGCCATAGAGTTCCACAGCTATTCGAAGACGGCAGGCTTTACGGGCGTGCGCTGCGGATATACCGTAGTGCCCAAGGAACTTACCGCCGCAACGATAGACGGCAGCGAGCGGCTACCGCTGAACCCGATGTGGCTACGCAGGCAGAGCACTAAATTCAACGGCACAAGCTACATAAGCCAAAGGGCTGCGGAAGCTATATACACGCCGGAGGGCAAAAGGCAGGTAAAGGCAACGATAGGATACTATATGGACAACGCGCTGATGATGCGCAACGCGCTGACGCGCCTCGGTCTGAAAGTGTACGGCGGAGAGAACGCCCCATATCTGTGGGTGAAGACACCGGGCAACACCGACAGCTGGAAGTTCTTCGAACAGATGCTCTACGGGGCACAGGTGGTATGTACGCCGGGCGTGGGTTTCGGTCCGAGTGGCGAGGGATTTGTGCGGCTGACATCGTTCGGCGAGCGCGACAACTGCGAGGAGGCGCTGCACCGCATAGGACGCTGGATGAACGAAAGATTATAACGGAAAGCGTCGGAACGTGCTATAAATGAAAAATTTACCGTATCTTTGCATAAGATAAGCTGCGTCTCGGCAATTTGAAACGAATTTCATTGCACTCGGTTTGCACTATCTTTGCATCACAGAAAAGAAGATGCCGATATCCGTTTCATAATGACGCAGACACGCATACCGCAGATATGGCGGCACGGCAGCATTACAACAATTACATAAAACAAACATATAAACACAACGAACGTTTACAAATAAAACTCATATACAATGGCTAATTTAAGATTTCAGGTTGTTGAAGAGGCTTTCAAGAAAAAGCCGACGGAGGTTATCACACCGGTAGAACGCCCGTCGGAATTCTTCGGAAAGTACGTGTTTAACCGTGCAAAAATGTACAAATATCTGCCTGCAAGCGTCTACGAGAAACTGATAGACGTTATCGACAACGGCTCGACACTCGACCGCTCGATTGCCGACGCCGTGGCAGCCGGCATGAAGCAGTGGGCTGAGGAAAACGGTGTGACACACTACACGCACTGGTTCCAGCCACTTACAGAGGGTACGGCGGAGAAACACGACGCCTTCATAGAACACGACGGCAAGGGCGGCATGATAGAGGAATTCTCGGGAAAGCTGCTCGTACAGCAGGAACCTGACGCCAGCTCATTCCCCAACGGCGGTATACGCAACACTTTCGAGGCACGCGGATACTCGGCATGGGATCCCACATCGCCCGTGTTCATCATCGATGACACGCTTTGTATTCCGACAATATTCATATCATATACCGGTGAGGCACTCGACTACAAGGCTCCGCTGCTGCGCGCCCTGCACGCCGTAAACGTGGCTGCAACGGAAGTGTGCCGCTATTTCGACCCGGCGGTGAACAAGGTTACATGCAACCTGGGCTGGGAACAGGAGTACTTCCTCGTAGACGAAGGACTGTACAGCGCACGCCCCGACCTCATGCTCACGGGTCGCACGCTTATGGGACACGACTCTGCGAAGAACCAGCAGATGGACGACCACTACTTCGGAGCAATTCCCGACCGTGTACAGGCATTCATGAAAGATCTCGAGATACAGGCTCTCGAACTGTCTATACCTTGCAAGACACGTCACAACGAGGTTGCCCCAAACCAGTTTGAGATTGCCCCGATATACGAAGAAACCAATCTGGCAGTAGACCACAACATGCTGCTCATGTCGCTGATGAAGCGCGTTGCGCGCAAGCACGGCTTCCGCGTGCTGCTGCACGAGAAACCTTTTGCCGGCATCAACGGCTCGGGCAAGCACAACAACTGGAGCCTGTCCACCGACACGGGCGTGCTGCTGCATGCACCGGGAAAGAACGCTGAGGACAACCTGCGCTTCGTAACATTCATCGTCGAGACGCTTATGGGCGTATACCGTCACAACGGACTGCTCAAGGCATCTATCATGAGCGCAACAAACGCACACCGTCTGGGAGCCAACGAGGCACCGCCCGCCATAATATCGTCATTCCTCGGAAAACAGTTGACAGAGCTTCTCGACCACATCGAGAAGAACGACAAGGAGGATCTTTTCGACATGGCAGGAAAGCAGAAGATGGCAATGGACATCCCCGAGATACCCGAACTGCTCATAGACAACACCGACCGCAACCGTACATCGCCGTTTGCCTTCACCGGCAACAGGTTCGAGTTCCGCGCCGTAGGCTCGGAAGCAAACTGCGCTTCGGCGATGATTGCGCTGAACACGGCTGTAGCGGAAGCCTTGACCGACTTCAAGAAACGTGTCGATACACTTATCGCCGCAGGAAAGGAAAAGCGCAACGCCATAATAGAGACAATACGCGAGGACATCAAGACGTGCAAGCCGATACGCTTTGACGGCAACGGATATTCGGACGAATGGGTTGAAGAGGCAAAGCGTCGCGGACTCGACTGTGAGACAAGTTGCCCGATTATCTTCGACAACTATCTGAGCGAAGGCTCCGTAAAGATGTTCGAAAGCATGAACGTTATGAACTCGAAGGAGCTTGAAGCACGCAACGAGGTGAAATGGGAGACGTATACAAAGAAAATACAGATAGAAGCACGCGTAATGGGCGACCTGTCGATGAACCACATCATACCTGTTGCCACCCACTATCAGAGCCAGCTTGCCAAGAACGTGCAGAACATGAGACAGATTTTCCCGGTGGAAAAAGCAGAGCAGCTGACGGCACGAAACCTCAAGATAATAGAGGAAATTGCAGAGCGCACGCAGGCTATAGAAACAGGAGTGGAGGAACTTGTAAACGCACGCAAGGTAGCCAACAAAATTGAAAGCGAGCGCGAGAAAGCTATAGCATACCACGACACGGTTGCTCCGAAAATGGAGAAGATACGCTACCAGATAGACAAACTGGAACTTATCGTTGCCGATGAGCTGTGGACACTGCCCAAGTATCGCGAGATGCTGTTCATCAGATAACATCCAACCTGCCACCGTACTGAACCGGAGAAACGGCAGGAGAGGAAACTCAAGCAATCCGACTGGCTGCGGTCGTCGGATTGTTTAAGTTTGCAGAGTGGAACGACAGTACATGCCGTTTCACTCTTTTGGAATTAAAGAGGGTACGACATTTTGTAAACAATAACACTTGACGACATGGACAATCCATACATCAAACAGTTTCCACATCTGATGGAGAACAAGAAAATACTGTACGTTCACGGCTTCGGCTCCTCAGGACAGTCGGGCACGGTAGACAAAATACGCGAGATGCTGCCTGCCGCCACGGTGACGGCTCCCGACCTCCCGATACATCCGGAAGAGGCAATGGAACTGCTAAGAACGACATGCGACAGTCTGAAGCCTCATCTTATTATAGGCACGTCGATGGGAGGCATGTATTCGGAAATGCTGCGCGGATATGACCGTATACTGGTGAACCCCGCCCTGCGCATGGCAGACACCATGCACGAACATGGCATGACGGGCAAGCAGGTGTTCAGCAATCCGCGGCAGGACGGCATACAGGAGTTTATCGTTACAAAAGCACTGGTAAAAGAATACCGTACCATGACCGACCGATGTTTCGACGGTGTGGACGATGACGAGCGGAGAAGAGTGTGGGGATTGTTCGGCGACATGGACACGACCGTGAACAACCGCGCCCTGTTTTTCAGCCACTATCCGCAGACAGTGGGCTTTCACGGCGGGCACCGGTTAAACGACAAGACGCTGATACACGCCGTAATGCCGGTGATACAGTGGATTGACGACAAGCAGGAACACCGCGAGCGACCCATGGTATATATCAGTATTGACAGTCTGCGCGACAGTCACGACAGACCGTTCTCAAGTGCCGTGAAAGCATTCTGCCGGCTCTTCGAGCTTTACAATGTGTACATCGTGGTGGCAGCTCCGAGTGCCGACCCGTCATATATGGCAGAAGCACAGCGTTGGATTGACGAGTTTATAAACACACCGGCACACAATCATGTGATATTCACCAACCGCAAGGACCTTATATACGGCGACTATCTGATAGACCCATCAGCAGACAACGGCGCAGAGGACTTTATGGGCACGCTGATAAAGTTCGGCGACGATACATTCAAGACGTGGGAGGAGATAATGGAGTATTTTGAAAGACTCGGAGGACAATAAGTTTTCATCCCTTACCCTCCCACTTATATTTGTTAGCCTTAATAATATAAATATGTCACACATAACAGCAGAAGAACTGTTCGACAGAGTGTACGGCATACTGACAGCCGCAAAAGACACCGCAGCAAACAGGATGATGCACGACACGCTTGTACTGGCATGCCATGCAGGCGTCAAGGATACGGAGCAGGCTTTCGGCAACCTGTTCTCGCAGGTGGACTTCCTCTGCAAACGCTGCCGCGTGTCCGCATCGGACAAATATGCCATACAGAACATGAGACGGCACTCAAACCGCAACACGCCGCTGTCACATGAGGATCTGCTATACGACGCCCGCGCACTGTGTCTGTTCATATCTGCGGTGTTCAACACACCGGTGCCGTCGCACGTCACACCGCTTATTCCCAGGGAAAACCGCCGCTCAGAAACGGGAAAGAAAATCAATGCACGATACATAAGGTGCATTGTCAGAAACTTGGAAGGGGGCATGATAACGGCGGAGACGGAACAGGACATGATGGGAGGAACCGTGACAATAGACTGCACGGGCGACGACCTGAGATACATAACCGACATTATACACGACGGGACACAGCTCAATCTGCTCGACTGTAACGTAGAAGGCGGCACGGTGACACCGCAGGTGGTGGTGCTGGAACCGGACTTTCTGACAGACATAAGCAGCATAGCGGCATGTTTCAAGGACCACGGGCATCATTCGCTGGCATACACCGTAAACCGCATGCGACCGAGGGCAAACACTTACGCCACACTGTTGGGAAACTTTGCAGGCGACGCTTTAGACGACATTGTGAGCAGACGGAACGGATATACACTTGCCGACACGCTGCGCAAGAATTTCAGGGAGAAGGCGACGGAATACTGCTCGTGCACGGATTTTAACGGGAAGAAATTCAAAGAAGACGCCGTTGTACAGACGGAAAACATAATGAAGACGGCAGACATGCTGGCAAGCGACTACGACATGGGACTGGCGGCAGTGGAACCGTCGTTCGTATGCGAGCAGCTTGGCATACAGGGGCGCATAGACCTCATGACAACGGACATGCGCCTGCTGGTGGAGCAGAAGTCGGGACGCAACATGAACATAGAGCGCGGATGTGCCAATGCCTTCGGAAGCATGCAGACGGAAAGCCACTATGTGCAGCTGCTGTTATACTATGGTGTGCTGAGATACAACTTCAAACTGAGCAGCAGCGCCACGGACATACGGTTGCTCTACTCAAAGTATCCTCCGACAGACGGGCTGCTTGCCGTTGCATTTTACCGCCGGCTGTTTCTCGAAGCAATAAAGACAAGAAACCTAATCGTTGCCAACGAGCTGAGGATTGCATCGGAAGGGTTCGCCGGCGTGATAGACAGCATCACGCCGGAAACGCTTAACACGACACACGACACATCTACATTCTACCACCGGTACATTTATCCGCAGACGGCAGCAGTGACTGAACCGCTGCATGCCATGACGGGAACCGAGCGTGAGTATTTCTGCCGTATGATGACTTTCGTTTACCGAGAGCAGCGTGTGTGCAAGTTGGGAGCGCAGGAAGGGGTGACGGGATGTGCCGCCGACTTCTGGAACATGACGCCCGAGGAGAAACAGGACAGCGGAAACATGTACACGGAACTGACACTGACGGGAAAGGAGAAAAGCGACCCCGACGGCGGGTTCGACATCATAACGCTGGGCGTGCCGCAAAGGGAGAATGACTTTCTGCCGAACTTCAGACCGGGCGACATGGTTCTGCTATACTCGTATGACAAGGAAAGAACACCGGATGTGAGGGAGAACATTCTCTACAAGGGAAGCATTGCCGAGATTGGTTCGGAAGAGATTGTCGTGGCACTTACGGACGGACAGCGCAACAGCAACTTCCTCGGCGATGTGCAGCGCACAGGATGCAAGGACGGGAAACGGGCAATTGCGGTGGAACATGCCGTATCCGACGCATCGGTGAACAGTGCCATACGCGGGCTGCACGAATTCATCACCGCACCGGCGGAACGAAAGGAACTGCTGCTTGCACACCGGGCACCGAGGAGAGACACGGGCATAAGGCTGTCGCGCAGCTACAACCCGACATACGACGACATACTGTTGCGCGCAAAACAGGCACGCGACTACTTTCTGCTCATCGGTCCTCCGGGAACGGGAAAGACATCAATGGCGCTGCGGTATATCGTGGAAGAAGAACTGGCAGACGGCGGCGCACAGCCCTCGATACTGCTGATGGCATATACCAACAGGGCGGTGGACGAGATTTGCAGCATGCTGGAAGATGCAGGAATGGAGTATCTGAGACTTGGTGGAAAGTACAGTTGTGACAAGAGATTCAGGCACCGTCTCATGGAGAATGTCGTGGAAAAGAATCCGCGCCTTGATGTGATACGTGCCAAGACAGCTGCGGTACGCATCATAACATGTACCACATCGATGCTGATGTCGAAGTCGTACTTCTTCAAAATAAAGCATTTCTCTCTCGCTGTGATAGACGAAGCGTCGCAAATACTCGAACCGAACATCATCGGACTGCTTGCCGCGCACATTAAAAATACCGACGGCAGCACGCGCTGTTGCATAGACCGGTTTATCATGATTGGCGACCACAAGCAGTTGCCGGCAGTGGTGCAACAGGACGAAAAGGCGTCGGCGGTGGACAGCGAGGCGCTGCACGCCATAGGACTATACAACTGTCGCAACTCTCTTTTCGAGAGATTGATAAACATAGAGCGTGCCAACAGTCGCGAGGATTTTACGGGAGTACTGAACAGGCATGGCAGAATGCACCCGGACATAGCGGACTTTCCCTGCCGCATGTTCTACGGCACGGAACATCTTACTCCCGTCCCGCTGCCTCATCAGCAGGAAAAAAGTCTGAACTACACCACAGACGGAGCCGACGACGGTTTGGACAGGATGCTGAAACGGCACAGAATGGTATTCATACCGTCGCCAGAATGCAAGCATCCGGACATCTCCGACAAGGTGAACACTGCCGAGGCGGAAATTGTGGCGGACGTTGTGCGCCGCATATACGGATATTACGGTGAAGGTTTTGACGCATCGCGGACTGTCGGGATAATCGTACCGTACAGAAATCAGATAGCCACCATACGACGGGAGATAGAAAAACTTGGTATACCCGACCTTGAGAGGATTTCCATTGACACCGTTGAAAGATATCAGGGCAGTCAACGTGAGGTGATAATATACTCGTTTACGATACAGAACCGTTACCAACTTGAATTCCTTACGGGCAACAGCTTCAGCGAAAACGGCTTTACAATAGACCGGAAACTGAATGTCGCCATGACGCGGGCGCGCAGACAAATGATAATGACAGGAAACATACAGACCCTTGAAAAGGATCTTGTGTTCCGAAAACTGATTGGATATATAAAGGAAAAAGGCGGCGTGGCATCTGTGCAACACAGGCAATGAGGCACTTCACATAGGGACAATAAAAAAGGAACTCCGCTGAGTTCCAATCTTTGTTAACCTTAAATCTAATACTATGAAAAACACATTGCAAAGATAATCACTTTGCCGACATCTGCAAAACATTATCCTCCGAGATAGCATAATGCACTTTCTTTTTTGATGTAAGTCAAAGAGTTACAAGGAATAAGAACTAAAACAAAGCATTTGCAAGATTGCCATACCTGCTGAATTCGTAATCCGTGAGCATACTCTCATAGCCGGAGGTCCGTTCAGTGTCGCCGCCGGAAGTTTTGTAACATGCTGCGCAATATGCGGCATAACGGTATTGATGAGTTAGGCAACACTGTTATACATCATAAGTTTTATCATGATGACGATTATTCCCGGACATTCCATTAACTATAAAGCACGAAGAATATGCCAAGAGAACTAAATCCGCTATTACACTCGCAGTTGCTATATAGCACAGATTTGTATACTATATAGTATAGATTTGCATACTATATAGCACAGATTTGTATACTATATAGTATAGATTTGCATACTATATAGTACAGACTTGCATACTATATAGTACAGACTTGCATACTATATAGTACAGACTTGCATACTATATAGTACAGACTTGCATACTATATAGTACAGACTTGCATACTATATAGTACAGACTTGCATACTATATAGTACAGATTTGTATGGGAATGATTGCTTATTTTGACAAACCCTCTTTTTGCTCTGTAACCCATAGGGTTATTGTGAGAAGCATATTGATTTATTGACACTATAAATGTCTTGACCGATATAAAAATAATATCATTTAAAAAACATGATTACTTATTAACAGCTTTAAGATTATTTTTGACACCATATTTAGAAAAGATAAGATTTGGGATGAAACAGGCTTAAATGGAATGGAGTATATTTGCAAAGTGATTATCAACTATTCATTTTATCAACTCATAAAAACTATAAACATATGAAAGGAATATACTTACTGACAGTCATAACGGCAATAGCTGTAGCGGGCTGCGATGGAAAAAGAAAAGAAAACGGCTGCAAGAAAGAAATCATTACAACGGTAACTAAAACGGGAAACAGCAAAAACAAGATTGCAGACTTCTACGGCACATACAAAGGCACACTGCCATGTGCGGACTGTGGCGGTATCAGAACCACGCTGAAGATTAACAACGACACTACCTACGAACTGATAAGCGAGTATATCGGCATGAAAGACGGAATATTTGAGGAATGCGGTGTATACCGCATAATATCGGGAAATATCATAGAACTGACAACTCCGTCATCAGGCGAAAAGACATACTACAAAATCATAGATAGTGGCGTTGCCTTGTCTGACAGTACCGGCAAAACCGCTAATGGCAAGCTTGCCAAACATTATATACTGAAAAGGCACTGACAAGACTGATACATATTATAATAAAAACATGGATATACAAAAAAGACGGCTTGCCAATAACATGACAAACCGTCTTTATTATATTTACAAACAACAAGATTTACTTTTCTTCCTCAGATGCATCCTTTGCAAAGTCAAGTACATTCTTGCGGTTTGCCTGCATGCGCTCATATTCTTCCTTAGAGCCTACAACAAGTTTTTCAAACTCACGCAGACCGGTACCGGCAGGTATAAGGTGACCGCAGATAACGTTTTCCTTCATACCCTCAAGGCGATCGACCTTTCCGCGTATGGCTGCCTCGTTAAGAACCTTTGTCGTTTCCTGGAACGAAGCGGCACTCATGAAGCTCTTTGTCTGAAGTGCGGCACGAGTAATACCCTGAAGTATCTGTGTAGATGTTGCAGGAACAGCCTCACGCACCTGAACAAGTTTAAGGTCGCGACGCTTCAGTGACGAATTCTCGTCACGCAGCTTGCGGGCTGTAACAATCTGACCCGGCTTCATGTTCTCTGAGTCTCCCGCATCGATGACAACTTTCTTGCCCCAAATGCGGTCATTCTCTTCAGCAAAGTCAAGTTTGTCTACTATCTCCTGCTCGAGGAACGTTGTATCGCCCGGATCGTTTATCTGCACCTTACGCATCATCTGACGCACGATAATCTCAAAGTGCTTGTCATTGATCTTTACACCTTGCAGACGGTACACATCCTGAACTTCGTTTACAATATATTCCTGAACTGCGGTAGGACCTTTGATCGCCAATATATCACCGGGAGTGATGACACCGTCTGACAGAGGAGTTCCAGCGCGCACTGCATCATGTTCTTGTACAAGGATCTGCTTGGACAAAGAAACCAAATATTTACGCTGTTCCCCGGTCTTGGATGTTACTACAATTTCACGATTACCACGCTTTACCTTACCCATTGTAACTTCACCGTCAATCTCGGAAACGACCGCAGGATTAGACGGGTTACGTGCTTCGAACAGTTCGGTGACACGGGGAAGACCTCCGGTGATGTCACCCGCCTTGCCGACAGTACGCGGTATCTTGACCAATGTTGTACCGGTAAGAACTTTCTGACCGTCTTCCACAACAACGTGACCGCCTACAGGGAATATATATGTGCCGACAACATCGCCGTTCTTGTCCAAGACATCGCATGTAGGCACTTTACTCTTGTCCTTAGATTCAGTGATAATCTTCTCGGTAAGACCTGTTGTCTCATCGGTTTCAGTATGGTATGTAACTCCGTCAATAACATCACGGAACTTCAGTTTACCTGCATATTCTGTAACGATAACGGCATTGAACGGATCCCAACGAGCGATAAGTTCACCTTTCTTAACGACATCACCGGCTTTGAAATAAAGTGAACTTCCGTAAGGAACATTCAACGTTGAGAGTACGATACTTGTATTGGGATCAACGAAACGGATTTCTGCCAGACGGCTTACAACCATTTCACACTCAACCTTGCCGTTCTCTCCTTCTTCAACAAAAGGAACGGTACGAAGCTCGTCAAACTCTATCTTACTGTCATTCTTTGCCACAATAGAGGCGTTGGCAGCGGCATTGGCAGCGACACCACCGGCGTGGAAAGTACGAAGAGTAAGCTGTGTTCCCGGCTCACCGATAGCCTGTGCGGCAATGACACCTACAGCCTCACCTTTCTGGACCATGCGGCGTGTAGCAAGGTTACGACCATAGCACTTCATGCAGACACCGTGCTTGCTCTCGCAAGTAAGAACCGAACGTATCTCGACACTCTCGATAGGACTTTCGTCTATAATACGTGCTATCTGTTCGGTTATTTCCTCACCGGCAGAAACAATCAGTTCGCCCGTAGCAGGATGTATTATATCATGTACCGATACACGACCAAGAATTCTTTCATACAATGTAGATATTACCTCATCGCCGTTCTTCAAAGCCGTACATACAAGTCCGCGCAATGTGCCGCAGTCCTCTTCTGTAATGATGACATCATGAGACACATCGACAAGACGACGCGTAAGATAACCGGCATCGGCTGTCTTCATGGCGGTGTCGGCAAGACCTTTACGAGCACCGTGAGTTGAAATGAAGTACTCGAGCACGCTCATACCTTCCTTGAAGTTTGAAAGGATAGGGTTCTCAATAATCTGCGCTCCCTCTGCACCCGCTTTCTGCGGTTTTGCCATAAGTCCACGCATTCCAGCCAACTGACGTATCTGATCCTTAGAACCACGGGCTCCGGAGTCGAGCATCATGTAAACCGCATTGAAACCCTGGTCTGCCTCTGTCATTTCTTTCATCAGCACATCACCAAGTTCATTGTTAACATGTGTCCAAGCATCGATAACCTGATTGTAACGCTCGGTATCAGTGATGAAGCCCATGTTGTAGTTGTCTGTAATCTGACGGATTTCCTCATTACCACGTTCTACAAGACTTGCCTTCTTCTCAGGAATGATTATATCATCGAGGTTAAACGACAGTCCGGCAAGGTATGCCATGCGGTAACCAAGGTTCTTGATACCGTCGAGGAACTCACATGCTTCTGCGAAACCTACCGACTTGATAACATCGGCAATGATGTCGCGGAGACTCTTCTTTGATATAACCTTGTTTACAAATCCTACTTCATCGGGGATGATACCGTTTACGATAACACGTCCCACGGATGTTTCAACCATTCTGTTTACAAAACATCCGTTTTCATCCACATCCTTGACAACCACTTTAACCTGTGCATGGAGGTCGCACTTGCCTTCATTGTGGGCAATTATTGCTTCTTCCGGACCGTAGAAAGTCTGTCCCTCACCCTTTGCTCCCGGACGTATCTTAGTAATATAATATAGTCCGAGAACCATATCCTGAGACGGCACAGTGATAGGAGCACCATTGGCAGGATTAAGAATGTTATGGCTCTGGAGCATCAATATCTGTGCTTCAAGCACTGCCTCGTTGCTCAACGGGAGGTGAACAGCCATCTGGTCACCGTCGAAGTCGGCATTGAACGCCGTACATGCCAACGGATGCAACTGAATAGCCTTACCCTCTATAAGTTTAGGTTGAAATGCCTGAATACCAAGACGGTGAAGTGTCGGTGCACGGTTAAGGAGTACGGGATGACCCTTCATCACATTCTCAAGGATATCCCAAATAACCGGTTCGCGGCGATCTACAATCTTTTTTGCGCTCTTTACAGTCTTCACAATACCACGCTCAATGAGCTTACGGATGATAAACGGCTTGTAAAGTTCTGCTGCCATAAGTTTAGGAAGACCGCACTCGCCCATCTTAAGTTCAGGACCAACAACGATAACCGAACGTGCAGAATAGTCAACACGCTTACCGAGAAGGTTCTGACGGAAACGTCCTTGCTTACCTTTAAGTGAATCTGACAAAGACTTTAGCGGACGGTTGGAGTCACTCTTTACGGCACTGCTCTTGCGAGAATTGTCAAAAAGACTGTCTACCGCCTCCTGCAACATACGCTTCTCGTTACGAAGAATAACCTCGGGAGCCTTAATTTCCATAAGTCTCTTCAGACGGTTGTTACGTATGATGACACGACGATAAAGGTCGTTAAGGTCGGATGTAGCGAAACGTCCTCCATCCAGCGGTACCAACGGGCGAAGTTCGGGCGGAGTAACAGGAATTATCTTCATTATCATCCACTCCGGCTTGTTTATGTTCTTGCTTCCGCGGAATGCCTCTACAACTTGCAAACGCTTCAAAGCTTCAGTCTTACGCTGCTGTGAAGAGTCACTGTTAGCACGGTCGCGCAATTCATAAGAGAGAGCATCAAGGTCTATGTTTACAAGCAGGTCGTATATAGCCTCTGCTCCCATCTTTGCTATGAACTTGTTCGGATCGCTGTCGTCAAGATATTCATTTCCGTCGGGAAGATTGTCCATAATGTTGAGATACTCGTCTTCCGACAGCATATCCATCTTATGCGAACCGTTTACTTCCTCGTCATTCTCATTCTTGCGTCCTGCCATTACACCCGGCTGTATCACGATATATCTCTCGTAATAAACAACAGCATCGAGCTTCTTTGTAGGAATACCAAGAAGATAACCAATCTTATTTGGCAACGAACGGAAATACCAGATGTGTGCAACAGGAACAACAAGTTCTATATGTCCGGTACGCTCACGGCGAACCTTCTTCTCCGTAACCTCCACACCACAACGGTCGCAGACAATACCTTTATATCTTATGCGCTTATATTTTCCACAGGCACACTCATAGTCCTTTGTCGGACCGAATATGCGCTCACAGAAAAGACCGTCACGCTCCGGCTTATATGTTCGATAGTTTATGGTCTCTGGTTTGGTAACCTCACCATAAGAACTTTCGAGTATTTCCTCCGGTGAAGCCAGTCCGATGGTAATCTTCGTAAAATTACTCTTTATCTTTGAATCTTTCTTGAAAGCCATAATTCTTATTTATATTTGTTATGTAAAGAGTTTCATTATTAATCAAGCGTGACACTCAAACCGAGTCCGCGGAGTTCGTGCAACAATACATTCAGCGACTCCGGTATACCAGGATTAGGCATCGGCTCACCTTTGACAATTGCCTCGTATGCCTTTGAACGTCCGACAACATCGTCAGACTTGATTGTCAAAATCTCCTGAAGTACATGGCTTGCACCAAATGCTTCGAGAGCCCAGACCTCCATCTCTCCGAAACGCTGACCACCAAACTGAGCCTTACCGCCAAGGGGCTGCTGTGTAATCAGAGAGTACGGACCTATGCTGCGGGCGTGCATCTTATCCTCAACCATGTGACCAAGTTTAAGGAAGTATGTTATACCAACAGTTGCCGGCTGGTCAAAACGCTCACCTGTCTCACCGTCAAACAAACGTGTTGAACAAAGACGAGGCAGTCCTGCTTTGTCTGTCCACTCCTGAAGGTCTTCCAATTTGGCACCATCGAAGATAGGAGTAGCAAACTTTACACCCAACCGTTTACCGGCTGCACCGAGGATTGCCTCAAATATCTGACCAAGGTTCATACGCGAAGGCACACCCAAAGGGTTCAACACCAAATCCACAGGACGTCCGTCCTCAAGGAACGGCATATCCTCTTGGCGTACTATCTTAGATACGATACCCTTGTTACCATGACGTCCGGCAAGTTTGTCACCGACACCGATCTTACGCTTCTTTGCTATATAGACCTTTGCCATCTGAAGTATTCCTGACGGCAGTTCGTCACCGATTGTAATAGCAAACTTGCGGCGTTTCATCTCGGCATCAAGCAACTTATATTTCTTAAGGAAGTTCATGATGAGCCTCTGTATCAGCTCATTGGTATGCTCGTCGTTAGTCCAATTATTAGACTGAATGCCGTCATACTCAAGATTTTTAAGCTGCGCGGTAGTAAACTTGCTGCCTCTTGTTATAATCTCAGCTCCGGTATAATCTTTCACTCCCATTGAGGTTTTGTCCTCTGTAAGGGTAAGCAACTTATCAACAAGAATATCTTTCAGATCGTCGATCTTTGCTTCATATTCCTCATCAATCTTTGCAAGTACGACCTTATCCTGCTGCTTAGAAGCACGTGTCTTTATTGCACGAGAGAACAACTTCTTGTCTATGACAACACCGGTAAGAGAAGGATTGGCTTTCAAAGAAGAATCCTTTACGTCACCGGCCTTGTCACCGAATATGGCACGAAGCAGTTTCTCTTCCGGTGACGGATCGCTTTCACCTTTAGGAGAAATCTTACCTATAAGAATATCACCCGGCTCCACTCGCGCACCAATACGTATTATACCATTATCATCAAGGTCTTTTGTTGCCTCCTCGCTCACGTTTGGAATGTCACTTGTAAACTCTTCCATTCCGCGCTTTGTCTCACGTACATCGAGAGAATACTCATCCACATGTACAGAAGTGAGCACATCCTCACGTACAATACGCTCGTTAAGGACAATGGCATCCTCATAGTTATATCCCTTCCATGGCATATAAGCAACAAGGAGGTTGCGACCAAGGGCAAGCTCACCGTTTTCAGTAGCATAACCTTCAGTCAATATATCTCCGGCTTTAACCCTCTGTCCCTTGTTACATATAGGACGCAGGTCAACCGTCATGTTTTGGTTTGTACGACGGAACTTCGGTATACGATACTCCTTCAATGCCGGTTCAAAGCTTACAAACTCCTCATCGTCTGTACGATCATACAGTATGCGTATCGTAGTAGCATCAACATATTCTATAATACCATCGGCTTCGGCAGTTATCATTGTACGAGAGTCAACGCAAACCTGTTTTTCTATACCGGTACCGACGATAGGTGCCTCATTGTGAAGCAATGGAACTGCCTGGCGCATCATGTTACTTCCCATCAATGCGCGGTGAGCGTCGTCATGCTCAAGGAATGGGATAAGACCGGCAGCAATAGATGCAATCTGCTGCGGAGAAACGTCCATGAGATCCACCTGTGACGGATCTACAACCGGGAAATCCGCATCTTGACGACATTTCACATAAGAACGTATAAATGTTCCGTCATCGTTCAGTGGAGCATTTCCCTGACCTATAATATGATCTTCTTCCTCTTCTGCAGTAAGATATACAATATCTTCATTTGCAAGATTTACCTTTCCGTCATGAACCTTGCGGTACGGAGTTTCAATGAAACCGAGCTCATTTATCTTCGCATACACACACAGAGAAGAGATAAGTCCGATGTTAGGACCTTCAGGACTCTCGATAGGACACAAACGACCGTAGTGTGTATAATGCACGTCACGTACCTCAAATCCGGCACGCTCGCGTGACAATCCGCCGGGACCGAGGGCACTGAGACGGCGCTTGTGCGTAACCTCTGCCAACGGGTTCGTCTGATCCATAAACTGCGACAACGGATTTGTTCCGAAGAAAGAGTTTATAACACTCGATATAGTTTTCGCATTGATAAGGTCTGTCGGTGTAAACACTTCGTTGTCACGTACATTCATACGCTCGCGGATTGTGCGGCTCATACGTGCCAGACCTATGGAGAACTGATTGCTCAACTGCTCGCCTACCGTACGTACACGGCGGTTGCTCAAGTGGTCGATATCATCTACCGTGGCATTTGAGTTAACCAGCTGTATAAGATATTTTATAATCTCAATTATATCTTCCTTTGTAAGAATGCGCACGTCCATATCCGTATCAAGCCCAAGCTTCTTATTGATACGATAACGTCCCACATCTCCCAAATCATAACGCTTGTCCGAGAAGAACAAGTTCTGTATCACCTCGCGTGCGCTGGCATCGTCTGCCGGGTCAGCATTACGCAACTGGTGGTATATATAAAGTATAGCTTCTTTCTCCGAGTTACTCGGATCCTTCTGCAAGGTATTGAAGATGATAGAGTACTTGTTGGCAGAGTCCACATCCTTATGAAGCAAAATTGTAGATGCTCCGCTTTCAAGGATGTCATCCATATTTTCCTTGGTAATCTCAGTCTCGCGCTCCATGATAACCTCATTACGCTCGATTGAAACCACCTCACCGGTATCCTCATCAACAAAGTCTTCGTTCCAGCTCTTCAAGACTCTTGCCGCCAACTTACGTCCGACAGCCTCTTTCATATTCTTCCTATTAACCTTTATCTCCTCCGCAAGGTCGAAAATCTGAAGAATATCCTTATCAGCCTCAAAGCCTATTGCACGCAACAATGTTGTCACCGGCAACTTCTTCTTACGGTCGATATAAGCATACATCACATTGTTGATATCCGTTGCAAACTCAATCCATGAACCTTTAAACGGAATGATGCGGGCAGAATAGAGTACTGTACCGTTTGCATGCACTCCCTGTCCGAAAAATACGCCGGGCGAACGGTGCAACTGAGACACGACAACACGCTCCGCACCGTTGATGATAAACGTTCCGTTGCTTGTCATATATGGGATTGTTCCCAAGAAAACATCCTGAATAAATGTGCCGAAGTCTTCATGGTCAGGGTCTGTACAATACAGCTTCATCTTAGCCTTCAAGGGTACACTATAAGTCAGTCCGCGCTCCAGGCATTCGTCTATGGTATAGCGCGGCGGATCTATATAGTAATCCAAGAACTCAAGAACAAAATTATTACGCGTGTCGGTAATAGGAAAGTTCTCGGCAAACACCTTATACAAGCCGTCATTCTTGCGTTCTTCAGGCGGTGTGTCCAACTGTAGGAAGTCTCTGAAAGACTTTAACTGCACATCAAGAAAATCCGGATATGGCATCGGATTCTTTATGCTGGCAAAATTTACTCTGTTATCAACAATTTTTGAAGCCATTATTTATCGTATAAAATATTAGTTGTCCTAACCGGACCAAATCAGTCTGACCGATTTAAAATAAGACTAAAAACCAAATGTGATGTACCCACCACTATTCCGGCAGAAGCCGAAAGACACAAAAAGGTTAAGAATCTCCTACCGGGAGACTCTTAACCCTAAAACATCGTAGTCAGCCTATTATTTGAGCTCTACCTTAGCACCAGCTTCTTCGATAGCCTTCTTCAGGTTCTCTGCTTCGTCCTTAGACAAGCCTTCCTTCAGTGTAGAAGGAGCGCCGTCTACAAGCTCTTTAGCCTCTTTCAGACCAAGACCGCAAGCTTCCTTAACTGCCTTTACAACCTGCAGTTTAGCAGCGCCAACCTCAGCGAGGACTACATCGAATGAAGTCTTCTCTTCAGCTGCAGCAGCACCAGCAGCAGCAGGACCAGCAGCAACAGCAACAGCTGCAGCAGCAGGCTCAATTCCATACTCGTCCTTAAGGACTGTTGCCAACTCGTTTACTTCCTTAACTGTCAAATTTACCAATTCTTCAGCAATAGCTTTAATATCTGCCATTTTATTCTAAATTTTAATGTTTTTAAATGTTAATGTTAATGAGACTTTATATTTATTCAGGACGCTCGCCTAAAGTCTTCAGCACACCATGGATAGTGTTTGCGCCTGACTGAAGAGCCGAAACAACGTTCTTTGCCGGAGACTGCAGCAATGCAACGATCTCTGCAATAACCTCGTTCTTGCTCTTGAGAGAAGCAAGTTCTTCCAACTTGTCAGCACCTACATAGAGACCTTCCTCTGCATAAGCCGCCTTCAGTGCAGGAATGCCTTCCTTGCTGTATTCCTTCAACAGTCTTGCCGGAACATTTGCCGTATTGCAGAACATTACAGCCGTAGTTCCCTTCAAGCAACCGTATAAAGGTTCAAAATCAATTTCCGAAGCCTCGAAAGCCTTGTGAAGAAGAGTGTTCTTTACAACAGTCATCTTTATTTCATTCTTGAAGCACTTGCGGCGAAGAGCACTCGTCGCTGCTGCATCAAGACCGGTAACGTCTACCAGATAGAAATGAGGATAAGCCTTTATCTTCTCACCAAGCTCTACTATAATAGTATCTTTTACTTCCTTTTTCATCTTTCAAACTTTTAGAGTTATTCAACTGATTTAGGATCAATCTTGATACCCTTACTCATTGTGCTGGAAATAAAGATACTCTTGATGTATGTACCTTTTGCAGCAGCAGGTTTCAGTTTTATCACTGTAGCAATAAATTCCTTTGCGTTTTGATAAATCTGTTCCGGAGTAAAAGTAACCTTACCGATTGAAGCATGTATGATACCTGCCTTGTCAACCTTAAAGTCTATCTTACCTTGCTTAACCTCTTTCACTGCTTTAGCAACATCCATAGTTACAGTACCGCTCTTAGGGTTCGGCATAAGTCCGCGAGGACCGAGTACACGACCCAAAGGACCTAATTTACCCATACAAGACGGCATCGTGATAATCACATCAATGTCTGTCCATCCACCTTTGATCTTTTCGATATACTCATCAAGACCAACGTAGTCAGCACCTGCCTCTTTCGCAGCGGCTTCAGCATCAGGAGTACAAAGGCAGAGAACACGCGTAACCTTACCTGTACCGTTAGGAAGAGTAACAACGCCTCTCACCATCTGGTTTGCCTTACGCGGATCTACACCCAAGCGCACATCAATATCCAAAGAAGCCTCAAACTTGGTAGTGGTAATTTCCTTTACCAGCTCTGATGCCTCTTTCAAAGAGTATGCTTTCCCTGCTTCAACCTTATCAGCTACTGATTTCTGGTTTTTTGTCAGTTTACTCATTTTCTTAATTGAAGTTTATTCGGATCTCACAACAACATCACCATTTTCTCTGAAAACAGCCGTCACCGCTCAATCCATTTGTTACTAAACAGGGAAGTCCCCTTTTACAGTAATACCCATACTTCTTGCCGTACCTGCCACAAGCTTCATTGCAGACTCTACCGTAAAACAGTTGAGATCTGCCATTTTATCTTCTGCGATAGCCTTTACCTGCTCCCAAGTTACCGAAGCAACCTTTTTACGGTTAGGTTCGGCTGAACCGCTCTTGATTTTGGCAGCCTCCATCAACTGAACTGCTGCAGGAGGAGTCTTGATTTCGAAGCTGTATGACTTATCGGTGTAGTAAGTGATAACAACAGGAAGTATCTTTCCTGCCTTATCCTGGGTCCTGGCGTTGAACTCTTTGCAAAATCCCATAATGTTGATACCCTTAGAACCCAATGCAGGTCCTACTGGTGGTGAAGGATTCGCTGCGCCACCTTTAATCTGTAATTTGATTAATCCAGCAACTTCTTTAGCCATTTTTCTTTATTTAAAATTGATTATTATAAAAGAACAACACATCCGTAACAATGTACTATTCTTTTGCCACTTGCATAAAACCAAGTTCAAGCGGAGTTTTACGTCCGAAGATCTTAACCATAACTTTCAGCTTGTGCTTCTCGGCATTTACCTCTTCGATAATACCGCTGAAGCCACTGAACGGACCGTCCGTAACTTTCACTGTCTCATCAACACTGTATGGAATGTTAATATCATCCACCAATTCTGTTTCTTCGGCAGTTCCGAGTATACGGTTCACGTCGGATTGCTTTACAGGAGTAGGCTTGTCCAATCCGCCGAGGAATCCCAAAACATTCGGTACAAAACGCAACGTATGCGCAACATCGCCCTTCAACTCTGCCTCGACAAGAACATAGCCCGGAAGAGAAATCTTTTCCTTAACCACTCTCTTGCCGTTACGCAAAGAAGCATGCTTCTCCATAGGTATAAGTACCTGAGAAACATACGTGGAAAGCAACGCGTTGTGTTTCAATTCAGCCTCGATATATTCCTTTACCTTAGCTTCCTTGCCACTTACAGCACGGAGCACATACCATTTTTTTCCAGTTTCAGCCATTTTTCCTCTAAACGATTAATTGGGATAAACCGAACTCATAACAAACCTAAACGCCGAGTCCATAACGAACACAACAAGAGCAATGATCAAGGAAGCAGATAATACAACCATTGCACTATGAGTAAGTTCGGCACGTGTAGGCCAAGTAGTTTTATGCGCAAGTTCGTCAAAACAAGTCTTGCAATAATTTACTATCTTCTTAAACATATTATCTTTAATTTGGCACGGGAAGAGAGGCTCGAACTCCCGACACCTGGTTTTGGAGACCAGTGCTCTACCAACTGAGCTATTCCCGTAAAATAGGTTTCCGTCCTACATGTAATAAAATAAGAACGGAAACCTTATTTCATAAGTCTGCCAACAATGCTGTCAAAACGATTCGCGGTTTGTCAGCATCCGCAAGACTCGCTATATTAATCCTCGATGATTTCTGTAATCTGACCTGCACCTACCGTACGACCACCTTCGCGGATAGCGAAACGGAGACCAACGTTAAGAGCGACAGCGTAGATAAGCTCAACAGTGATAGTTACGTTATCACCAGGCATTACCATTTCTACGCCTTCCGGCAGAGTGATTTCACCTGTACAGTCCATTGTACGGAGATAGAACTGAGGACGATACTTGTTTCCGAACGGAGTATGACGTCCACCCTCTTCCTTCTTCAATACATAGATCTGAGCCTTGAACTTCTTGAACGGCTTAATCTGACCCGGGTGGCAAAGAACCATACCACGCTTGATTTCAGCCTTGTCGATACCACGAAGCAACAAACCTACGTTGTCACCAGCCTGACCTTCATCAAGAAGTTTGCGGAACATCTCAACACCTGTTACAACAGACTTTTTATCCTCACCAAGACCGAGAAGCTCAACTTCGTCACCAACATGGATAACACCAGTCTCGATACGTCCTGTAGCAACAGTACCACGACCTGTGATTGAGAACACATCCTCAACAGGCATCAAGAAAGGTTTGTCCGTATCACGCGGAGGCAGAGGTATCCACTCGTCAACTGCAGCCATAAGCTCCATAACTTTCTCTTCCCACTTAGCAACACCGTTCAGGGCGCCAAGAGCAGAACCGCGGATAATAGGAGTATTGTCGCCATCATACTCATACTGATCAAGAAGTTCACGCATTTCCATCTCAACGAGTTCAAGCATTTCCTCATCCTCAACCATATCACACTTGTTCAGGAATACAACCAAACGGGGAACGTTTACCTGACGAGCGAGCAGAACGTGCTCACGTGTCTGAGGCATAGGACCGTCAGTTGCAGCAACAACGATAATAGCACCGTCCATCTGAGCAGCACCAGTAACCATGTTCTTCACATAGTCGGCGTGTCCCGGACAGTCAACGTGAGCATAGTGACGGTTAGCTGTCTCATACTCTACGTGTGCAGTGTTAATAGTGATACCGCGCTCTTTTTCCTCAGGAGCATTGTCAATCTGATCGAAAGACTTAACTTCAGAAAGGCCAGCCTTTGCCAAAACGGTTGTAATGGCAGCAGTCAGAGTAGTCTTACCGTGGTCAACATGACCGATAGTTCCGATATTTACGTGCGGTTTGGTGCGCACAAATGTCTCTTTAGCCATAGCTTTATTGTTATTTATTAATGAATAATCGTGTATTTCCCAACTTTTATTTAAAAAGTCCGTAGAGCTGTAACCGAGAGTTGAACTCGGGACCTCTTCCTTACCAAGGAAGTGCTCTACCACTGAGCTATTACAGCAGTTAGAGCGGAAAACGGGGCTCAAACCCGCGACCCCCAGCTTGGAAGGCTAGTGCTCTATCAACTGAGCTATTTCCGCAAAAACTATACTGAGTGGGTGGTGATGGATTCGAACCACCGAAGTCGAAAGACAGCAGATTTACAGTCTGCCCCATTTGGCCACTCTGGTAACCACCCATATTTATTAAAATATGTCTTATACAAAAGCAAAACCCCTGTTCCTCTTTGAGCCTCTTGTCGGATTCGAACCAACGACCCCGAGATTACAAATCACGTGCTCTGGCCAACTGAGCTAAAGAGGCAGACCTTGCAGCCATTGTCACAAGTATAAGTACTTGTTCTAAGACGGCTGCAAAGGTATACATTATTTTTTAATCACCAAAACTTTTCAAACTTTTTTTTACATTCCGCGTTGTTTTTCCTTAAATTTCGAAAGCTGAACTTTCATCGCATCGACGCAAAGATCTATTCCTTCTTCAAAGGTATCACACACCTTCTCGACAAAAAGCTGCGTCCCGGGAACCGCCACAGAGATACTTGTTTCCTTATTCAAAGAAGTCGCAGGCTTAACCACCTTAAACTGAACATCCACACTATGTATATCTTCAAATGTCTTGCTCAACTTGGATACTTTTTTGTCCACAAACTCCTTAAGCTGTTCCGTAGCATCAAAATTGATCGATTTAATTCTAATTTCCATAATAACCTCCTATTTTAAATAATGTTACGACCGCGGATGAGCGGTCTCATAAACTTCTTTCAATTTTTCAAACGTCACATGGGTATATATCTCCGTAGTAGCCACACTACTGTGCCCGAGCAGTTTCTTTACACTTTCTATCCCCGCTCCGTTGTTCAACATGGCAGTGGCATACGAGTGACGAAGCACGTGCGGAGTCTTTTTGCCCAAGGTACAGACCTTGGAAAGATGCTCATCGACAAGTTTTCTCACCCTATAATACCCCATGCGCTTACCCTTGTCGGTTACAAACAGCGCGTTGTCCATCCTCTCTACACACGCATCACGCACGGCAATATATTCGTTGAGACAACGTTTCAACTCGCCGCCGAAAGGAACCAGACGATGTTTGTTGCCTTTTCCCACGACCTTAACATTGCAAGAAATAATATCCACACTGCTGTCGTCAAGACTTATCAGTTCGGACACACGCATACCCGTCCAATAGAACATAAGCAATATCGCACGTGCGCACATATTATTATATGTATGATCTTCTTCGGAAAAAGAATCAATAATGGAATTTATCTCGTTGTCCTTCACAAAGCGAGGAAGGGCAAGACTCTTTTTAGGTCCCGTTATACCATGCGCAGGATCAGAACCGACAAGATTACGTGAAAGGGCAAAACGATAAAAGGAACGCAATGCACTCAATCTTCTGTTAATTGAAGTGGCATTGTTTCCTCTATCCATCATACTCTCCATCCAGTCACGGATAATATCGGAATCTACAGATTCCCAAGAGAGACGAGCGTCCAATTTTTTGAAATACGACTCAAACAATCTCAAATCCAAGCCGTAGTTGCGTACTGTCTGTTCAGAATTGTTCTTCTCAAGCAGCAGGTAGTTCAAAAATTGTTCAATCATCATAAACGTGCCTTCACATCATATATACGGCAACGAATTTACGAAATTAAAACCGAACCACCAAATTTTGCAAGGATTTTTAATCCTCTTTTGCTCTCAGTTTCTGAACATAGATAGCGCGTTCCATCTTGAGTCTTTTCAAAACAGAAGGCTTATCGAACTGCTGACGTGCGCGTAGTTCCTTGATAACACCTGTCTTTTCAAATTTTCTCTTGAATTTCTTCAACGCTCTCTCGATGTTTTCACCATCTTTAACCGGTACAATAATCATGTTTGATCCTTGAATTTTATGTTAAACTTAATATTATATTTCTTGTCCTGCTATTATAAGCGGGTGCAAAATTACATTTTATTTGCCGAACCACCAAATATTTAGCGCGTTTTTTGCACTGTCTCATCATTTGTGCAGTCCTTGCAGATAGTATCAGCCACCGGCACGTCTCGCAACCGTGAACAAAGCGACCGCCACACGGACATCAGTCCCGCAAAATTACAATACGCGGCAAACGGCGTTACAAAAGGTGCCCTTTCAGAGGCAGAAATGCCGTCTTTCAGAATCTGAAAGGGCACCTTTTGCAACGCCGGAGGTATCATCTTGGTTTTCAAGGAGATACAGGGGGGGTGTCCGCTACTTCTTTTTCTTTATTATTTTATCAAGCATTTTGTCCTTAAAGGACTTTTTCTTTTGTTTCACGACAAGCACAACTTCCGTATCCTCACACTTCACTGTAACATGTCCGAAACGGTCGTCGGATGTGTCATTGTCCTTTACTTCAACCGTAAACTTGTCTTTTGCCGTGTAAACCGTCGCCCAGTCGGGACAAGAAGCGATAGCCCAGTCGTCATAGTTGCAGAACACATCGACGCTTTGGGTAGCCCCGTCACCCGGAATGGCTTTAAATTCCAGACCATCTTCAGACAGGCGCAATTTTACATCCGTGCGTTTTTTCACTTCCACAACCGGTTTCTCAGCCGGTTTCTCCACCACTGCTTCTTCTTTGGACTTACGACTGCTCTTCTTTGGTTTCTTGACAGACAGCGACCTTATATTACTGCGGCATACGGCTATCTGATTATCGCACATTTTCTTCTTGTCGGCAGTCATATATACTACTTTTGCCGCTGTGAACTTCTTTATAGCCGCATTCTGTGAGCCAACCGTAAGCACTTTTTGCAGATTCTGCCCTTCAAGAAAGAGTTTGTCTCCACTCGACTGCGCGCCTGCCGCCACACATACGGCAAAAAATATCAGTACACACAGATTTCTCAACATAAATATTTTCATTTCTCTACACTACTTTTTAAAGTTCTCAATGTTCTTTGCACGTTCACGATATATTTCTGCCGTCGCCGTTTCTCCTGCCGTTTCAAGGGCTTCTGCCTGCGAGAGAAGAGTAGTACGGGCTGTCTCGAGCGCGGCAATCACCTGCTTCTGCTTGCCGGCTACATCGGGAGCGGCAATATTATACGTCTTTCCTTTCTTGGCAATCTCCAACACCTCATTATAGGCATTGTAGGCTTGCATCAGAGCCTGTTCGTAGTTGTCGTTCTCCGCATCCATACCTGTCTTCATTGCATTGTCTGCTTCCTCCAGCTTCAGATTTATCTGAGCCGTCAGTTCCGACTTCTGTTTTTCAAGCGTTACTTGGGCTGCCTTTGCCTCTGCCGCATCGTGCTTTGACTTGACAACAACACCTGCAATGCAAAGTACCACCACGCATGCCGCCACTATTCCGGTTATAATCTTTTTCTTTGCCGGAGACAGTCCGGGACCGTTTGCGCTCATCGTTTCAAGAGCCACACGCATCTGTGCCGATGTTGCAAAGCGCGCTTCCTGCTTCTTGTCACATGCCCGCTCGATAATGGCACGCATCGCCTTGTTCTTCACCTCGCCGAGAGGCATCTTCGCATGTATCTGTTTTTCAAGTATTTCATGGCGGGCTCCTTCGAACGGCGTATGTCCTACAATGCACAGATACAACAACACACCTATGGCATAAATGTCGGTTGTCTGGTTCTGATGGGCAATGTCGCCGAGCGCAAGTTCGGGTGCGGCATATTCGGGTTTGCCCATGAACTTGCCTGCAACGGTGAGCGATCTGTCGCTCGTCGTCAGCGTATTCATCTGTTTGGCAATGCCGAAGTCTATCAACTTGATATGTCCGTCGGTCGTAACCATTATGTTCGACGGGTCTATGTCGCGATGTATATAGCCGGCATCGTGCAGCGCCATAAGACCTGAAAGCACGTTTACGGCTATGGTCTTGGCAAACCGTTCAGGATCTTTCTGATAGTCCTGCAACAGTTTCACGGCGTATGCCACATCCTGCCCGTTACGGTCTTTCGTCTTGCCATTCATAAGGTCGGCAAGCGACACGCCGGTTAGCAGTTCGCTAACCACATGATAATGTTTCACCACTTCGCCCGACTGTGTGCGGCTTTCCGTTTCTATAAATCCTAACATTTCCACAAGATTGTCGTTGCGGAGCTGTATCGACGCCTCGCGACGGGCGCGCTCTATCGAAGCCGGCGGCAGGTCGTCGTACATGAACTTTATAGCCACCGGACGTGACGAGTTCGTATTTGTGTCCACACAGATACCTTTATAGACCTGTCCCATTCCGCCTATTCCGATTGGCTCGTCTGATGAATCAAGTTGATAATAAACGCCTCTGCGGGCTTCGGTTTCACCTTGTAATCGTATAATTGACATAATGTTGATATTTTATTTATTTGATTTTCGATTTCAGTTTTTTCGCATCCTGTATCAACTTGTCCAGCTCCTGCGATGCTGTTGTCGTTGACACAAAGTTCTTGTTGTTGTCCATGACAACATATAAAAGTCTTTGTTTTTTACCTATCAGTCTCCTTGACAAGGATGATATATCACTGCCATACCTGCCTTTTGTCTGCTTTTGAAGCTCGTTCAGGAACTCCATGGCTTTTTCCAAAGCAGCTTTCTTCTTTTCTACTGAAATTCTCTGTTCCTTATTTTTAAAGTTTTTTGTCTCTTCAAGCCTTGCTATCACATTATTTATAATCGCCGCATTTGACATAGAAAGACCCTTTACTGGTTTCTCCATCCTGTTTTTATGAACGTCCTCTTTGTCTTTCTTTTGTTCAGGCTGTTCCATAAGGGCAGCAACTCTCATCTCTTCTATCACGGAATAGAGCGAATCTACCGTTTTCTGAAGGCGGAAGTTCTCGTCTATGCTTTCCTGCCTGTCTTGCCCGACAAGCTTTTGCAGTGCCTCATACTTCATCTGATATTCTGACAAACGGACATTTTCCTCCCTCATCTTATCTATCAGTCCGTTGTCGGATGCACCGCCAAGCTTTGACAGGCAGACAATGTTCACTATCAGACTGACCAGCAGCATTGCCGCTCCGGCAGCTATCAATGTTTTAAGTTTATTGCTCATCTCATCCTGTAAAATTGAATCCGACATCATCTCAACAATCGCAACCGTATGGTTGTCATGACATCCGCCATGCGAAAATCCGATGCGGTCTATCTCTTGAGACAGCATCCCTGCAAGCTTTTCTGTATCCATCGGCGACGACAGATGGTGCATAAGATCGGCATGGGACATTATTCCCCATACGCCGTCGGTGCACAACACAAAGCGGTCACCTCTTTTATAAGGCACAATGTCTATCTGCGGCTCGTGATTATTGGTGCTGCCAAGGGCACGCGTTATGACATTCGACTGGCGCGACGTGCGTGCTTCCTCCTCCGTCATGGTCTTGTTCTCAACCAATTCGGACACGAGAGAGTGGTCGGCAGTCCTGAAGAGCATTTTGTTTCCGCGTATTTTATAACATCTGCTGTCTCCAAGATGTGCCACCAAAGCAGAGCTTTTGTCCACAAGAATTGCCACCAATGTTGACCCCATGCCCGCCAACTGCGGATTTTCCTTTACTTTTTTCTTCAGTATATCCTCGGCTCCGGCTATGGCATTGCGCATTACTGCTTCACGCGGGGCAGACATATCGGCAGCCATGACATATCTCATGACATACTGCCCTACAAGCGACGATGCGGTCTTTCCTCCCGGACCGCCACCCATCCCGTCGCATACAACAAGCAAAAAGCCAAGAGGCGTATCGGTAAAACCAATATTGTCCTGGTTTTCCTTACGCCCTCCCTGCTTGCTCTCTGCAGCTCCGCGGAGCCTGCTTTTTTGTGAATATATCTGAAACATTATATATATACCGCTTTATGCTTAAACGCTCCGGTTTGCCAGAGTTCCTGCCTCAATATGCCGAAACGTTCATTCGTCATTTTATTTCAAACAGCAGTGCCTTACGTGCCACCGCGTCATAAAGCAAGAACAATCCCGTTCCGCCAACTGTATACTCGGCTCTTGTGGTGTTGTTTACGCTCGTTTCCACCTTATGCGGGCGTATAGAAGACATTGCAAGGTCTTTGTAGCTGAAGACATACTTTGTCTCACGCTTTTTCTGAACCGGCTTCAGCCTCACTACCTGAAACCTGTCCGCACCCGTTCTGTTTCCACCGTTATACTCAACGGCAACAGTTGCTGCCGGCTTACCGCCTTTTTCAACAAGCACCTTGTTGTTTATGCTGTCCGGATATAACATGTCATTTTCCTCGACAACATTTACATACGTTGCCGGAGTACGGTTTATCATAACCTCGTTTTCACCTAGTATGATGTCCTCTTTGGGAGCATATCCGGCGTTCTCATCCCTGTATATCTCGGAAATGTCCGATATCTTCACGCTTTGGATGCCGCCCGAGCGTTGCTGTATAAGGACATAGTTGTCACTGTTCTTCTTGCCGGAATAGTTCTGTTCTATCATAACACCGCATATATTCGCACCTGCCTTTGTCCTTACACAGTCAATCAGCCGGCTCTGTTCAAAAATGTCCTGCATCGGGTTGACCGGGCGGAAAGCATACTTGATGACATCTCCCTTATCGAAAGTCTCCACGACATCACCATTGACAAACAGGCTCAGGGTGGTGTTGGTCTCACCTGCATACTGCCCTTCAACCTCACGTCCGTTCTTCATCGTGTACACACGGTTTATTCCGGACAGCAATGCCTTGCCCCGTCTTTCACCCTTTATCGCTTCAATGTCCGTACGCTTTATGTTATATATATTAGGTATAAGCTCCAGATACTTCACCTTCTTGCCCCGCTCAAGCACGCGTACTTTATAGGCATTGTGCATCACGGCACCGTCATCCAGTTTGTCCGGTTTGGCAGCAGAGTCTGCAACAGCTACAAGATTGTCTGCTATTCCGGACTTCACAATAATATCACACAGAGTCAAAGAAGCATTCTTGTCCGACTGAGCGACAACATTGTTCTGCCGTGCCCAGTCTTCCCATTTCGTATTAAGGTCTTTAAGCTTATACGACCTTTCGTTTGTTATGCTCTCAACGTTATCCCCGTCCAACACAACAACAGCCTTTTCAGTACAGAACACTATGTTTCCCTTCATGTCCTGCTTCTGCGTATAGCCGTAAAGAACAGTCCCGTTTTTCAGCACAACCTGCTGTGTTATCACGGCATTTGCCGTCAGTGCGGCAAAAAAGACTGCCGCTATAGATAATAATATCTTTTTCATCGTCTTGTCGTTTACATTATTTTCTATGCGGATTGTCAATCAAATCTTTTACATGCTTTGCCTTAATAGCAAAATTAAAGCCCTGCGACTGAGACACACCGGAGTTTACCACGCCCATCAAAAAGCCTTTTTCGTCAAACACGGGAGAACCGCTTGCACCGCCATACGAGGGTGCGTTAAAGCCAAAGCTGAACTCCGTGTCTGCCTGAGTTATGCTTCCGCCATGTGCAAGCGCCTGAATACCTTTTTCTGACTTATCATTCTGCAATCCGTCACCAAACGGGAAACCAAGGGTAAACATGTGTGTACCAACCTTATAATTATCGTTCGTAAGAACAATAGAGTCGGTAACATTTACATATCTCGCCTTTGAAGGCAGCTCTCCTTTCTCCGACTGTATCAATGCCAAATCATTATCTGTGTCCTCACCGGCTGAAAGGACACGGCATGTTATCGCGTTTTCCTGTGAGAAATATCGTCCTTGGGGAACGAACTGCAATCCGTCCAAGATTCCTTCAACCTTTACCATTGATATATAAGCAGAATAACTTGAAGCGCTCTGAGTAAAAAGTGTTTTGTACACATCATGTGTTGCCACTTTCTGTGCAATGATTTTCTTTATTTCCTCCTCAAGTTTTGCTCTTGCATTATCAAACAACCATGGTTTGACAACATGAAGATTGGTTATTAACTTACCGTCTTCCGAAACAAAAAAGCCCGTGGCATTATATGTTCCGTACATAACTATCTGCTGCGGAGTAAGTGCATCAAACGCAACGTATTTATCACCTATCTTAAGAAATTCTTTGGGTATTCCGAAAACAGAAAGATCCAAGTCGCCAGCCGTAACCTTATAATGATACAATCCGCGTATCATCACCACCGAGTTATTATACATCGAATACAACTTGTCATCGGTATACTTCTTATCACCGCCGTCTATAATTTTCCATGCGCCGAAGCCCACACCGAACAGCACAAGGATAGATGCCGCAACGGCAAGGATGACCTTCCATGCCTGCGTAGGCATCTGTACGCGCGACTTCCATTCGAGCGGAACGCCGCCACAGACAACAACGCTGCTGCTCTTAAGCCTGTGAGGAACATCCGACTGTATGCGTATACCGTCCACAGTAGTACCGTTCTTGCTGTGGTCTATTATGAACACGCGGTTCTTACGGTCCTTTACGATTGTTGCATGGAAACGGCTCACCGTGGCACCGCTGAGCTGTATGTCATTGTTAAAGTTCGAACCAATCTCGTAAATGGCACTGTACATGCTTGTATCCGGCTGCGGCGGCACCTGAGACCACTGCAGTTCGACATTTCCGAAGGTAATCTTGTCACCGCGCTTTACGTTGCACGGGGTGTTAGGAACCAGCTTGTTGCCGTTTACAAACGTACCGTTGTGACTGTTCTTGTCTTCCAACAGAATGTCACCGCTGTTCATAAGCGTCATTTCCGCATGTATACCACTTACCACCTGACTGTTTATCACAATGTTACACTGTGCATCACGACCTATCTTCAATAATCTCATAACGTTGTTGCGATTTAATTAAACGATTAAATAATACGGTCCGGCTGTTCCTCCGTCTTCTTCTCCTTTGTTTCTTTTTTAGGCTGTTTATCCGCCGGTTTCTTGTCCTCCGGCTTCTTTGTCTTTACCTTGCCCTGCTTTGCATTAGCCTTTTTAAGAGAGTCCTTTACATGATTCTTTATAGAGTCCTGCTTGCGCTGCTCTTCCTCCTGTATTGCTTTCTTACGCGCTTCACTGCCTATGCTGTCCGTAACAACCGTTGCCGGCTTCTCAGGCTCCTTGTCTCCGCCAATTGCCTTTATGCCGTATACTCCGCCAAAGACCACAAGCAAGGCTATAACTCCCAGCGCGGCAAAGCGCAGAATCTTAGCTTGCGTGTTCGGAACACAGTTCCAGTCGAGGCGTGCGATGTGTGCAAACGATATGTTGTCTTTTCTTGTTACCGGCACCGGCACATTGGGCGAAATCTTGATTCCGTTCACATACGTGCCGTTCTGGCTCATGTCGATAATCGTCATCTTACCCGTAGGGTAGACATTAAGTGTTGCGTGACGGCGGCTTATCACATCCGTGCTGTCATTGATGACAATGTCGCAGCCCATTTCACGTCCTATTGAATACGCTTTCATATCTTTATCCGGTGTTATATTATTTGTGTTTTGTTATTCTCTCTATCATTTCAAGTTTCACGTTCTGCTTTACAAGCGAGTCTTTCAGGTTCTTGATGGTATCGCTTTTCAGCGAGTCTTTTTTCAGCATTACAGCCATGCGGTCACTTTCTTCGGCAGCGCCGGAACGGCTATTGCATACAAGGAAGACATTCAACAATATGCTCACTGCGCATACGCCGGCAAGCACCTGAAAAACGATTTTTGCTGTTTTAGACATTTTGGGTTTTATTTTTGAGTTTATCTTTGGTTCCGCCACAACTATGGTAAGGTTGTCATGATGACCTCCGTTTCTTCTTCCGAGATTGTCCACAAGCGTGGCAACGTCGTCCGTCACGGCTCCGAGCGATTTCGTTCTGTCGGAAATGACCTTTATGAATTCTTTTTCCGACATTGCCCCGTGTATGCCGTCCGAGCACAATACGAACCTGTCGCCCTTCTCATAGGGAAGTTCCTCCACCTCGGGTTCCACGTCATCGCCCACGCCCAAGGCGCGCGTAATGATATTGGACTGGTCGGAGAGCCTTGCCTGCTCCTCTGTTATGACGCCCTGACGCACAAGATTGAAAACCACCGAATGATCGAACGTGCGGAAAACCTTCTTATGCCCCCTTATCTGATATATGCGGCTGTCGCCCACATGTGCCGCTATTGCCGATTTTTCGGACATCAGGACAACCGTTGCCGTCGACCCCATGCCACGCAACTGCGGATTTTCAGAAGCCACCTCGAGTATCTTGCTGTTGGCATGCTTTATCGCATCTGCAATCACCTGTGCAGCATCAGCATCCTTGTCCGCCTCGTCCACGGCGTCAAGAATAGCTTTTACGGCTATCATGGAGGCAGTTTTTCCTCCGGGACCTCCGCCCATACCGTCGCACACCGTCACGACATAGCCCAATGCTGTCTGTCTTGCGCCCATCGTATCCTGGTTCTCCGGTCTGCCGCCGATACGCGACTCACCATGCACGAGATAGTCCTTATTATCGTTTATAAGTTTGTCTCCGTTGCCCGAGTGCAGTTGTATTAGATCCATTTTAAGTATGTTTTATGATAACGGACACAGGCAATCATCATCGTCTGTCCCTAAATCACCATTATTATAAACACTATGACAGCTATGAGCAGCAGTATGCTCATGACCGTCAGAAAGTCGAACGAGAACCCGCCGGACACATTCTCCCACCAGTGCGGTTTCGGAGCCATTGCCTCCATCACCGCCTGTTTGAACTCAGTTGCTTTACTGTAACGCTGTGCCGGGTCCTTTTCCGTTGCCTTGCGGATAACCCTCATCAGTCTCTTCGGTATTCCGGGATGATTGGGCAAAGACTCCTTAGCCTGTTTCCGCAGACATTCCGCCTCGCTCTCGCTTGCCATGGGATTGGCACCCGTCAGCAATTCGTAGAATGTTATGCCGAGCGAATAGATGTCGGTGGCGGCCGTTATCTTGCTCCCAGTTCCCGCTTCGTCGCCTTGCTTTATCTGTTCCGGAGCCGCATAGTCGGGCGTGCCTATGAAACCTGCCACCGTGTGCTTGCCGGGAAGGTTCATGCGTGCGATGCCCAAGTCCATAAGGCGCACGTTGTTGTCGTTCTCCACCATTATGTTTGACGGTTTTATGTCGCGATGGACTACTCCCTTCGAATGTATATAGTCGAGGGCGTCGAGAACCGAATATATCACACAGCATGCCTTTTCCACACGCAACGGACTGTTTTCAAAATACTTTATGTATTCATCCACATTCTTTCCGTTGACAAAGTTGCTGAGAATGAAAACAGGACCTCTGTCCGGAGCATACTCACAACAGCCCAGCATCTCGACAAGATTGGGATGCCTGTATGACAAAGACGCTTCCTGACGGGCACGCTCCCGTATCATCGGGTTGTTGGCAAAGGCGTCTTTCACCCGCTTCACGGCTATGGGTCTGCGCGTCGTACAACTGTATCCTCTGTACACATCGCCCATCGCCCCGCTGCCGATAGGTTTGTCTGCGGGATTGTAAAAATACCATTGCCCCTGCGCGAACAGATATACAAGCGGGTCGCCCTGACGCTTTACTACTGTCTGCATCGCCATTTTAAATTCCTACCGTTCCGCCTGTATTGTATTGGGGATTTGCGCCGTCCGCCCCTACCGTGCCGCCCGGTACGAACGGTGAGGGAATGTCGGGCATGCCCGGCATAATATCTTCCGGAGCCTCATCCACATGTACAAAATTCTCCGAAACCTTAAGTCCCAGTTCCGCAACATCCACAAGCACGATATAAAGCTCGTAGTTGTCGCCGATGGTGATGATGTCTCCGTTCTTGCACTCTTCTGCCTGAAATCCGAGACTCATGCCGTTTATCATCGTGCCGTTGGTAGAACGGGCGTCGCTAACCGAAGCAATGACTTTCTCGGGGTTCTTCATCTTCCTCACGACAAGCACGGCATGCTCTGCACTTACCGTTCCCTCGTTGAGCACAATGTCGCAGCTGGGGTCCTTACCTATGGTGTTCTGCCCCACATGGAGCGGCCAAAACTCTCCCACCGGCGAGCGTGATATGGAATAGGCGAAGCCTACTACCGGCTTGCCTGATACTATATATTTTGGTGCAGCCGCTTTTCCACCGGGCATGCCGGCACCTGCCGCAGGAGTGTCTTGCGACATATCGGACACAACAGTGCCACGACCTGATACACGACCGTTACGTGAATAAAAATCCGGAGCAGGTCCAAAACCGCCTGCATCTCCTCCCACATTACCTGATACACCTGGAATTACTGTCTTGTTCTGTGACATGGCTGAATATTTTAGATATTAATTGAAGTTACAATAAATCACATCCTCCAATGCGGAGAATACCATATATGCTACCGATATTACATCGTTTTCACGACTTTTAGCTTATTTTTGCAAAATTAATCGTATTACGATTATTAAACAATTCGGGGGGGGTAATTTAAGAATGTTTAATTTTACAATACGCAAATTAAATATAATTTAACATCGATTTACAGGCGGTTAATTGTCAACACACACCTCTCGGGCTGCCGGCAACGGCTTTTTCAAAAGCCGACAGTCCGACGTCGCTTTCTTTTGCAGGATGTTATGATATAAAAAGTAGATAAATGGAAACAGGAAAAGGTATGTGGCTCGCGCCACAGGAGATAAAGGGCAATAGTCTGAAATCAAGCAACACGGCATTTGTTTTTTATCTTCTATCGTCTCCCTTTATCTCCCATTATCTTCTTTCCACACGTTTTCTTATCAAGGAACAAAAACATACAACATTACAAGATGTGGCAAACGGCGTTGCAAAAGGTGCCCTTTCAGGGGCTGAAATGCCGTCTTTCAGCCTTCAAAAGGGCACCTTTTGCAACGCCGGAGGTATCATTCTGATTTTCAAGAGGTTATGAACAGCGTTTTCAAGAGATATAAATCATGGTTCCAGATGTGTTTTAAATCGCTGCGGTGGCGTCTTTCAGCCATGCGCGCTCGTTGTCATCGAGAAGCGGGGAAAGCTTGTCGTACACAGTCTTGTGGTATCCGTTGAGCCATGCTCGCTCGTCGGCGGAGAGCATCTCCGTCACCACCGGCGCCGTGTCTATGGGACAGAGGGTAAGAGTTTCGAACCGGAGGAAACTGCCGAACTCGGTCTGAACGTACGGCACGGCGAGCAGCATGTTCTCTATGCGGACACCGAAACGACCGGCAAGATACATTCCCGGCTCGTCCGTGACAGTCATTCCCTCGACTATCGGAGCCGGTTTCCACTCCATACGTATCTGATGCGGACCTTCGTGAACACACAGATACGAACCTACACCGTGCCCCGTGCCGTGCATGAAATTCATGCCCTCGCTCCACAAGGCGCAACGGGCGACGGCATCGAGCTGCGTGCCGCTTGCCCCACGGGGAAACTTTAGCATCTGCAACCGTATGTGACCTTTCAGCACGAGGGTATACACGCGGCGCTCCTCATCCGTCACATCGCCCAGCGCAACGGTACGTGTTATGTCGGTGGTGCCGTCGGCATACTGTGCTCCGCTGTCTATCAGGAGCAGTCCTTCGGGGCGTAGCGGCAGGTCGGTGTCGGGCGTCGGTTCGTAATGAACCACCGCCCCGTGTTCGCCGTAGGCGGATATGGTGTCGAACGATATGCCGCGAAAATCGTCTTGCTCCGACCTGAGCGTCTCCAGACTGCGGCTGACGGACAGTTCGGTCTGCCCTCCTTCACGCACAGAAGGCAGCAGACGGCTGAGAAACCTTACCATCGCCACACCGTCGCGCACCATTGCCCGGCGGAAGCCTTCTATCTCGGCAGCGTTCTTCACGGCTTTCATATAGGGTACGGGCGACGGCACATTTGCCTTTACACAGCGCACGGCACTGTAAAGGGCGTGGCTCGTGGCGTTCTCATCTATCAGAATGTTGTATCCCTCATATCGCCGCAGCCCCTCGGACACCATGTCGTAGTCTTCGACATCTATCCCCTGTTCCGAGAGATAAGCCTCCACATCGGCTGTCAGCTTCACCTTATTTATATATATGGTGGCGCGCTCACGTTCTATAAGCAGATACGACACGAACACCGGATTGCAGTGCACGTCATTGCCGCGGAGGTTCAGCGTCCACGCTATATCGTCGAGTGCCGACACCAGCATGCCGCCCACGTGCATCTCCGACAGGCGGGCGCGTATCCTGCCGAGTTTGCTCATACAAGTATCTCCGGCATATTCCACGGGGTGTATCCACACCTTGCCCTGCGGCACCTGCGGACGGTCGCGCCATATACGTTCAAAGGGGTCGATATTAGTGCGCAGTGTTATGCCTCCCTCGGCACGCAGTCTGTCGGCAATGGTCTTCACGGTGGCTGCGGTGTTGACCGCGCCGTCCAGTCCCACAGCGGGATTGCGCAATACGGAGAGCTTCATTCCAAGCCATTTGCAGATGTCCGGTGTGTCGGGCATGCCGTCTTTCATAAGCACAATTCCGGTTCCCTCCAACTGTTCGGCTGCAGCAAGGAAATAGCGCGAGTCGGTCCATAGCGCAGCCTCGTCAGCCGTCACCACGGCGGTGCCGGCCGAACCGTCAAAGCCCGTAAGCCACTTGCGCGCCTCCCACCGCGGAGGCACATATTCGCCGTTGTGCGGGTCGGTACTCGGAATTATGAATGCGTCGAGATTTTCGCGGCGCATCACCTCGCGCAGTGCGGCGAGGCGTTCGGTTGTAAATCGGTTCATATATCAAATTGTAAGTTCTGCTTTACAAAGATATGCCTTTTCATATTTAATAACAAATAAAAGCTGCATTCAAACAACAAATATACTGTTTTTTTGCTATCTTTGCATATGAAAAGAGTGTACACCGACAATTTAATGCAGACGTGATTGTATTCGGTCTGCATGGTCATCCATACAACAGACAGCATGTAATTTATGTCATCACAGACGCTCCGGTAGTTCCGGACACCGTCATCGGACACAGTTTCCGGATAAAAAGATTGCATTAATAATAAAAGAATAAACTCATGAAATTTCTAACAAACGAAAAACTGACAATCGTCGGCGCTGCCGGAATGATTGGTTCAAACATGGTTCAGACTGCTCTCATGATGGGTCTGACAAGTGAAATCTGCCTCTACGACGTGTTCTTGCCCGAGGGCGTGGCAGAGGAGATGCGCCAATGTGGTTTCGGAGATGTGAAGATAACCGCCACAACCGACGTGAAAGAGGCTTTCACAAACGCAAAATATATCATCTCATCTGGCGGTGCACCGCGTAAAGAGGGAATGACACGCGAGGACCTGCTGGCAGGCAACTGCAAGATAGCCGAGGAGCTTGGAAAGAACATCAAGGCTTATTGCCCGGACGTTAAGCACGTTGTAATCATCTTCAACCCTGCCGATCTGACGGGTCTGGTGACACTGCTGTACTCCGGACTGAAACCCGGACAGGTAACAACACTTGCAGCTCTCGACACCACTCGTTTGCAGAGCGCGCTGGCAAAGAAATTCGGCGTGATGCAGACAGAAATCACCGGCTGCGCAACATACGGCGGACACGGCGAGCAGATGGCTGTATTCGGAAGCCATGTGAAGGTGGCAGGTCGTAACCTCACGGACATCATCGGTACCGATGAGTTCACAACAGAAGAGTGGGAGCAGATGAAGAAGGACGTGACACAGGGCGGAGCTGCCATCATAAAGCTGCGCGGACGTTCTTCATTCCAAAGTCCGTCATATCTTTCAGTAGAGATGATACGTTCGGCAATGGGCGGCGATACTTTCCGTTTCCCCGCAGGAACATACGTAAACACCGACAAGTACAAGAACATTATGATGGCTATGGATACCACCATCGACACCGACGGCTGCCACTACAACGTGCCGCAGGGAACAACAGAGGAGAACACCAAGCTTGACGCAAGCTACGAGCACCTTTGCAAGATGCGCGACGAGCTGGTGACGTTGAACATCGTTCCGGCTGTCAGCGAGTGGAACAAAATCAACCCGAACCTGTGATATTAGTCTTGCATTGGCAAGATGAATAAGGTTTGAAAAGAAGATAAAAGGAGATAGAAGAAGATAAGGGAAGATAAAGGACATTGGTTTTATTACTGTAACAAAACATGTGTCTTTTATCTTCCCTTATCTTCTTCTATCTCCGTTTGTATATCCTCTTGCTCTACCCTATCGGCTTTTACATCCTCTTATATCCTTTCCACCCAGAAAAAAGCATTTGTCTTTTATCTCCTTTTATCTTCTCCTATCTCCTTTTATCTCCTTTCGCCCGTATTATAAACGTTGCCTCCTCCCCGGTAGGGCTGTACCCCGGTGCAGCCGAAATTATTACGCTTGATATATGCCATGCGGTTTCGGATGTTCCATGGAACATCCCTACAGGTAAACAGGCACGTCCTTTTCTCGTTTTACCGCCCCAATTATAAATTATAAATTATTAATTATCAATTAATAAGCATTCGTCTTTTATCTCCCTCTATCTTCCCTTATCTCCTTCTATCTCCTCATTATCAATTAAGAACCCTTTATCTTTTACCATCCCTGTACTGTCTTCTTGCCCTCGACATTTCCTCCTTTGCGCCTCCCTCGGTCAGGAAATGATGCTTCGACTCTTCGATAAGTTTCACTATAAGTACATCATATTGATGGAGAAGAGTCAGCACAATGTTTGCCGTGGTCTCGTCGGTACGTTTCTTGACAGCCTCGATATAGTCCTCCGCCCTATTATGTTCACGACAGTAACGGCGTGCCTGCATGGCGCGCGCATCGTCCCTGTTCCACCTGCACAGCCCTCTGCATAGCAGATAGTCCTCATAGTCCGCCTTCAGTTCGTGCATGCTTCCGCGTGCCACATTGAACAGTTTTATTTCCATTTCGCGCGATGTAGACCCGTCTACACTGCCCTCTGCGATGTTCTGCTTACCGCTGCGGGCAGCCTGTATCATTTGGTCGCGCGTGCGGTCTCCCTTTTCAAGATAGGTATTAGCAAAATAGTAAGTTATCGCATATATGCAACGGGCTATCTTGTAGACAACAAGATTCTCATAGTCTCCTTGCAGGGGAAGAAATGAATTGGGGTTGTTTTTCATGTTTTTTGCTTTTTAGGGATTTCCCGGAGTACTCCGAGCTCTCGGAGTACTCGGAGTTCTCTGAGAGCTCCGAGAAACCATTTATTTTGCAAAAATAGCAAAACGAAACCGTTAATGCAAATAAAACCAGTATCTTTGCAGCATCGGAAAAAATTAAAACGAATACATTATGGCTCTTATAAAATCAGTAAACGGTCTCACCCCGAAGTGGGGCAAGGACTGCTATTTCAGCGAAAACGCCACTATCGTGGGCGAAGTGACAATGGGAGACGAGTGCTCTATATGGTTCAATGCCGTGCTGCGTGGCGACGTGGCACCTATAACCATCGGCAACAGGGTCAACGTTCAGGACGGTTCGTGCGTGCATGTGACCAACACGACGGGTCCTGTGGTCATAGAAGATGACGTCACCATAGGGCACAACGCAACGGTCCACGCATGCACAATACGCCGAGGGGCACTGATAGGCATGGGAGCGACCGTGCTCGACCACGCCGACATAGGAGAAGGAGCGGTAGTGGCTGCCGGTGCACTGGTGCTTCAGGGTACAAAGATAGGCGAACATGAGATATGGGGAGGAGTGCCTGCCAAATTCATAAAGAAAACAAAGCCGCATCAGGCGGAGGACTTCGCAAAGCACTACGTGGAGTATTCCAAGTGGTATCTGTAGGCACGCGACAGTCACATTCCTACAGTCTTATTCTGTAAAAAAGGTTATTTGTTCCGTAATAAATATACATTATATATTACGGAACATTATTATTTTTGCACCGTGAACAAACATCTAAACATATAAGACATGAAAAATTTTATTTTATCGGCACTGCTCGTCATTGCTGCAACAACATTAAAGGCACAGCCTAAAGTCTATTTTACAAAGGACATCAGTCCCGAAGCTCTTGTCAAAATATACAAAGCATTGGGTAAAGAAGCCACCGGTCGTGTGGCGGTAAAGATAAGCACAGGCGAGGCCGGAGGGCACAACTATCTCAAACCTACGCTTATACGCAGTCTTGTAGATGAAGTGAACGGCACCATTGTGGAGTGCAACACTGCTTATCCGGGCAAGCGCAACACCACGGAAGCCCACTGGCAGACGATACACGAGCACGGTTTCGACAGCATTGCGGCTGTGGACATAATGGACGAGTACGGTGACATACGCATACCGATAAGGGACAAGAAGCACATGAAATACAACATCGTGGGCGGTCATCTCGCCAACTACGACTTTATGGTGAACCTCGCCCACTTCAAGGGACATGCCATGGGAGGCTTCGGCGGAGTGCTTAAGAATCAGTCAATAGGAGTGGCTTCGAGCAAAGGAAAGGCGTATATACACACTGCCGGAGCGACGAGAAGCCCCGAGGAGTTGTGGAACAACCTGCCGGCACAGGACCATTTCCTTGAAAGCATGGCAGCATCGGCACAGGCTGTTGCCGACTATTTCGGGGGAAACATCATATATATAAACGTGATGAACAACATGAGCGTGGACTGCGACTGCGACAGTCACCCTGCCGACCCGCAGCTGAAGGACATGGGTATATTGGCGTCGCTCGACCCCGTGGCACTCGACCAGGCTTGTCTGGACAAGGTTTTCAATCATAAAGGTACGCTGGGCGACGACGAGAAACCGCTCATCGAGCGCATCAACCGTCAGCACGGCACGTACATAACGGAGTATGCCGAGAAGATAGGACTGGGCAGCAGAAAGTATATAATAGTGGATATCGACAAGTAAAAGGATTGCTCTGCAACATGAAGAGATTTCTTATTACAGTATCTCTGGCGGCTACGGGACTGCCATGTGCTGCCTCGCCGGCGGACAGCACGGCACACGGCATTGACGAGGTGGTGGTTACCGGAACGCGCAACAGCACCGACATACGTCATCTGCCCATGACGGTTTCGGTGATAGGACGCGACAAACTCACCGAGAAACAACGCAACAATGTGCTGCCGACACTGTCGGAACAGGTGCCGGGACTGTTCGTAACGGCACGCTCCATGGCAGGATATGCCGTGAGCGACGGGGCGGCGGGCAATATAAGCATGCGCGGATTGGGCAGCAGCGCGGGGCGGCTGCTGGTGCTTATAGACGGTCATCCGCAGTATCAGGGGATATTCGGGCACTCCATAAGCGACTCTTATCAGACGCTGATGACCGAACAGGTGGAGGTTCTGCGCGGACCGGCATCGGTGCTGTACGGCTCGAATGCCATGGGCGGAGTCGTGAACATAGTGACGCGCAAGATGACCGCCGACGGCACAAAGACCGACATCAACGTGGGCGCCGGCTCTTACGGGACGTTTCAGAGCGAACTGACAAACCGCATAAGGAAAGGCAAATTCTACAGCATACTTGCCGGGCAATACAGTCGCACGGACAATCACAGACGCCGGATGGACTTCGAGCAATACGGCGGATATATGAAGCTGGGCTACGACATGTCCGCCAACTGGACGGCATATGCCGACGCTGACATAACACACTTCAACGCATCGTACCCCGGGTCGGTACAGACGCCCATGTACGATGCCCGACAGTGGGTGACGAGGGGCGTGGTGTCGGCAGCCGTCGAGAACAGATACGACCGCACTTCGGGAGCGATAAGCGCATACTACAACTTCGGACGGCACAAGATAAACGACGGACACAAAATCGACGAGGAGCCAAAGAAGAACTACTTCCGCTCGGACGACGCCATGATGGGCATCTCGCTGTATCAGAGCGTGCGCCTCTTCCACGGCAACCGCATAACGGTGGGCGCCGACATGCAGCACATCTACGGCAAGGCATGGAACAAAGTGATTGCCACGGGAGAAGACCTTGCGCCCATAGGCGACGAGAGCGAGAACGACATAGCCGCGTATGCCGACTTCCGTCAGGACATCACGACGTGGCTGACGGTGGATGCCGGCATACGCGCGGACCATCACTCGCAGGCAGGAACGGAATGGATACCGCAGGGCGGACTGGTGTTCCGCACAACGCGCAACGGCGAACTGAAAGCCATGGCGGGCAAGGGATACCGCAACCCGACGATACGCGAGATGTACTTCTGGCGCCCGGCAAACAGCGACCTGCGTCCCGAACGAATGATGAACTATGAGGTTTCGTGGAAACAAAGACTCATGGACGGCGCCTTGAGGTATGGTGTGAACGTGTTCTACATCAACGGCGACAACCTGATACAGAACGTGATGACCGACAACGGACCGAAATTCATCAACACGGGAACGATAGAAAACAGCGGCATAGAGGCAGAACTGTCGTGGAACATAGACAGCCATTGGACGCTGAACAACAACTACAGCCTGCTGCACATGCACAACAAGGTGATTGCCTCGCCGGAATTCAAGAGTTTCATCGGCGGCGGATACACAGGCGGAAGGTGGAAGGCAAACGCCGGACTGCAGTATATCCGCGGTCTGTACACCGAAACGGGGACAGCAGAAACAAAGGAAGACTTCTGTCTGCTCGACCTTACCGTAAGCTACGAGGCATGCCGCAGCATCACGCTTTGGGCACGGGGAGAGAATCTTCTGGCACAGAAATACGAGATAAACAGGGGATATCCCATGCCGAGAGCCACATTCATGGGTGGCTTGCACGTACGGTTGTGAGAATGAGGAGATAGAGGCTATATAACAAGGAGATAGAGGGAGATAAAAGGAGATATGTGGCTGGCGCCACGGGAGATAGGGGACGATAGTCTTGGAACAAGCAACCGGACTGTTGTCCTCTATCTTCTTTTATTTTCTTTCCTGACATGATATACGAGTTTCTCCGGCATATGAGATGCAAATCTATCGCATATGAGATACAAATCTATCGCATATGAGATAGAAATCTGTAACACATGTTTAAGGATACCATGCAATGTCTTTACATATCGGATACAAGTACGGCGGTAATAAAAAAACGCCTGAATCATGTTAACTTAACGTGGTTTGTAGTATAATAGGGAATATGAATTCGCCCGGCTCACGTTAAAAAAGAAGCTTTTTCTTGGTTTTTCAGTAAAAACAGCGTACCTTTGCACCTGCAAAAGCAAAGCGTCGGGCGCCTGTGGCGAAATTGGTAGACGCGCCAGACTTAGGATCTGGTGTTTTGCGACGTGTAGGTTCGAGTCCTATCAGGCGCACCAAAAAGGGGCGGAAAATCACATTTGGTTTTCCGCCCCTTTTACTTTTATAGTCTTTCCCATGAACTTTTGACGGCAGATAAGTGGCACACGACAATCTATAATACAGGTATGAGAGCCTAAAACATGCTATACCGGTTTCTCCGGCATATAGTATGGAAAGCTGTAGCATATAGTAGAGAAAGCTGTACTATATAGTAGAGAAAGCTGTAGCATATAGTAGAGAAAGCTGTACTATATAGTAGAGAAAGCTGTACTATATAGTAGAGAAAGCTGTACTATATAGTAGAGAAAACTGTAGCATATAGTAGAGAAAGCTGTACTATATAGTAGAGAAAGCTGTAGCATATAGTAGAGAAAGCTGTAGCATATAGTAGAGAAAGCTGTACTATATAGTAGAGAAAACTGTAGCATATAGTATGGAAAGCTGTAACGCCCGTTTAAGGATGCCATGCAATGTCCTTACATATCGGATACAAGCACGGCGGTAATAAAAAACGCCTTACACATGCCGTCTTCCATACGGTTTCGGCTGCACCAGGGTACAGCCCTACGGGTAAACAGGCACGTTCTTTTCCCTTTTTATCTCCCCATTTATAAATTACCAATTATAATTTAATAAGCATTCGTCTTTTATCTCCTTCTATCTCCCCAATATCTCCTTCTATCTTCCAATTATAAATTATAAATTACCAATTATAATTTAATAAGCATTCGTCTTTTATCTCCTTCTATCTCCCCCTATCTCCTTCTATCTTCCCCCTTATCTCCTTCTATCTCCCAATTATAAATTATAAATTATGAATTATAAATTATTCTATCGTTTTCCCGTAGCACCTGTGCCTTCTGTGCTGCTCCGCCTCGAGATACTGCCACTGGCTTCTGACATGCTCGTTGCTTTCCATCTGCGGCATCGCCTCCGCCCATTTGAAACCGTGGTGGCGGAAACGCGGAATGAGATCGTTGAAGATAAGAGCATTGGCACCTTTCGGACGATACTCGGGAAGAACGCCTATAAGGAGCAGATCCACCGTGTCAGTGTGGTGCCACCTCAGTGCCCTGAGCACGTGCCACCACCCTAACGGCAGCAAACGACCGTCGCGGGTGTGCTGCATGGCACGCGAGATAGAGGGGAAAGTGACGCCGAAGCCCACCAGCCGCCCGCCATCGTTCATGTCCACAACACCTGTTATAAGGTCGAGGTCGGCTTTCTTTATATATCCGTCGATAAGACTGTCTATCTGCCGCATGCTGAGATGCGAGTATCCGTAGAGGTCGTTGTACGTTGCGTTCACAAGCTCGAAGATACGCTCACCGTATCCTCCGCTTACCAGTTCGCGGCGCGTGAACTTGCGCACCTGCAGGTTGTAGCGCCGCCCCACCATTTCGGCAACCTTGCGGAACTTGTCCGGCACGACGTCGGGAATAGCCACACGATACTCCACATAGTCGTTGTCCTTCACCCAACCGCTCATGCTCTCGATGTGCTGCGGATAGTAAGGATAGTTGTAATTAACATAATGCGTGGACAGCCGGTCAAAGCCCTCGACGAGCATTCCCTCGCGATCCATATCGGTAAAGCCCATCGGTCCCACAATCTTATCCATGCCCTTGGAGCGTCCCCATTGTTCCACGGCATGCAACAACGCTGCCGACACCTCGCTGTCGTCGATGAAATCGAACCATCCGAAACGTACCGTGCTACAGTTCCAACGCTCATTGGCACGGTGGTTGATGATTGCAGCGACGCGCCCCACAGGCTTTCCGCCGCGGTATGCCATGAAATATGCAGCCTCACAACACTCGAACGAGGCGTTGCGCCGGGGGTCGAGCGTTGCCAGTTCGTCTGCCCTGAGATATGGCACGGCATGCTCGCAGCCGCGATACAGGTCATAATAAAAACCGACAAACGCGTCCATGCCGCGTTTATCGGTTATCTGTCTTATCTCTATTCCATTCATGGATTTATCCGTAAATCACCTTTCCGTTCTCATCCTCATACGGCGCAAGGTCCTTTGCGTATTGGTTCATGGCACGCAGACTCATACCCATCGACGAGAAACCGCCGTCGTGGAAGAGGTTCTGCATCGTCACCTTGCGGGTGAAGTCGGAGAACATCATCACGCAGTACTCCGCACACTCCTCTGCCGTAGCATTTCCAAGAGGCGACATCTTGCTTGCAAAGTCCATCAGGTTGTCCATGTCCTTGATACCCTTACCTGCCGTTGTGGGCGTGGGCGACTGGGATATGGTGTTTACACGCACGTGCTTCTCGCGACCGTAAATGTATCCGAAACTACGCGCGATGCTCTCCAGCATGCTCTTTGCGTCAGCCATGTCGTTATAGCCGAAGAACGTGCGCTGCGACGCCACGTATGTCAGTGCCACCACCGAACCATACTCTGCAATGGCATCCTGCTTCTTGGCAACCTGTAACATCTTGTGGAACGATATGGCAGAGATATCCAAAGTCTTCTGCAAATAGTTATAGTCGAGGTCGTCATAAGTACGACGCTTGCGAACATTCGGACTCATACCGATGGAGTGCAACACGAAGTCTATCTTTCCGCCGAGCAACCTTACAGACTCCGAGAAAACTTTCTCGAGATCCTCAACGCTTGTTGCGTCTGCCGGAATAACAGGTGCGTTGAGCTGCTTGCTCAACCCGTCCAGTTCGCCCATGCGCAGAGCCATGGGTGTGTTGCTGAGCGTTATCACAGCGCCCTCTTCAACTGCTTTCACCGCAACTTTCCATGCAATGGATTCTTCATTAAGCGCGCCGAAGATGATGCCGCGCTTGCCTTTCAATAAATTGTGAGTCATTATATAAAACTACATTTGGTTTACAGTGCGCAAAATTACAACTTTTGTGCAACACGGACAAATTATGTTGAACAAAAAGAGGTTTGAGGTTATAAGGTATCAGGTGAGATATCTATTGCATATAGGGACTTTCTTGTAAATATCCGTTGTTAACAACTTTAAAATCAAGAACTTAGCGTCGGACATTTACACGTTCTACATGCAATGAATACATAGTATGGACATCAAAAATTCCCTCGGTAGGATATTTTCGCACGAACATGCACGCCAAAAGTGTGTTCGGAGCAACGGCACGGGGCATTTTTTCAACACACAAACACACGGTTTACAACACGCAGAGCGCATCGCAGTCGACATTTGGAGCGTCCGGACGGGAAGACGGCGCATCCATAGGAAATTTTGGATCGATCCGGAAGAAATTTTGGAACGTTCCAAAAATTTTTTTGGATCGATTCAGAAAAAATTTTGGATCGATCCAAAATTTTCTGTCGAACGTTCAATTTTTTTCTGTCGAACGTTCCAAAATAACGGATAGACGGTCAATGGGTAAAAAAAGACCGTCGAGGGACAAAGGAGGAATGACCGTTGTAATAAATGGAGACGGTAGAAAGAGAAGAAAAGAGCATCGAGGAGACAAAGAAATAATAATCTTATAATAAGAAAAGACCGTCGAGGAGTCAAGGAAAGATGCGTTTGGTAGAAAAGAAAGACAGGAGAAGATAACTGGAATACAGGGGACACGTGCTTTATCGCATGCCACAAGACAATTGTCCCCTATCTCCCGGGCGCAAGCCACATATCTTCTCCTATCTTCCTCTATCTTCTTATTCCATTAACCTTTACAAGATATTCGGCTATCTGCACCGCGTTGAGAGCCGCGCCCTTGCGTATCTGGTCGCCGCTGAGCCAGAACGTGAGTCCGTTCTCGTCGGCAAGGTCCTTGCGTACACGACCCACGTAGATGTCGTCGGTGCCCGCCGTTTCGAGCGGCATGGGGTAGACAAGGTTTGAAGGGTCGTCGCGGAGCGTCACGCCGGGGGCTGCGGCAAGTGCCGCCTGCGCCTCCTCAACGGTTACGGGGCGCTCGGTCTCTATCCATACGCTCTCGGAATGGGCGCGGAGCGAGGACACGCGTACGCACATGGCAGAGCACTTCACGTCGCTGTGCATTATCTTGCGCGTCTCGTTGAACATCTTCATCTCTTCCTTGGTATATCCGTTGGGCTGGAACACGTCTATCTGCGGTATCACGTTGTAAGCCAGCTGGTGGGGGAACTTCTTCACCGTTACGGGCTTGTCTTCCATTATCTCGGCATACTGCTGCTGCAACTCGTCCATTGCCGCGGCACCCGCACCGCTGGCACTCTGATAGCTTGCGATGTGTATACGCTTGATATGGCTGAGGTTTTCGAGGGGTTGCAGCGCCACAACCATCATTATCGTGGTGCAGTTTGGATTGGCAATGATGCCGCGGGGACGGTCGAGAGCGTCGGCTGCGTTGCACTCGGGCACCACAAGGGGCACGTCATCGTCCATACGGAACGCGCTCGAGTTGTCTATCATCACGGCGCCATGGCGCGTGATGTCTTCCGCAAACTCCTTGGACACGCCTGCCCCAGCCGAGGTGAAGGCTATGTCCACGTCCTTAAAGTCATCGTTGTGCTGCAACAGTTTCACCTCATACTCCTTGCCCTTAAATGTGTACTTGTTGCCCGCAGAACGCTGCGAACCGAACAACACCAACTCGTCAAGGGGAAAATCTCTTTCTTCGAGAACGCGCAGGAACTCCTGCCCTACAGCGCCGCTGGCACCGACAATGGCTACTTTCATAATCCGTATGTATTTATTCGTTAAACGTTATTGCAGTGCAAAAATACAACTTTTCGAATGATTTATCACAAGTCTGATATTTTTTTTGCACCTTTGCATACGAAACCGGAAGCATCAGGGCTGCATGGCACACCTTATTAAATATATAATGTATATCCATGCAGATTTGTGCAAGCCATTAAGAAATAACAATTATCAAAGCATCATGCCCGACATATCGCACTGTTTTCCGATTACCGACCCGACACTGATATTCTTTGTCGTGCTCTGCATCATACTGCTCGCACCGATAATAATGGGCAGGCTGCGCATTCCGCACATCGTTGGAATGGTGCTGGCAGGCGTTGCCGTGGGCGAATATGGATTGAACATACTCGAGAGGGACAGTTCGTTCGAGTTGTTCGGCAAGGTGGGACTTTACTATATAATGTTTCTCGCCGGACTGGAAATGGACTTCAACGGGCTTAAGAACAACAGCAGGACGATACTGTCGTTCGGTCTGCTGAACTTTTTCGTGCCGTTTCTGCTTACGTGGTTTGCCGGAATATACATCATGGGCTACTCTTCCGTGGCTGCTCTGCTGTTGAGCAGCATCATGGCTTCGAACACGCTCATTGCCTACCCCATCGTGTGCAAGTACGGTCTGCAACGCCACCGCAGCGTGACTCTGTGTGTTGGAGCTTCGATGATATCGCTCACGCTGGCATTAGTGGTGCTGGCGGCAATAGTAGGTTCGTTCGGCACCGGTACGGGTGCTGGGTTCTGGGGACTGTTCACGCTCAAGGCGGCGGCGTTTCTTGCCGGAAGCATCTATCTGCTGCCACGGCTCACGAGGTGGTTCCTGCACCGCTACTCCGACGCCGTGACGCAGTATATCTTCGTGCTCGGCATAATGTCGATGTGTGCCGCCGTGTCGGGACTGATAGGTCTGGAAGGTGTCTTCGGGGCTTTCTTTGCCGGACTGATACTCAACCGCTACATCCCGCACGTGTCTCCGCTGATGAACCGCATAGAGTTTATCGGAAACGCCTTGTTCATACCCTATTTCCTGATTGGCGTGGGAATGCTCATCAACGTGCGCATGGTGTTCAGCGGCTGGCACGCGGCATTCATAATATTCTGCATTATCTTCTTCGGAACGCTGGGCAAGGCTGTCGCCTCGTATGCGGTGGCATTCATGAACAAAATGCCGGTGTCCAACGGTAACATGATGTTCGGACTGACGTCGGCGCATGCCGCCGGCTCCATAGCCATTGCCACGGTGGGAATGAAGCTGCAGGTGGCGCCGGGGCAGATGCTCGTAGACTCGGACATGCTGAACGGCGTGGTGATAATGATATTGGTGACGTGTATCATCGGCTCGATGATGACCGACCGCGCATCGCGCACAATTGTGTTGTCTGAAAGCGCCAAACCTACGGACAGCATAAAGAGCAACGACGAGAAGATACTGATACCGCTGAAATACAAGGGGAGCACGGAAAATCTGGTAAATTTAGCCATGCTTACGCGCAACCCGGCGCTGAACAGGGGCATAATAGGGCTTAACCTGGTGTTTGACGACGAACGGGCGGCACACAACCAGGCTTTAGGCAAGAGACTGCTGGAGCAGGCTGCCAAGCAGGCAAGCGCCGCCGATGTGCGCATGCTGACGCAGATAAGGCTGACGACAAATCTGGCAAACGGCATAATGCACGCCTTCAAGGAGTATGACGCATCGGAAATAATAATGGGAATACACCGCATGAAAGATGTGGGCGACAGATTCTGGGGCGAATTCGCGCCGAGTCTTATATCGGGACTGAACCGTCAGATAATAATGTGCCGCTGCACACGACCACTCGGTACGGTGAGACGCATACATGTGGCGGTGCCGTCGCGCGTGGAGTTCGAGCCGGGTTTCTATCGCTGGACGGAACGGCTGGCACAGCTGGCGGACAACCTGTGCTGCCGTATAGTGTTCTACGGACGTGAGGAGACCACATCGCTCATCGCGGCATACATGGAAGACCGGCACCGGAACGTAAGGGCGGAATATGTGCTGATGCAGCACTGGAAAGAGCTGACAAGCCTGTCCGACAGGATTAAGGAAGACCACATGCTGGTAATAATCACGGCGCGCAAGGGCACAGTGTCATACAAGCCGGTATTCGAACGGCTGCCGGAAGAGATAATGAAGTATTTCGCGTCATGCGGACTGATGATTATCTTCCCCGACCAAAACGGTCAGTCGCCCGAGAGCATGACGTTCACGGCACCGCAGACGCACAACGATGAGAGTGCATACTCTACGATATCCAAGTGGATATACGGCAGGATACAGAGAAGAAAAAGACACGGCGGCACCGACAGTGCCGGAAAATAAAAACCAGAAAGTAATATGATAGACATAAAAGGAATAACGAAGAGTTTCGGAAAACTACAGGTGCTCAAAGGCATCGACCTGCACATAGGCAAAGGCGAGGTGGTGAGCATCGTGGGACCGAGCGGTGCGGGCAAGACAACGCTGCTGCAGATAATAGGCACGCTGGACAGTGCCGACACGGGAGAGGTGACGGTAGACGGGGTGGACGTGCGTTCGCTGAGCAGACGCCGGCTTGCCGAGTTCCGCAACAGGCACATCGGTTTCGTGTTTCAGTTTCACCAGTTGCTGCCTGAGTTTACGGCTCTCGAAAACGTGATGATACCCGCTTTGATTGCCGGTTTCTCGCACAAAGAGGCTAAAGAGAAGGCTATGGAACTGCTCGAGTTCATGGGACTCACCGACAGGGCAAAGCACAAGCCCGCCGAACTGTCGGGCGGAGAGAAACAGCGGGTGGCGGTGGCGCGTGCACTGGTAAACGATCCTGCCGTGATTTTGGCAGACGAACCGTCGGGAAGTCTCGACTCTAAGAACAAGGAAGAGCTGCACCGGCTGTTCTTCGACCTGCGCGACAGGTTCGGACAGACATTCGTCATCGTGACGCACGACGAGAGTCTGGCGCAGATAACAGACCGCACGATAGCTATGAAAGACGGTATGTTGGTGAGCGAATGACACAACGGACTCAATCTCCCACCCCATTATAAATTATCAATTATAAATTATTAATTCTTCTCAGATGAACGGAATAAAACTGGGTGAGTACAATCATCTTACAGTAATAAAGCAGGTGGACTTCGGAATGTATCTCGACGGCGGCGACGAAGGCGAGATATTATTGCCGGCGAGATATGTGCCGGAGGGCTGCAAGCCTGGCGACGAGCTTGACGTATTCATATATCTTGACAACGAGGAACGCCCTGTTGCCACCACGCTCACACCTAAAGCCAAGGTGGGCGACTTCGCTTTCCTTAAAGTGGCATGGATAAACCAATATGGCGCATTTCTCGACTGGGGGCTGATGAAAGACCTTTTCTGCCCTTTCCGCGAGCAGAAGATGAAAATGGAAATGGGCAAAAGCTATATCGTACATGTGCATACCGACGAAGAGAGCTACCGCATAATGGCATCGGCAAAGGTGGAGCACTATCTCAATGACACCTTCCCCGAATATAAAAAGGGCGAGGAGGTGGATCTGTTGATATGGCAAAAGACCGACTTGGGATTCAAGGTGATAATCAACAACAGGCACGGCGGACTGGTATATCGCGACCAGGTGTTCAAGGACATACATACCGGAGACCGCATGAAGGGGTATATAGACAACGTGCGTGCCGACGGCAAGATAGACGTAACGTTGCAACCTACGGGCAAGAGGCAGACAAAGGAGTTCAGCGAGACGCTCTTCCGCTATCTTAAAGACCACGACGGGGTGTGTGACCTCGGCGACAAGAGCGCGGCGGAGGACATATACAGCCGTTTCGCCGTGAGCAAGAAGACATTCAAGAAGGCGGTAGGCGACCTTTACAAACAGAGGCTTATAACCATCGGCGAAGATGGGATAAGGCTCGTGGAGAGGACGACGGAATAAGGAGATAAGAGGGATAGAAGAAGGAGATAAGGGGAGATAGAAGGAGATATGTGGCTTGCGCCACAGGAGATAGAGGACAATAGTCTCGTAACAAGCAATCGGACATTTGTCCTCTATCTTCTTTTATCTTCCCTTATCTTCTTTTATCTCCTTCCAATCAATCAACAAAACATTTGTCCCCTATCTCCCTTTATCTCCTAATATCTTCTCTTATCTCCTTAAACCAACCTCCCCTTTCCTTCCCAAAATCACCCAATAAAAAATCCGGCAGCTACATATTGAAATGTAACTGCCGGCATATTTTTTACCGTTTCATGTCGGACTGTCGCCCGACACAACTTAAAACTCTGCGTTCTTCGGCGTTCTCGGGAACGGAATAACGTCACGTATATTCTGCATTCCGGTAACGAAAAGGATGAGACGCTCGAAGCCCAAGCCGAAACCGCTGTGCGGACAAGAGCCCCACTTGCGTGTTTCGAGATACCACCACATATCCTTCATCGGGATGTTAAGTTCCTCTATACGTCCCATGAGCTTGTCGTAATCAGCCTCACGCTCCGATCCTCCGATTATCTCACCTATCTGTGGGAAGAGCACGTCCATGGCTCTTACGGTCTTGTTGTCATCGTTCATCTTCATGTAGAACGCCTTTATCTCCTTCGGATAGTCGGTAAGTATCACCGGACGCTTGAAGTGCTGCTCCACAAGATAACGCTCGTGCTCGCTTGCGAGGTCGGCACCCCAGTATACAGGGAACTCGAACTTGTGACCGTTCTGCACCGCCTCTTCAAGGATTTTGATGCCTTCGGTATATGCAAGACGCACGAAGTCGTGCTCAAGAACAAAGTGCAGGCGCTCTATGAGCTGCTTGTCCACAAACTGGTTGAGGAACTCCAGGTCGTCGGCACAGTTGTCCAAAGCCCACCGTATGCAGTATTTTATGAAGTCCTCGGCAAGGTTCATGTTGTCGGTAATATCGTTGAAAGCCACTTCCGGCTCAATCATCCAGAACTCGGCGAGATGTCTCGGCGTGTTGGAGTTCTCCGCACGGAACGTAGGACCAAACGTATAGATTGCTCCCAGTGCCGTTGCGCCCAGCTCACCTTCAAGCTGTCCGCTCACGGTGAGCGAAGCCTGCTTGCCGAAGAAGTCGTCGCTATAGTCTATTTTTCCGTCTTCGTCCTTCTTCAGATCATACAGGTTCTTTGTCGTAACCTGAAACATCTGCCCCGCACCTTCGCAGTCGCTCGCCGTGATTATCGGCGTATTGAGGTAGAAGAAGCCGTGTTCGTGGAAGTAACAGTGTATCGCCATTGCCATGTTGTGACGTATGCGGAACACCGCTCCGAATGTGTTTGTACGCATACGGAGGTTCGCATGCTCGCGCAGGAACTCCATTGTGTGCCCTTTCTTCTGCAAAGGATAGTCGGCACCGCAGACTCCCAGTATCTCGATATTACGACACTGCAGTTCCACACTCTGCCCTTTGCCCTGGCTCTGAACCAACTCTCCGTCTACGCTTATGCACGCTCCGGTGGTTATATCCTTTATTATGGCGTCGTCAAACTTCTCCACATCGACGACAATCTGTATATTCTTGATAGTAGAACCATCGTTCAGGGCGATGAAATTAACAGCCTTACTACCACGGCGGGTCCTTACCCAGCCTTTCACATTGACAACAGTACCATAATCGGTACGCTGCAATACATCTACGATTTTAGTTCTTTCCATCTATATTTAAATAATGAACGGAGGCTTACACCTCATTTATGTTATTCTTGTTTCCTGTTTTTTACTCGAATGCCCCCATGCGCAGCATCTCCACTTCCTTCTCGGTGAGGAAACGCCAGTCGCCACGGCGGACGTTCTTCTTTGTCAATCCGGCAAACTGAACACGGTCGAGCTTCACCACACGGTAGCCGAGACTCTCGAAGATACGACGCACAATGCGGTTACGTCCGCTGTGTATCTCTATGCCAACCTGGCTGCGATCGGTCTCGTGAGCATACTCCACTGCATCCGCATGAATGTCCCCGTCGTCGAGAGTTATGCCCTGTGCAATCTGTTGCATGTCGTGGGCGGTGACGTTCTTGTCAAGGTATACATGGTAAACTTTCTTCTTCAGAAACTTCGGATGAGTAAGCTTGCTTGCCATGTCGCCGTCGTTGGTGAGCAAGAGAACACCCGTTGTGTTACGGTCAAGACGTCCCACCGGATATATGCGTTCCGGACATGCGTCGCGAACGAGGTCCATCACCGTCTTACGCTGCTGCGGATCGTCGCTTGTGGTGACACAGTCTTTCGGCTTGTTGAGCAGCACATATACTTTCTTCTCAAGTGTTACGGGCTGGTCGTGAAACCTTACCTCGTCCGTGCGAAGCACTTTCGTACCCAGTTCCGTTACCACTGCGCCGTTCACCGAAACCACTCCTGCCTGTATGAACTCGTCCGCCTCACGACGGCTGCAAACTCCCGCATTGGCAAGGAACTTGTTAAGACGCACCGGTTCGTTGGGGTCTATATGCTGTTCCTTATATTCTATGCGCTTCTTAAGATTGTATTTTGCATTAGGATCATAATCCGCCGTGCGCGGACGGTAACCCTGTCGCGGCTGATAATTGCCGCCCTGACGGTTGTATCCGCCACGTTGCTGATAACCGCCCCGGGGCTGATAGCCACCCTGACGCTGATAGTTGCGATGCGGCTGATAGTTTCCCGTATGCTGCGGTGCACCCTCTTCGCCGTTATTATCATTGTAGCGGGGACGGTAACCGTTGTTGTAACGCGGTTGATAACCCTCCTGTCGCGGCTGATAGCCCTCCTCCTGATTGTTATTGTAACGCGGACGATAGCCGGTGTTGCGCTGTTGTCCGTAGCCGTTGCGCTGCTGATAGCCCTGTCGTGGCTGATAGCCGCCCTCCTGATTGTTGTTGTAACGCGGACGGTAGCTGCGCTGCTGTCCTCCATCATGCTGCAAACCGGCTCCGAACCCTTCGGGACGGAAACCTCCGGAATTGTTGTCATAGCTTCTGTTTGCGTTGTACGGACGCCTTTGATTTATGCGCGGACGCATCTGACGACCTACCGGTCTGTAGCCTTGATAGTCAGGTTTTCTGTAGCCCTCGCGGCCGTTCTCGTTCTGCTGTGCAGACTCTTCGTTCTGCATGTTGTTGAATTCTTCTGTCATTTCTTTTCTCTGTTATAGCCTCACGGCTTGGTTAATACTTTATTATATTTTTTCTTTTTATAGGTCTTATAAGACCTATATGACCTATAAGACCCATAATTTATATGATAGCAGGCTTATACTCCCGTATAGTTCGACGGCGTTATCGCCATAAGTTCTGCCTTCACCTCATCGCTGACATCCAGTCCGCGCACAAACTCGTGTATCGTCTCTTCTGTCATTTTCTTGTTTGTGCGTGTCAAAGCCTTCAGTGCTTCATACGGATGCGGATATGCCTCGCGACGCAATATGGTCTGTATAGCCTCCGCCACAACAGCCCACGTATTGTCAAGATCAGCCCTTATCGCCTCCTCGTTGAGGATGAGCTTGCGCAATCCTTTCAGCGTGCTCTGCACCGCTATGATGCCGTGACCGAGCGGAACGCCGATGTTTCTAAGCACCGTAGAGTCTGTCAGGTCGCGCTGCAGACGGCTTACGGGCAGCTTTGAGGCAAGGAAACGGAGCACGGCGTTCGCCATTCCGAGGTTGCCCTCACTGTTCTCGAAGTCTATAGGGTTGACTTTGTGCGGCATGGCACTCGACCCCACCTCACCGGCTTTTATCTTCTGCTTGAAATACTCCATGGAGATATACATCCAGAAGTCGCGGTCAAGGTCTATGATAATGGTGTTTATACGGCTTATGGCATCGAACACGGCAGCAAGACAGTCGTAGTTGCTTATCTGCGTGGTATACTGTTCACGCTCCAGACCCAGCTTCTCGCTCACGAACCTGTTGCCGAACTCTTTCCAGTCGTACTGCGGATATGCCACGTTATGGGCATTGTAGTTACCCGTCGCACCACCGAACTTTGCCGTCATGGGACATGCCGTGAGCATCTCCAGCTGCTTTTCGAGACGATATACATATACCATTATCTCCTTGCCCAGTCTTGTGGGCGATGCCGGCTGTCCGTGAGTCTTTGCAAGCATCGACACGTCTTTCCACTCGTCGGCGTATGTGCGGAGCTGCTCCACCAGTTCTTTCACCTGCGGCACATATACGTCCGCAAGCGCCTCCTTCACCGAGAGAGGCACCGAAGTGTTGTTGATGTCCTGCGAAGTCAGTCCGAAATGGATGAACTCCTTGTATTTGTCAAGCCCTCCGATTGCATCGAACTGCTCCTTGATGTAATACTCCACCGCCTTCACGTCGTGGTTCGTCGTCTTCTCTATTTCCTTCACACGGGCGGCGCCCTGCTCGTCGAGCAGACGGTAAATATCCCTCAGACGTCCGAAAAGCGATGTGTCGAAGTCTGCCAACTGGGGCAACGGCAACTCGCACAGCGTGATGAAATATTCAATCTCCACACGCACACGGTAGCGTATAAGTGCATATTCCGAAAAATACTCTGCCAAAGGTTCCGCCTTACCCCGATAGCGACCGTCTACCGGAGAGATTGCAGTCAATAAGTCAAGTGTCATAAGCTAATACGTATTAATGGCTGCAAATTTAGTAATTTAAATCCATTTGAAGAAAATAAATATATAATAAAATAAGGTGTGACAAGTTAAAAGCCACACTTGTACAACAAAATTCGCCCCGGCACATGCGGCATGTCCCACAGAGAGACACACACCGCAAATGTCGGGGCGAACCGGTCTTTCAACGCTTCTACTTCACAACCACCTTGTCTGAATGTCCGTCTGTCACGCGTACATATACGCCGGGAACAAGGCGTCCGGCAGGAACGCGCACACCCTGTAGGTTATAGTATACGGCAACAGAACCTGCGCCGCCCTCTGTAATCTCGTCGATGGCAGTGCTTACAACAGACACGGTAACCTCGTTGCTCTTTGGAGCGGTACCGTAGTTGTATACCGGAACAACCACATAGCTGTATGTATATTCGCCGTCGGCAGCACCAGCCTCAACAGGCGAGTCGGTATACGTCGTCTCCGTCACAGGCACCTCGTTTATCCTTTCGCCGTCGCGGAATATGTAATAACCCGTCAGTGCAATGTCCGTGGGAACATCCGGGGCGCTCTCATACGTCACGTCGTCAACCAAGAGCGCCACCGTATCGTAAGTCTTGTGGCGTATCGCAAAGTGCTTTGCACCCTTTGGCAGGGCTACCTTGAACTCCGTCCAATCCTCCGGTACGACGCCGTCGGCAGGATAGTTCTCCACCTCCACGGTCTGCGTGAAGTCCTCAGGACTGTTACCGGTTGTGGAGTAAAGCACTTCAAATGATTCTCCCCAAACCAACGTAAAGCTCTTTGCCCAGAACGAAACGGTCTGCTCATTACCCGAAAGCTCCGGCGAAATAAGCCAGTTGTCGTTGTTTCCCTCCTGGCTACTCGGTGCCATCATAAACGTCTCACCGCTGTGCGGAGCCGCATCAGCCCAATATTTTTCGGGCACTTCCGCCACCGTGCGGTTAAACAACTGGAAGCCGATTGGCTGTGTCTGGTAAGGATTGTAAAGTTCGCGGAAGATGTTATATGTCTTCAACTTGTCGCCGTCATACACCGTCCAGCCGCCGGCACCGGTGATGGACATCGGCGTGTAGTCCTCGCTTTCAAAGTCTTCTGCCACCGTCTTGCAGTCGGTCAGTCCTTCAAGCGACGGAGCCGTCCATGTAAGAGTAACCTTCGCGCCACTGTCCGCAGCACTTCCTGCAAGGTCTGTAACAGTAGGATAGTTGTTCAGTTTCACCTTGACAGAAGCCTCCGCCGCATTGTTGACGGCGCAGCCGTCGCCCTCCAGCGTCGCCTCCGCCTTGATCTCAAGCAGAGCGTCCGTATCGAAAGGAACGGTATATTCAAACTCCGCATCGGCAAAACCGTTTGCCGTAATTACCGGCAGAGCCGATGTTCCGACATTCTTTCCGTTCACCGTCCATGCTACAACGGCACCGTCAGCCTCCTTGCCGAGGTTCTCTATATGAGCCTTTAATGTCAGTTTATCGCCTACCTTGACATTTGCCGGCGCCCCGAGAGACACCATGCGCAGATCCTTGTCCACAACGTCGCGCACACGAATGTTGTCGAGCGGCACGCTCCATGTATGGTCGGCATCGTTGTGCGCGGCTCTCAGACGCAGTTCAAACTGTATCGCCTTCGCGTCCTTATAGTCTGTCAGCGGAATGCTTGCAAGCGTCCAGCCTCCTGTCGTAGGATCTGCCTGCATGTCGATGGTCTTCACCACGTCAAACGGAGCATCGTCCTTGGACACCATCACGTCGATGTCGCTGCCCTGTCCCTGATACCAGAACTCGAGCGCGGGGTTGGCTGCGCCACTGATATCGACGCGCGGAGAAATCATTCCATACATCACGTCCTTCTCGTACGGCAGCCAGTAGAAGAAGCCGTTGTCGCCATCCTGCGATACGAGAGGTGCGGGAGCATCCGGATCCTCAGGGTCTATGAGCGACGGGAAATACTCGTCATCCACCGTTCCCTGCATCTGGTTACTGCTGTTCGACTTCGGGTCTACAAGCCATATATCATCATAACGCCCGTCTCTGAAAGATTCTGCAAACGGCATCTTGTACGGTTCGCCTATTGTCAGTATGTCCGACGCCGTGTCCGTAGAATAGTTCTCGCCATATCCCGCCGTCACCTGATATGCCACGAAGTCCTGTCCTTCAAGGTCGGGATACTCTATTTTCAGTGATGTTTCCTTTGTAGTGGCAATTGCCGGGTCGTAATATGACCCGAAAGCATCGAAGATGTAATATGTAACATCATTGGGATCTACGTATCCGCCATGCTCGCCTGTCTCGCCGACAGGGTCCCACGACAGCACCGCCGACTTGAAGTCTTCCGATGCCACGAGCTTTACATTCTCAGGAGCGAGCGGCGTGTCCGGACCGCACCAGATGTTTTTGTGCTCGACCTTGTCGCCGGCTGTCTCGCCAACGTATGCCACCGCCGTGAAGCGGTTGTTTATCCCGGCATACATTTCCACATCTTTCAGTTCTATTGTCTGACCCGGTTTCACATCCGTATACTCGAATTTGTCCACCTCCCAGCGAGAGGTTATTATCACCTTGCTTATCTCCGTAAGGTCGGCACCCGACTTTGTCTTTGTCGGAGCAACATATGTGACGTCTGCCTTAAGCTCGCCTTTAGGCGCAAGCACCCACGTCAGAGTACCTGCCGCAGGCGGGTCTACGGGGACAACAGGCTCTACACTGCCGCTCCTTACACCCACGTTGGTAAGCTTAAGCGTACCTTTCATCGCCTTTTCGGTGGTACAGTGGAAACCTACATAATAGTAACCCTCTTGAGGAATATTGAGATTATACTCATACTTCGTCATGGCTTTTTCCGTATATACCGTAGGCGGAACAATCTGTGTGGTCATGCCCTCTACCGTCGGAGAAGTCCCGAGTTTCACGTCCATACGGACACCTGTGGCACCGGACCCCATCATTCCCAACTCGAACGAAACGACATAATCTCCTGCCGGCATGTGAACAGGTACGGTGATAAGCCAGTCGTCGTTCTCATTTATATCCTCCGCATTGGGCACCATGCACGCACCATATCCGCTTACCGTACCGAACTGCCACTTTCGGTTGTCGTTGTTGGCGTTTATGGCAGTGTATTTTGTCTTTAGATCGGGGAAATTACTGTCTTTTCCAAGACCGTGTGTAAAGGGCACCTCTATGGCATCCGGATTTACATCATCAATACCCGCGACCACCACTTTAGGAGCTTTTGCAACCGCACGGGTGGACTCGTGTCCCTTGTTGTTAATCTGTTTTGCCTTAACCGAAGTGGGGGGGGTAGAAATGCGCTGATAAGGCACTTGCGCCTGAAGCGTCACCAGCCCCACAAGGGCAAGCAGTAAAAGTAACGTTTTCTTCATTTTTAAAATATTTAAATGTTTATATTAAGTTCGTTTATGTATCAATTGGACAACAAAAACACGATTTTAAATATCATTGTGAAATACAAAAGTACTGTTTAATAAACATTAACTGTTATCTTGCAGGTTAATTAACGTTAATCGCACACAAATAAACCGTAATGCCTCCGAAAACATTCCATATTTTAAAACACGACCTCCCGGTTTCCAAAAGGTGGCATTTCGCAGGCTGAAAGGTGGCATTTTAGAAGCCCAAAAGCCACCTTTTAGATGCCAAAAGGTATCATCTTGATATCCAATGAGTTAGAAAGACATTTCAAAAACGTGGCAAATCGGCAGTTTTCGTGGTGTCGAAACAGTTACAATAAGATTGAAATCAATGATATGATTCATGACTTTTTACAAGGAATAATTATTCTTATTTTTTGTCATTATCCTAAAATTGTTTTTCGAATATTCTTTATATAGAAATTTCAGACGTATCTTTGTAAACTTAATCGACTACTATACGACAACAAGTAAAAGCGTTAACAGATTGAAAATTCTCCTTGCAGACAAACAATGGACAAACAAGTGACTGGCAGAGTTGTTTGGCTAAGACCAAACAATCATATCTAAGCGGTGTACCAATGCAAGCCAACCATACCTAAATAATCTGATACATATTATTAAAATATTAAATGTTGAGCAGACCAAATTAGTAAGATCCAACAAATTTAAGCACAAAACAAAATGAAAAAAGAAGAAATACAAATCCTGTTCTTTCAGTTTGAAGAAGCATCATGTTTTCTCAACGATGTTGAATGTTGGAGCGCAAGAGAATTGTGTTCACTATTAGGATATACCGAATGGCGAAATTTCGGGAAAGTCATCGACAAAGCTAAGAATGCTTGTGAAAATGTAGGACATAGTATTACCGACCATTTTGTTGACGTCAACAAAATGGTTGAATTGGGTTCAGGTGCCGAACGTCAGATAGATGACATCATGCTTACACGCTATGCCTGCTATCTTGTAGCCCAAAACGGCGACCCTCGTAAACCACAGATTGCATTTGCACAAACTTATTTTGCCGTACAGACTCGTCGTGCCGAGCTTATAGAACAACGGCTTATTGAAGTCGAGAGAGTCAAAGCACGTACAAAGCTGCAGGAAACAGAACGTAAACTTTCCGGCATACTTTATGAACGTGGTGTGAATGACAAAAGTTTTGCTGTGATACGTTCTAAGGGAGACCAAGCCCTTTTCCGCTTGAACACGGCAACATTGAAACGACGCATGGGAATACCCGAAAAACGCCCTTTGGCAGATTTTCTGCCAACTATCACTATCAAAGCAAAAGACTTTGCTGCTGAAATGACAAGCATGAACGTACAAACAAAAGACTTGAAAGGTGAAAGCAGTATCAGTAAAGAGCATATTGCTAATAATGTAGCAGTTCGGGATATGCTTGTGCAACGCGGCATCGTTCCGGAGAATCTTCCTGCTGCAGAGGATGTAAAAAAGGTAGAACGCAGATTAACAAGCGAGCAGAAGAAGGCATTGGAAAACAAGAAAAAGAAAAAGTAAACGGAATATAACAAGAAAGAGAACAGTCATTTTCGACAGAAATGAATTATCAAAAACCGTCGAAAGCCACGCTATTGTTAAACAATCATAAATCATCGGGCGGCACAATACATCGTAGGAGGTTATGTTATATCTTTGTGATATCAAAATAATATCATACAAACAAACATTTATCAAATGGAAAACAAGGAAATAACATTTAGCGGAACAGTCCTCAACGGACTTGCAATGCTGGTATTGAGCCTCATTGCCCTATTGGGCAGTATCGGTCTTATAATATTTGCATGTGTCACAGACAACGGCTCGTGTGCGGCGGCATATGCCACGACAGGCATCGTGATGCTGATTGTCGACATTATAATAATGTGTGGTTTTGTACTTATAGAACCGGGAGAGGCACGCGTGATGATGTTCTTCGGCAAATACCGCGGTACGTTCACCAAACCCGGCTATCATTGGGTAAACCCGTTCATCTCCGTAAAGAAACTGTCGCTGCGCGCACGCAACCTTGACGCAGAACCCATAAAGGTTAACGACAAGGCGGGAAACCCTGTGATGATAGGCATGGTGCTGGTATGGAAACTTAAGGACACGTACAAGGCTATGTTCGACATCGACTCACAGACCATGGCACAGAGCAAGCCGGGCGAAGTGACGATAGGCACCACGGCAGCCGGAATAATGAACTCGTTGGAGCAGTTTGTGAAGATACAGGCAGACGCCGCGCTGCGCCAAGTGGCAGGACAATATGCCTACGATGACGGCGAGGAGAACGGCAGTGCCATGACGCTGCGCGACGGAAGCGACGAGATAAACAAGGAACTGGAAGAGAAAATAGACGAGCGTCTTGCCATGGCGGGCATCGAGGTGGTAGAGGCACGCATCAACTATCTGGCATACGCTCCGGAGATAGCAGCCGTGATGTTGCGCCGCCAGCAGGCAACGGCAATAATAGCAGCGAGAGAGAAGATTGTGGAGGGTGCCGTGTCTATGGTGAAACTGGCACTTGACAAGCTGAGCACCGACGGCGTGGTTGAGCTCGACGAGGACAAGAAGGCAGCCATGGTGAGCAACATGCTCGTGGTGCTTTGCAGCGACGAAAACGCACAGCCGGTGGTAAACGCAGGCACACTGAACCATTAAACAGTCTCAAACCGTATGTTCAAGATCAAAGAAAAAGAAGGCACAGCGAGGAATGTGGCGATAAGTCCGGTCACGATAGGTTATCTCAACCTCTGCTATGCTTTGTTTGTGGCGATAGTGGCGACACCATTGACATTTATAGACGGATACAATCCGATACCCCTTCTCATCACCGGCGGACTCACACTGTACTTCGTCGGTCGCGGCATATACATACTGAGGCTGCGCAGAAAACCCGTGATGAAGGAGGTTTATCCCGACAGCATCATAAGCCGTTTCATAGCAGGCAGGGGTTTGAAGTTCGCAATCGTGTTAGCCGTAATAGGCACGGTGCTGCTTGTGGCGGTTTTCATAGGAGTGTCGTATCTCTTCGATGACGCCGAAGAACGCAGCGATATTTTTAGCCACCTGTCGTTCCTCATACCGTTAATATTAATCAAGGAGACCGACAATTATCTTATGGAATATTTTGCCTTGTGCAATTATTACAACGGGAAAGACACGGACAGGATATAGAAATGTAAAATATTCTCTGTCGGGAGAACCGATAATGTATCGGAAAATGGAATGTATGTGCATAGAAAGAGGGAACATTAAATTGTAGGGACAATTCCTTGTAAATGTCCATCTGTATAATATTGATAATCAATGGTTATCAGACAAACATCTGCAAGGAAAACATCCAATTGTAGGGACATATTCTTGTATTTGTCCGCACAATAAAAATTAATTATCAGCAGAATACAGGCGGACAAATACAAGAATATGTCCCTACTCTAAAAGAACACCCATTTTTTGACACATCGTTACATACAATCTCCGCAAAAGAGAAAGAGAGAATTGTCAACAAGAACAACAAATGCCGAAAAAAGACAATAATACAAAGAGTTTCGTGCTGCGTGTGGATGCCGACATGATGAATGCCATTGAAGCATGGGCGGCGGACGAGTTCCGCTCTACCAACGGACAGCTTCAGTGGATAATTACCGAGGCACTGAGGAAAAGCGGCAGACTGAAACGCATAAAAAGGGACAGTGAGGAGGGCACGCCATGACCTACTATGATGTATGGAAACGGCTGGAACCCGTCTACGGCGCCGGAGAAGCCAAGGCGTTGGCACGGTTTGTGCTCGAAGCAAGGTTCGGACTGTCTATGACAGATATATGTTGCGGTGCAACGGAGCGGATGGACGACGAAAGGCAGGCGGAGCTGGAGACAATCGTGCGGAGATTGGAGGACAGCGAGCCAGTGCAGTACCTCCTGGGCACGGCATGTTTCTGCGAGAGAGATTTCCGAGTGGAGCCGGGAATTCTCATTCCGCGTCCCGAAACGGAGGAACTGTGCAACTGGATAACGGACAGCCACGGGCATGCAGACAACGGATTGTCGGTACTCGACGTGGGAACCGGCTCGGGGTGCATAGCCGTAACACTGGCTCTCGGCATGCCAAAGGCAAGCGTAGCGGCATGGGACATATCACCCGTTGCCGTAAGAGTGGCACGCGATAATGCCACGCGCTTAGGTGCGGAAATAAGTATCGTAATACAAAATGCCCTAAATCCGCCCGAGACGGGAAAATGGGACATCATTGTGAGCAATCCACCTTATATATATAATAGAGAACGCAAGGAAATGGAACGCAACGTGCTGGAACACGAGCCACACACGGCGCTGTTCGTGCCGGACGACAATCCACTGCTGTTCTACGACGCCATATCCCGATATGCCATGCGGACGCTGCGTCCGGGAGGCATGGTATACTTCGAGATAAACCCGCTGTGCGCGGAAGCAATGGCACGAATGCTCGCCGAAAATGGCTTCTGCGATGTGGAATGCCGCAAGGACATGTTCGGCAAGGAAAGAATGATGAGGGCAAGAAAGGAATGACGATATGAAAAAAATGACGGAGAATGAGGCATTACTGCGCCTCTCGGCGATGTGCGCCTCAGCAGAGCACTGCTCATACGAGATGACTGAGAAGATGAGGAAGTGGGAACTGCCGGACGATGCCGCGGCACGTGTCATGGAGCGGTTGGTGAACGACAAATACATAGACGACGAACGATACAGCCGCTTTTTTGTAAAAGACAAGCTGCGTTACAACAAATGGGGAAGGCGGAAAATAGACCAGGCTCTATTCATGAAGCGCATACCCGAAGACATCAGGCAGGCAGTACTAAGCGAGATAACCGACGAGGAGTATGCCGGAATACTGCGCCCGTTGCTGAAAAGCAAGCGGAAATCGACAAAAGCCGCAAGCGAATACGAGATGAACGGCAAACTGATACGGTTTGCCATGAGCCGCGGCTTTGACATGGACGTCATACGAATGTGTATGGACTGCGACGAGGAATAGCCAAATTATTGGCACATAGCGGTATATTAGTCATTTTTTTGGCGTATCTTTGCAGTTGGAATTAGGCTAATCAGACTAATTAATCTGATTGAATTAATAATGAAATAAACAATAAAAACATCATATCATGGACATCTTGAAGAAAGCATTCGCATCAAAACTGTTAAAAGTAAAGGCTATAAAACTGCAGCCGAAAAATCCTTTCACATGGGCTTCGGGCTGGAAGTCACCGTTCTACTGTGACAACCGCAAGACACTCTCGTTCCCGGAACTTCGCAATTTCGTGAAGTTGGAACTTGTTCATGCCGTACTGGAAAACTTTCCCGAGGCTGATGCCGTGGCGGGAGTGGCTACGGGAGCGATAGCTCAGGGAGCGCTGGTTGCCGACGAACTTAACCTACCTTTCGTGTATGTACGCAGCAAACCGAAAGATCATGGAATGGAAAACCTTATCGAAGGCGAGTTGAAACCGGAGATGAAAGTGGTTGTCATAGAAGACCTCATATCTACGGGAGGCAGCAGTCTGAAAGCCGTCGAGGCTATACGCAAAACAGGAAACGAAGTGGTTGGCATGGTGGCATCGTACACATACGGTTTCCCTGTGGCAAAAAAGGCGTTTGAGGATGCCGGCGTAAAACTCATCACACTGACCGACTACGAGCATGTTGTGGCAGAGGCTGCCGCCACGGGATATATATCGGAGAGCGACGCGGAAGTGCTGAACGAATGGCGCAAGGACCCCGCAAACTGGAGAAAATAAAAAGAAAAGGAGACAGAAAATCATGAGCAGCAAATTTGAAAGCAGCATAAAACAGATACCATACGCACAGCAGAAAGTGTACGACATGCTAAGTGACCTGAGCAACATAGAGAGGGTGAAGGACCGTCTGCCGCAGGACAAGGTGAAAGATCTCAGCTTCGACAGCGACAGAGTGAGCATCAGTGTGGCTCCTGTGGGACAAGTGGCGCTGCACATTGTGGAGCGCGAGGAACCGAAGTGTATAAAGTTCGAGACGGAGAAGTCGCCCGTGGCAGCAAATCTGTGGATACAGCTGCTGCCTGTAACGGAAACATCGTGCAAGATAAAACTGACCATAAAAGCCGACATACCGTTCATGATAAAGGGAATGGTATCGAAGCCGCTGACTGACGGCATCGAGAAAATTGCCGATATATTGGCAATGATACCGTACGAATAGCATTACAGACATACGGTCCGGACGCTGCATTATGTCTTTACGGCACGATGCAGCGTCCGTGTCGTATTATTAAAACGTCACTTTATTGATAAATATCAATACAGAATAACATAAATTAGATATTTATTGCTATAAAATGTAAGTTTTCCAAGCATTTATTTGGAAATGTGAAAAAACATTTATAGTTTTGCCGCATGTTTCATTTCTCACAGTTATATCAACACAACTGCAAGACCGGAGACATACAATAAAAGAAGAGAAAGGAAAAGGCAATTCGAAATTTTATTACATATTTTATTTAATTTAATCATTTAATTTTATGGTGAAAAGATTTGCTATGATTTTGACCGGGCTCATTGTTTCCATAGGAACGGCTCTGGCTCAAAGTGAAATCTCCGGAACCGTAATCTCCGAAGACACAGGAGAGCCCGTTGTAGGCGCTACGGTGAGCGTAGTCGGCACCAAAACGGGGGGGTAACGGATCTCTACGGACAGTTTAAAATCTTCGTTCCTGAAGGAAAGAAACAACTTCACGTGCAGTTTATCGGCATGCAGCCTCAGACAGTAACCGCACGTCAGGGAATAAAGATTGTACTGAAAAACGATACGCATGCCATAGACGAGGTAATCGTAACCGGCTATGGTAATTTTAAGAAATCATCGTTCACCGGTGCGGCAAGCACCGCCGACCTGAGCAAACTGGAAGATGTGCCGATGATTTCGCTCGAAGACAAACTGGCGGGAAGCGTGCCCGGTCTTCAGATAACCAACACATCAGGAGCTCCCGGCTCGGTATCGAGCGTACGTGTGAGAGGTATGGGATCCATCAACGCCGGAAATAACCCATTGTATGTTATCGACGGAACACCGGTATCAAGCGGCAACATCAACGCATTCAGCGGTCCGGGCGACGGATACAACGACTCCGGAACGAGTCTTCTTTCCACAATCAACTCCAACGACATCGAGTCGATAACAGTAATCAAGGACGCTGCGGCAGCATCGCTCTACGGTTCGCGCGCGGCAAACGGTGTGATTGTGATAACAACAAAAAGCGGTTCGCGTGGCAAGACACACGTAGACTTCCGTAGCGACTGGGGGTTCTCCAAGTCGGCAGTGAACTACCGTCCGACACTTAACGGCGACGACTGGCGCGAACTGCTGTACACAGGACTTAAGAACTACGGTCTGTATCAGGGCGGTATGAGCGAGGAAAACGCACTCGCCTTTGCAGACAGGAACATCGACCAGTTCGCCGCAAAGCCTGCAAACGGCTGGACAAACTGGAAAGACCTGCTTTATCAGACGGGACATCACAGCAACTATCAGGTTGCCGTGAACGGCGGATCGGAGAACACCAAGTTCTATTCATCGCTTTCATACACAAATCAGGACGGTATACTACTCGGCCAGGGACTGGAGCGTTTCACTGGCAACGCCAACATTACACACACCTTCGGAAAGTTTACACTTAACCTTACAACCCAGTTCTCGAAGATGAACCAGAGACTGGCAAACGAGGGTGCAAGTTTTGACGGCTCCGTTGCAAACGCCGCATGGATGCAGACACCGGCATCGGTAGCCTTCAACGAGGACGGAACGCTTACCGGCAACACCGGTTCGGCTTTGAACAGGGGCGTTAACCCACTGTATGAAACCCTGCATGCTTATGACAAGAGCGACATCATACGCACGTTCAATACAATAAAGTTGTCGTACAACATATGGGACAACCTCATATTGAGCGAGAAAATCGCATACGAATATACATCCAATGAGGAAGATGTGCTTTGGGACAAATACTCAAACAACGGCTCAGGCTTCAACGGTTTGCTGCAGCGTCAGGCTGTTACCAACAAGCAGTTGAACACACAGACACAGCTGTCGTACATCAAATCGTTCGGCAAACATAATGTGGACGCACTCGTAGGTTTTGAGACGGAACAGAACAACAGCGCATATAATTATCTGAGCGGATACGACTATCCGGGCGACCTGTACGAACTGACAAACGCCGGAACCACATCCGCAGAATCCAACAAAGAAGAATACAAACTCGTATCGCTGCTGGGACGCGTGAACTACAACTATGCCAACAGATATTACGCAGGACTGAGCTACCGCACGGACGGCTCGTCACGCCTTGCACACGATAACCGTTGGGGTTCGTTCTGGTCCATATCGGGAGCATGGCGCTTCAGTGACGAGAAGTTCTTCGAGCCTGTAAAGAGCATCGTCACAGACGGTAAGTTGCGCCTTTCGTTCGGTGTCAACGGTACACAACCGTCGAGCCTCTACGGATACATGAACCTCTATAAATACGGCGAGGCATACAACGGTTCATCGGGAATGGGTATCGTAGGTATCGGTAACCCGGAACTGAGATGGGAAAAGAACCGTGCACTGAACATCGGTCTTGACCTTACGTTCATCGACCGCATAAACCTTACGCTCGACTACTATGTGCGCAAGACAACCGACCTGATATACAACATGCCCGTATCGGCAATCCCCGGATACTACGAAGGCAGCGAGGGATATGTCACGACACCTATGAACATCGGTTCGCTGAAAAACAGCGGTATAGAGGTTACAATCACATCGAACAACATCACCACAAAGGACTTCACATGGACAACATCGCTCAACATGGCACACAACAGCAACAAGCTGTCCAAACTGAACGGTGAGGACAATGAAGTTATCAGCGGTCTGCTGATACACCGTGTGGGCGAGCCGTACTACTCATACTATGCCTACGAGTATGCAGGCGTTGACCCGGCAACCGGAAAAGAGCAGTATTTCATAAACGACGGAACGGAAAACGCACGCAAGACAACAACAAACGTTGCAGAAGCAAACAAGGTGATTGTAGGCAAGCACCAGCCCGTGATAGAAGGCGGTCTGACAAACACGTTGAGATACAAGTTCGTCGACCTCGGCTTTACCTTCACATACTCGTTCGGTGGCGATGCTTATGACTATGCGACATGGTTGCACCAGAACGGTGGTTCATACAACTACAACGGTGCGATACCTTCATACTACAAACTCGGTGACATGTGGACAGGTCCCGGCGACACGACGGCAAAACTGCCTAAGTTTGAATACGGAAGCACGGGCGCGCTTTCATCACGTTGGATAATGCCGGCAGACTACGTACGTCTGAAGAGCCTTACGCTGGGTATCACCGCACCGCGCAAGTATACCGACAGAATAGGACTGAGCAAGGCACGTGTGTTCTTCTCTGCATCGAACCTCTTCACAATCAAGTCGAAAGACCTCTTCGTGGATCCGGAAATGCCTATAGACGGACTATGCACGTTCGAGACACCGCAGCTGAAGACATTTACATTCGGTATAGAATTGGGATTTTAAGTAAATAAACAAGTTTACAGAAAACGGGACGGCAGGAGAACGGAGCGACATGCGACGCATGGGCGACACATCCTGCACCCCGTAAGATAAAAACAACCAAGCAATGAAAATAAAAAGAATATTATATCGCTCGGCATTTGTAGCGGCAGCGGCAGTACTGACATCATGCGGCACAAACTGGCTTGACGAGAGTCCTAACAACGCCGTAGACGCCGAAGGAGCAATAAAGAACGTCAGCGACCTGATAAACGCACGCATCGGTATGTACAAGGCTTTTAAAGGAACATCCGACCTGACGGACTATTATTCGCAGCAGATGTTCGTATACGGAGACGTACACGGTGACGACATGCAGTACAACAACGAGTTTGGCAGCAACCGCGCCGGAACATACTATTATATGGAGTACACCACGGCATCAAGTTTCGGACGTACAACAACGCCATGGCAGTCGCCATACATCACAATAGGACGTGCATGCCGTATAATAGAAGCGGCAGAGGCTGGAACAATGACCGACGCTGAAGAGTCGGCTGCCGACATAGCACAAATAGAGGCAGAGGCAAAAGTGCTGCGCGCATACTGCCTGTTCGACCTCACACGTATATACGGCAAGCCTTACACCATGGACGGCGGAGAATCGCTGGGCGCATCGGTAGTGACAACATCGCTCGAGAGCACGGAGAAACCGGTACGCAGCAGTGTAAAAGACTGCTACACGCAGATACTGAAAGACCTGAACGATGCGATATCGTCGAACGCTCTCTACGAAGGCACCGACGACACGGGATATATCAACGTGTGGGCGGCAAAGGCACTGCTTGTGCGCGTATACCTTACAATGGGAGGAACGGAGAACCTGAACAATGCACTGATCACGGCACAGGACATCATAACAAACTCTCCGTATACGCTCTGGACACCGTCGCAATATGCCACGGCATGGGACAAGCGCAGTGCGGCACACGGCAACGAGATGATTTTCGAGATTGCAATATCGGGAACCAACGACTGGACCGACCGTAACGGTATTTCATATCTTTGCGACCCGGACGGATACGGTGATGTAATCGTAACAAAGTCGTTTTACGACATGATGCAGTCTGACCCGCAGGACGCACGTAACGGAATACTTATCGAAGGAGCTGACAACACAAAGGCAAAATTCGGAGACGCACGCCCCTACATCAACAAATTCCAGGATGCAGCGGACACACGTCTTGCCAATTTGCCGATGCTACGTCTGTCTGAAGTATATCTGTCGGCAGCAGAGGCGGCTCTTGCCCTCAACAAGAAGGATATCGCCGTGCCACTGCTGAACGCCATAATCTCCAACCGCACAACAGACGCAACAAAGCTGGTGACTGAAGGAAACATTACCGACGAGCGTATTGCAACAGAGCGCCGCAAGGAACTTGTCGGCGAAGGACAGCGTTATTTCGACCTGTTGCGCAGAGGAGAACAGATTGTAAGATATACGGATGTGAACAACCGCGGCTGGCATGACATCCTTGCCGAGGACGCACGCGCGTTCGACCGCAACTCATACAAGGCTTATCCGGCTATTCCGCAGTATGAAATAAACGCAAACAAGAACATACAACAGAACGACGGATACGGTAAATAATATTTTTTCATAAAATACTCTATGTAAAGAACAGCAGGACGACGGCCGCGAAGGTCATACGTCCTGCTTTTTTAATGAATAATTTATAATTAATAATTTATAATTCGTTGCGCGGTGGGATACGACATCTACGACATATACCTGCCTCTTTATGAATTATGGATTGGAACGAGCCGGGGATAATACATATTGTTCAAGAAACCCATTCCTTGCTTACACTTTAAAAAAACCGCACCTCCTGTATTTGCGATATTTCAAAATAAAATCCTTTCGGACGTAAATATCGAGAAAAATACGCGTGCAACCGTAAAGTATTATCATGCTGCGTATTACACAGACTTACACTGAAGTGTGCAATAATGAATGATCTCCGAAATGAGAAAGTTGCCTGATTTCGGGTGGAAATCAGGCAACTTTCTATTACAAAGTAAGGCATTTTCGTGTGCAATATGCCTTGTTTTGGAGTGTAAAATGCCTTGTTTCGCATCGTAAAATGCGGCATCTTTTATATTTTTTGCATGTCTGTCAGGCAATCCGGAGCATCCGCATGCTATCGTAAAACGTAGTTTGAAAAAAATCTCTGCACTTTTTTGAAATCACAATGATACACGAACGGCAATATATGTTTCATTATGTCAGATGTCAACAGACGGTTTAATACAAGTATTTTTAAGCAAACACTATATCTTATTAGTATATTTGACTTCGTATTTTACTTCGTCTTATATACTCACGCTCGGCAAAAAACAAATAAATTTGTTGTTTTGCTCTCGACTTATTCGTATATTTGTTACTTTTGCAAAGACATATACAATATTTCATGAAAGCCTGTCTGCTTTTGTTTTTCATCTGTAACACGGACGGGAAATATCATTACACGGACTATATATAATAAGGTATGGCAAACAAACTGTGGGAAAAGAATTTTGAGGTAAACAAGGAAATAGAACGTTTCACGGTGGGACGCGACCGCGAAATGGACATGTATCTGGCAAAGTATGACGTGCTGGGATCGATGGCACACATAACCATGCTCGAGTCGATAGGTCTGCTCGGCAAGGACGAACTGGGGCAGTTGCTGGCTGAACTGAAGAATATCTACAAGACATGCGAGCGCGGCGAGTTTGTCATAGAAGACGATGTGGAAGACGTGCACTCGCAGGTGGAGATGCTCCTGACACGCAAATTGGGCGACATGGGCAAAAAAATACACAGCGGGCGCTCACGTAACGACCAGGTTCTGGTAGACCTGAAACTGTTTACAAGACATGAGTTGAAAGACATTGTGGAGAATGTCAAGGTGCTCTTCGACGAACTTATAGACAAGAGCAACAAATACAGGAACGTGCTGATGCCGGGATATACGCACCTGCAAGTGGCAATGCCGAGTTCTTTCGGACTATGGTTCGGAGCATACGCCGAGAGCCTTGCGGACGACATGCAGTTCCTGTTGGCTGCCTACAGAATTACAAACCGCAATCCGCTCGGCAGCGCGGCGGGATACGGATCGTCATTCCCGCTGAACCGAACTATGACAACTGAACTCCTCGGGTTCGACACGATGAACTATAATGTGGTATATGCACAGATGGGACGGGGCAAGATGGAACGCAACGTTGCATTCGCTTTGGCAACAGTGGCGGGAACAGTGGCAAAGCTGGCTTTCGATGCCTGCATGTTCAACAGTCAGAATTTCTCGTTCGTCAAGTTGCCAAAAGAATGTACGACCGGCAGCAGCATAATGCCTCACAAGAAAAATCCGGATGTATTCGAGCTTATCAGGGCTAAGAGCAACAAGCTGCAGGGACTGCCGCAACAGATAATGCTGATGATGAACAACCTGCCGTCAGGATATTTCCGCGACCTGCAAATGATAAAGGAAGTATTTCTGCCGGCATTCGAGGAACTGAAAGACTGTCTGCAAATGGCCGCCTACATCATCAACAGAATGGAAGTGAACGAACGGATATTGGAAAACAGCATGTACGACGCAATGTTCTCCGTAGAGGAAGTGAACCGTCTGGCTGCAAACGGTATGCCGTTCCGCGATGCATACAAGAAAGTGGGGTTGGATATCGAAGAGGGGAATTTCGTTCCCGACAAGAACATTCATCACACACATGAGGGAAGCATCGGAAATCTGTGCAACGACAGGATACAGGCACTTATGGAACATACCATAAGCGAATTTGATTTTGAAAAAATAACAAACGCAGAAAAAACACTTATAGAATGAGACATATTGCAATCATACTGTTGTGCCTCACGGCATTTCTCACATCGTGCGGCGATACGGAAAACGAGTTCAGCAGCTACCGCTGTTATCTGGTATTTCAGAACGACAGGCACCAGGATATGACACTGGCAAGCTCGCTCAATCCCAATGCACCGGGCATATTCTGCCGCGTATCATTCGGGGCGAAGAACGGGGCACAGTGTTATTTCTTCGAAAGCAACCAAGGATTGTCATCTTATAAGACAGCAATGGCGACAGATCTGCAACGCTCGAACATCGTAGGGGTGTACAACGAAAGCGGCGTGATAGTGGGATATGGCAACATCAATTTCCCTGCAACGCTGTACGCATACGACAGCCAGTGTCCCAACTGTTACAAGGACACGGGAAAACCGGCTTACCGGCTGGCAATGAACAGTGCCGGAACGGCATCGTGCAAAAGGTGCAAAAGGGAGTATGACATGAATAACGGGGGTATAATATCGTCGGGTGACAAGGGCGACAAGATGATAAGATACCGCGCCGCTGCCGCCGGTCCGCTCGGGACACTGACCGTGACAAACTGAGCACGACGGCAGACAAAAAGCAATTATACCGAAACAGGCGGACAGAAAGCCTGTATATACCGTAACCGCAGGCGTTGAAGGGTCTAACAAAAAATGCGGAAATATTTTGCGGGTTAGAATAAATAATCTTATCTTTGCACAACGAAAAACGCGGTAAACTCCACAATTTATTGTGCAGGGCTTTTCCTGAAAGGAGTTTCTACGTTACATTTTACGTTGCAACGCGGAAATAGCTCAGTTGGTAGAGCACAACCTTGCCAAGGTTGGGGTCGCGGGTTCGAGTCCCGTTTTCCGCTCTTCGGCAGCCGCAATGGTGGAATTGGTAGACACGAGGGACTTAAAATCCCTTGGCCAGTAATGGCTGTGCGGGTTCGAGTCCCGCTCGCGGCACCTTTTTTAAATAAACCTACTAACATGCGTAAAAATCTGATTTTATCGTTATCAGCAGTTTCTTTACTAACTCTTACATCATGCTCTTCAAAATTAGGAGCATTGTCTGCTGACAATTTCAATGTTGTTCCAAACCCGTTAGAAACACGTGGAGGAGAGGTTACATTCACCGTTAACGGCAACTTCCCCGAAAAATATATGAAGAAGAAAGCCGTGGTGACGGTTACACCACAACTTCGTTACAACGGAGAGACATTGAACCTGACAAGTGAGACATTCCAAGGAGAGAAAGTAAAGGACAACAATCCTACCATATATTATAAGGTGGGCGGCAACTATTCGATGAAATCTACAACGGCATACAAGCCGGATATGCAGAAAAGCGAACTCTATCTGACATTCGATGCACAGGTAGGCAAAAAGAAAGTGGAAGTTCCTGCCGTTAAAGTTGCAGACGGAATAATTGCCACATCCGAGCTTTATAAATACACACTGGCAGGAAGCGGTGCGTGCATCGCACCCGATACATTCCAGCGTGTGAGGGCACAGAAACAGGAAGCACAGATAAAGTTCCTCATAAATCAGGCAAATCTGCGCAAGAGCGAGTTGAAGAACAACTCGGTAAAAGAGTTCATTGAAATGTTGAAACAAATCAACCGCGAGCAGGAAAGCCTCAAGATAAAGGATGTAGAGGTTCTGGCTTACGCATCACCCGACGGCGGAGTGTCTTTCAATGACAGGTTGGCGACAAAACGTCGTAATACATCCGAGGATTACGTAAAGAAGCAACTGAAAGCCACAAATGTAGATACCGACATCAACGCAGGCTACACTGCACAGGACTGGGACGGTTTCCAGCGTCTTGTACAGGCATCGAACATACAGGACAAGAACGTAATACTGCGCGTATTGTCAATGTATCAGGATCCGCAGGAGCGCGAACAGCAGATCCGTAACATGTCTGCCGGATTCCAGGAACTGGCAAACGGCATTCTTCCCGAACTCCGCCGCTCACGCCTCATCATCAATTATGAGACAATAGGACGCAGCGACGAGCAGATAAAAGAGCAGTACAAAAATGATGCGACAAAACTAAGCGTAGACGAACTGCTGTATGCCGCAACGTTAGAGAACAGCCTCGAAGCAAAGGAAAGCATCTACAAGAAAACCACAGAGGTATATCCTAATGACTATCGCGCCTTTAACAATGTTGCAGCAATAGAATTTGAAAAAGGCAACAACGCTGAAGCCATGAACTATCTGAACAGGGCTTTGAGCATAAACAACAACGCGGCAGAAGCAAACGCAAACGCAGGTTTGGTGGCTTTGCTTGCAGACAAGCACGACGAGGCACAGAACTACATTGCAAAGGCTACGGGTGCCAACGACCTGAGCAAGGCTCTCGGCGCACTGCAACTTGCCAAAGGAAACTACGCACAGGCTGAAGCGGATTTCAAAGGAGTGAACAGCAATACGGCTGCACTTGCACAGATAATGAACAAGAACTATGCAGGGGCAACGGCAACACTTAACGACATTAAGAACAAAGACGGCATGACAGACTATCTCATGGCAATTGTCAATGCACGTCAGGGCAACAACAATGCTGCCGCTTCTTATCTTAAGAGCGCCATACAGAAAGATCCGAAACTTGCAAAATATGCAGCTAACGACCTTGAACTTACGAACATAGCAAAATAAACATCGCTGAACATGAAGCGATTTGCATTCTTCATAACGCTCACCTTGGTTTTGGTTTCATGCGAAACGAAATCCGGATATTTCAAGATAGACGGACGGTTCCTCAACCTTAACCAAGGTGAGTTTTACGTTTACAGTCCCGACGGAATCATAAGCGGCATAGACACCATAAAGGTAGACGGCGGACGGTTCACTTACGAGATACCATGCGGAAACAAAGGAACGCTGATGCTGATTTTCCCAAACTACTCGGAACAGCCCGTTTTTGCAGAACCCGGGAAAACAGCAGACGTAAAAGCCGATGCCTCTCACCTGAAGGAAATGGAAGTGAAAGGAACAAAGGCTAACGAACTGATGACAGATTTTCGTAAACAAACAGCCAACGCGTCGCCGCCGGAGGCTGTGAAATATGCGGAACAGTTTATAAAGGACAACCCGAAATCGCTCGTTTCAATATATATTCTACGACGTTACTTCGTGCAGGGGAGCAACTTTAATCCGACAGAAGCATCTGCCTTGGCAGACATTTTGGTCAAAGCACAACCCGACAACATACGTCTGACAAAATTGAGAAGCGACATAAACAGACTGAAAGTCAGTACTAAAGGTAACAATCTCCCGTTTTTTGCAGGAACTGACCTCAACGGCAAGCTTGTAAGAAACAAGGATTTGCATGGCAAAGTGGCTGTAATATACACATGGGCTACATGGAACTATGACAGCCAGAACATGATGCGACAACTGAAAAGCATAAAAAAAGAAGCAGGAGATAGACTTGCCTTAATAGGAATAAGCATCGATGCAAATGCGGAAGAATGCAAACGGTTCATCCAACGCGACTCGCTTACATGGTCTAATATATGCGAAGAACAACTGTTTGAAAGTCCGATAATAAGGAAACTCGGCATGCAGACCGTACCGGACAATATCGTTATAGACATGCAGGGCAGGATTGTGGCACACGGACTGTCTACGGAAGACCTTAAAAAACAAATCAAAGACCTACTTAAATAACACACCGGATGCTGGTAAAAACATTTTGTGCAGCAGTCAACGGACTTGAAGTTACAACCGTGACGATTGAAGTAAGCATGTCAAGAGGTGTGCTTTATCATCTCACCGGACTCGCCGACACAGCCGTAAGGGAAAGTCACGACCGCATTGTTGCGGCTCTGCAGAATGTAGGATACAGGTTTCCGGTGGCAGACATCACAATAAACATGGCTCCGGCTGACTTGCGCAAAGAGGGCAGCGGATACGACCTGCCCCTTGCAATAGGCATCCTCGCCGCAAACGGAAAAATCGAAAGCGAGAGTCTTGATCAATACATGATAATGGGAGAACTGGGACTTGACGGACGCTTGCAGCCCATACGCGGCGCTCTGCCCATAGCTATAAGGGCGAGAAAAGAGAAGTTCAAGGGTCTTATCGTTCCAAAACAGAATATCCGCGAAGCCGCAGTTGTAAACAATCTCGATGTCTACGGCATGGAAAACATCACCGACGTAATAAGGTTCTTTAACGGTGTTGAAACGTTTCAGCCCACAATAATCAACACAAGACAAGAGTTTTACGAACAACAAAGCAAATTTGAACTTGACTTTGCCGATGTCCGCGGACAGGAAAACGTCAAACGGGCAATGGAAGTGGCAGCAGCCGGCGGACACAATCTGATAATGATAGGTCCTCCGGGAAGCGGCAAGTCGATGATGGCAAAACGACTCCCCTCCATCCTTCCTCCACTGTCATTAGCCGAAAGTCTCGAGACAACACAGATACATTCCGTGGCAGGCAAGCTCGGCAAAGAAATGTCACTGATATCCCAACGACCGTTCCGCGCACCTCATCACACAATCTCCCAGGTAGGACTATGCGGCGGTTCGTTGAACGCCCAGCCCGGCGAAATATCCCTTGCACACAACGGCGTACTCTTCCTTGACGAGCTTACAGAGTTCAACAAGTCGACCTTAGAAGTGTTAAGACAACCCTTGGAAGACCGCAAGATAACCATAGCAAGGGCAAAATATACCGTAGAATTCCCAAGCTCTTTCATGTTTGTCGCCTCGATGAACCCATGTCCATGCGGTTATTACGGTGACCCAACGCACCACTGCGTGTGCACTCCGGGACAGATACATCGTTACATGAGCAAGATAAGCGGTCCGCTGCTTGACCGCATCGACATACAGATAGAGATAACCCCGGTACCTTTCAAAGACATATCAAAGACGAAAGAAGGCGAAAGCAGTGCATCTATCCGCGAGCGTGTGATAAAGGCAAGGCACATACAGGAAGAACGGTTCAAGGACTTCAAGGAAATTCACTGCAACGCACAGATGACCGAGAGGATGATACACCAATATGCCGAACCCGATGGCAAAAGCGTCGAACTTCTCCGTACCGCCATGGAACGTCTCTCATTATCTGCCCGTGCATACAACCGCATACTAAAGGTGGCACGCACCATTGCCGACCTTGACAACTCCGAAAACGTTCTCTCACGCCATATCGCAGAAGCAATAGGATATCGGAATCTCGACCGCGGCGACTGGGCGGAGAGGGGATTATAAGTCACCACCAACTCACACCGTGAGTGTTACAAGATAATAATTTAACGTAAGTCCGACGAATTATACAAACCACCTTTGAGGGTATTAGAAGTGTGTACCCTTATTCAAAGTATGTATCCTTGTTTTTCAACCCTACACACATGCAATGTACATACAGTCAAAGAGTTACACTCCTAAAGGACAAATCGGTGTAGGGTGTAACCTTTTTTCTAAACTTTTTTATATATAAATGCAAAAAAAACGCTCTCTCCTTCCCCCACACCATAAATATACAGATTTTCTCGCGTAAGTTTATAAAGAAAAAGGGTTCACACCCTTCACACATACTGTTTTGACACATACATGCACTTCGTAAACCTTTGTAACACAACGTATTGCAATGTCCATCCTCTTGAGTGTACCCTTAGTGTACCCTTGGTGTACCCTTTATAAAACGTTGCAACCCTACACACCCCGTGCAATATGTCAAAATGCACGTCATTACGACTTAAATTATTGGCTTGCAAGTCGTTAATTGTCATAACCCATAGCTTTATGATACGTAACCCATAGCTTTATGATACGTAACCCATAGCTTTATGATACGTAAAACAGTGGGATCCACACACTAACAATCAGTATGACTATTTCAAAAAAACAACGACACTTTCTTGTCACGATAAAGGCAATGTGCAGAAACGCCCTTTTTATTGTTAAACGATGTTTATTCAACAAAGGCATAAATTTAAATATTCTTAAATTACCTTCTTGAATTACAAAATAGGCATCAATCGTTTTACTTTTGCAAAAAGTCATTAAATCCTCACAAAAAGTGACATAAGACTGAAATAAAACTATATTCATACACACTTTGAAATCATAAGACAACAATCACAAAACAAATAATTATGAGAAAATCATTACTTACATTGATGGCATTCGTAATAATGGCGAGCACGGCGAATGCCCAGAAAACATTCATGGCGGATGTTCTGAAAACAGAAAAGGTCATGGTGCAAAATCACCAAGATTTAAAGACGGGTGAAATAAAGAAACCAATGAAAGCCCGCAAGAAGATACAGCTGGCAGACAACGAGAAGATAATGGGAATGTACGACACAGACGAAGTTGCTACGGCATCCATGGGTATCGGACTTCCAAGCTACCCCGGCAATCTGAAAATAGCAACACTCATCCCCGTATCGGCAGGCAGTAAGTTCGACGGCGGCAAAATCAAGTCAATACGTTTCGGTCTCTGTCAGCCTGTGGGAGCATCCAGGGTGTTCGTCATAACATTGACGGCAAGTGGGAACATCGGCAACGAAGTGATATCACAGGATGTGGAAACCACCACAGCAGGCTGGAACACGGTAGAATTGACGACACCATATACTATAGACGCAAGCAACATCAGCGGCTATCTTATAGGTTTTGACTATACACAGACAAATACCGCAAATGCTTATCCCCTTTCGTTTGTCAATGCAGGTATGAGCGTATCACCGACTTATGTATACGGCAATCTTGGACAGGGTTTGGGATGGTATAACATCAATGCAGAAAGCCTTGGAAACCTCAGCGTACAGTGTATCGTGGAAAAAGAAGGCGGCTATCCGCAGTACGACCTGATAATTGGTAACACCATAACGGTGCCCTTTGTAAAAGGCGGAAGCAAACTTCAGTACGGCAATGCCGTATGGAACGACGGCAAGGCGATTCCTACAAGCTTTACCGTCGGTATCGGAATAGACGGCAAAGAAGTGGATGTCATAACCAAAGATGCACCTGAATTCACGGACGAAGGTGTGGAGATAAGCGGTCTTTTGGATATTCATACCGACATGGAAGTGGGAGAACACACTCTGTCAATGTATATAAAGACAATCAACGGAACCGTTCCGACAGAGGCAACCGACAATGACATGTCTTCAGCAACTTTCAACGTATACAAAGAAAGCATGCCGCGCCAGAAACAACTCGTAGAACATTTTACATCACAATATTGCACCTACTGTCCTATCGGTATAAGCGTGCTTGAAGGTTTGATAAAGAAACGCAATGACATAGCATGGGTGTCGATACACGGAGACATGCAGAGCGGAACCGATCAGTATACAATCGACGCGGGAAGATACATCACAGAATTCCAGACAACAGGATTTCCAAGTGCCTCATTCAACCGCACTTTCTTCCCAAATCAGGAAAACGTAGCAATAGGTCTTGGTTTCAATGAAAGTATGATAGACATGGCGGTGGCATATATAGGCAACCTTATAGACTACAGTAATGAAATTCCGGCTCTGGCATCTGTCGCAATCAATACAACATACGATGACGCGACAAAAAAACTTGACATAACAGTATCGGGACAAACATTGGACGATTTCACAAAATTTGTCGGCTCCGATGCAGCCCTGACTGTATACCTCACCGAGGATGGACTGGTGTCAAAGCAGCTCAACCAAGGCAAATGGATAACTTCGTTCACACATGACAACGTGCTGCGTAAGGTTGTTACACACCCCTACGGCGATGCAATGAAGATGAGCGGCAACACTTACGAAAACTCATACAGCGTTACTCTCGACGAGACTTGGAACAAGGATAACATGCACATTGTGGCATTTGTAAGCCGCAAACCGTCGAGCGCAAACCGTTACGACAAGCTGTGGGTGACCAACGCAGAAACAGTTGCAGTGAAAGATGCCGCCACCGGCATAGACACCGCTATCAGCAATGGCGCAGACATTAAGGAAGTGGCACGCTACAATGCCAACGGCGTACGCCTGTCGGCACCGCAAAAAGGCATCAATATCGTGAAACTATCAGACGGAAGCATAAAGAAAACGATTGTAGAATAACAAACGGCAGCAAGACAATAAACAAGGCGCCCGGCAGCAACACGTTGCCGGGCGCTTTTTGCATAGTGCCATGCCGTATTGGAGCATACAAGCCAATTAAGCACCGTATACAATATCTAATATCAATAATATTTATTAATTTTGCACCGAATATATTATCAATCACAAGATTATGGAACAGAAGAACTATAAGCGCACAACCGTTACGGCAGCCCTGCCGTATGCCAACGGAGGTGTACACATCGGTCATCTCGCCGGTGTCTATGTACCCGCCGACATCTATGTACGCTATCTCCGACTCAAAGGACAGGACGTGAAGTTTATCTGCGGAAGCGACGAGCACGGCGTGCCGATAACTATCCGCGCCAAGAAAGAGGGCATAACGCCGCAGGACGTTGTGGACCGGTATCACAAGATGATAAAGGACAGCTTCGCAGAGTTCGGCATATCGTTCGACATCTACAGCCGCACGACATCCGACATGCACACCCGCACGGCGTCGGACTTTTTCAAGAAACTGTACGAAGACGGCAAGCTGATTGAAAAGACAAGCAAGCAATATTACGACGAGGAGGCACACCAGTTCCTCGCCGACAGGTATATAACAGGCGAATGCCCCCATTGCCACAACCCGAAAGCTTACGGCGATCAGTGCGAGAAGTGCGGAAGCGACCTCGATCCTACAGAACTTATCAACCCTAAAAGCGCCATAAGCGGCTCGCAGCCTGTGCTGAAAGACACCAAGAACTGGTATCTGCCGCTCAACGAATATCAGGAGTGGCTCAAGGAATGGATACTCGAAGGGCACAAGGAGTGGCGTCCCAATGTGTACGGACAGTGCAAGAGCTGGCTCGACCTCGACCTTCAGCCGCGCGCAATGACACGCGACCTCGACTGGGGTATCCCCGTTCCGGTGGACGGAGCCGACGGCAAGGTGCTCTATGTATGGTTCGACGCACCTATAGGATACATCTCAAACACCAAGGAACTGCTTCCCGATGACTGGGAAAAATGGTGGAAAGGCCCCGAGACAAAACTCGTCCACTTCATTGGAAAGGACAATATCGTGTTCCACTGCATCGTGTTCCCCGCCATGCTTAAAGCCCACGGAGGATACATACTGCCCGAGAATGTGCCGGCAAACGAATTCCTCAATCTCGAGAACGACAAGATTTCCACATCGCGCAACTGGGCGGTATGGCTGCACGAATACCTCACAGACATGCCCGGCAAGCAGGATGTGCTGCGCTATGTGCTCACTGCCAACGCTCCGGAGACCAAGGACAACAACTTCACGTGGAAAGATTTTCAGGAACGCAACAACAACGAGCTGGTTGCCGTCTATGGCAACTTCGTAAACCGTGCGCTGCAACTGACAAAGAAATACTTCGACGGCGTGGTGCCCGAATGCGGAACGCTGACCGACACCGAACGTCAGGCGTTGGACGAGTTCAAGGGAGTAAAAGACAAGGTTGAAAGCCTGTTGAACATATACAAGTTCCGCGATGCACAGAAAGAAGTTATGAACCTCGCCCGCATAGGCAACAAATACATCACCGACTGCGAACCGTGGAAGGTGGCAAAAGGCTTCAAAAGCGACGACGAATCCGTGCGCAAGGAGGCAGAGGAGCGCGTTGCGACGATACTGTACGTATCGCTGCAACTTGTGGCAAACCTCGCCATAGCTTTCGAACCGTTCCTGCCTTTCAGCAGCAAGCGTCTGAGAGACATGCTCAACATTAGCGACTGCAAGTGGGACAGCATTGGTTCTACCGACATCCTGGCGTCCGGACATCAGCTGGCAGAGCCAGAGTTGCTGTTCGAAAAGATTGAAGACGAGACCATAAACCTGCAGCTCAACAAACTTGAAGAGACAAAAAAAGCCAACGAAGCGGCTAACTATAAGGCAGCACCGATAAAAGAAACAATCGCATTTGAAGACTTCGAGAAACTCGACATACGTGTGGGACACGTCAAGAACTGCGAAAAGGTGAAGAAGGCAAACAAGCTGTTGAAATTCACCATAGACGACGGCAGCGGCACAGACCGTACCATCGTCTCCGGAATAGCAAAGTTCTACGCTCCCGAAGAACTTATCGGCAAAGACGTTCTCTTCATCGCCAATCTCGCACCACGCAAACTCATGGGCATAGAAAGCTGCGGAATGATACTCTCGGCAGAAAACTTCGACGGTTCGCTGAGCGTCACATCACTGCTGCGCGAGGTAAAACCGGGAAGCTGCGTGGGGTAATCTTATTTAATTAAGAATTAAGAGCTGGGAAATTAAGAATTAAGAGTTAAGAATTAAGAAAATATGTCTTGGGCGGGCAGCCATAGGACCTATAGGACTTATAAGACCTATAAAGCTTATACAACCACCAAAGCATATTTTCTTAATTCTTAACTCTTAATTCTTAATTTCCCAGCTCTTAATTCTTAATTCTTACTTCTTAACTCTTAATTAGCTTGCCTTTTTTATGCAAAAATCCGTATTTTTGCATTATGATTAGTATACGTATCACTATTATATTAATATTATGTCTTAAGGCATGCGTTGCCCTGCATGCACAAGAAGACAAGAAACATGTCAATCCGGAAGATACAAAGGTCGACATGAACAACCCCACATTCGCTCCTATGGTGAAAGTGGGCAAGGTTCTTGTAGACGGAGACAGCATACAATATGTGGAGCTGAACAACGTATATGTGTATCCTCCGGCAGTATTCAAAAGTGCAAAGAAAAGGAAAGCATATAACCGCATGGTATACAATGTGAAGAAAGTGCTGCCCATCGCAAAGGAAGTAAACCATATAATAATAGAGACATACGAGTATCTGCAGACACTTCCCAACAAGCGGGCAAAGGACAAACACATGAAACTGGTTGAGGAAAGCATCAAGAAGGAATATACTCCGCGAATGAAGAAGCTCACCTTCACACAAGGAAAACTGCTTATAAAACTTGTCTATCGCGAATGCAACTCTTCTTCATACGAACTTATAAGGGCGTTCCTCGGTCCTATACGTGCCGGTTTCTATCAGGCCTTTGCATGGGCGTTCGGCGCAAGTCTTACGAAAAAATACGACCCGGAAGGAGACGATAAACAACTGGAACAGATTGTCCGGCAGGTTGAATCGGGACAACTTTGATTTAAATGAAGAATGATGAATGAAGAATGAAAAATTAAAGTTTCCGATATTGTATTCACACGGGTGAATGACAACCCTGTGAAGAAAGGTAATTGAAGAATTAAAGTTACAGATATTTACCGCATCATTTTTTCTTGTTCAACTTACCTATCATCTTCACCGGATACCACACGGATATCCAACCAACAGCTATCACCGTTACAAATATTATGGCAATGTCCTCGGGGTGAACACTGACAGGGTAAGCCTCGACTATAAACGAGCCGCTGCTCTGCCCAAGCGCCACAAGCCCGTAAGTCTGTTGCAGCCAGCACAACAGCAGTCCGACGGCAATGCCTGCCACTGCCCCGACAAGCGAAATCAGACGCCCTTCCATCAGGAATATGCGCGAAATGGTTCTGTCGTCGGCTCCCAGATTGCGCAGTGTATTCACATCGTCCTTCTTGTCTATGATAAGCATCGACAGCGAACCGATGATGTTGAAACACGCCACCACGAGGATAAAAGTAAGGAATATATAGGCTATAAGCTTCTCGATCTTCATTATCTTGAACGTATCCTCCTGCTGTTCAAAGCGGTCGAGCACTATGTATTTCCCGCCTGCCACCTTCTTCATCTCTGCCTTCACGGCATCAAGGTCACTACCCGCCTTAAGCCTGATTTCAAGCGACGACAGCATGCCCTGCTGACCGAATAGGTTACGGGCAAAGGCGATAGGAGCTATTACATGCCCCTTGTCATATTTCGCCTGCTTGACCATGAACACCACACCGGGCGAGATCAGCGAGTCTTCGACAAAGCCGTCCATAGGGTTTCCCATATCCAACTGCCCCTCGCGCTTGGGCGCATATATCTTCAGAAACCCGTCCCAGTCGGCACTCATACCCAGAGTCTCGGCAAGACGTATGCCCACCGTGCCGTACTGAAGATTTGCGGCATGCAGCGAGAAGTCACCGTTGCCATACAGGATATCCGTTATATTAGTCAGTTCCCTGAAGTTATCATCAACGCCTTTCAGCGTTATCATCGCCTGCCTTCCGTTGTACATGGCAAGCGCCCTGTCCTCCACACACTCCGTTGCCACGTCCACCTGCGGCATACGGCGTATGCTGTCCAGCACCGGGTCGTCGGCAGGCGCCGTCTTTCCCTTTGCCGGTACAATCTGTATCTGCGGGTCGAACCTCGTAAAGAGATTTGCCACAAGGTCGTGAAAGCCGTTGAATACGCTGAGCGTCACCACAAGAGCCATGGTCGCCACCGCCACTCCTACAACGCTTATCCCGCTGATTATGTTTATGACATTGGTGCTCTTTTTCGAGAAAAGATAACGCCGTGCTATGTAAAAGGCAAACCGCATTCTACCCTACCCTTTTTTCAGAAGTTCGTCTATGCGGTCGATATAGTCTAAAGAGTCGTCCACGAAGAAGCGCAACTCCGGTATTATCCGCAACTGATGGCGCACTCTCGTGCCCAACTCGTAGCGCACGGTCTTTTCGTTTGCCGTGATATTATTCAAAATTTCCTCTGCCCTTTCCGACGGGAACACGCTGAGATATGCCGTACAGATGCTCAAGTCAGGACTTACGCGACAACGTGTCACGCTTATCATTACGCCGTGCATCATGCGTGTCTGCGACTGGAATATGATGCTCAACTCCTTTTGCAGAAGCCGTGCTATTTTGTTTTGTCTTGTTTCCTGCATAATTCTTGTTTCCTTTTTTCAACTGCAAATATACGCAGAATATTCGATAAAACAAAATAGCGAAAGTCGGGCTTTAGCCCGGTTCGCGGTGGCGAAGCCAATTTTGTGAGTCAAATATACGCATAAGTCGAGAGCAAAACAACAAATTCATTTGTTTTTTGCCGAGCAGGAGGGGGTTAAGGAGGAGATAAGAGGAGATATGGGGAAGATAAAGGGGAGATAAAGGACGTATGCTTTGTTGTGGGTAAAGAGGAGATAGTGCCTACTCGGTGGAGAAACGTTTAATGTAAAAAGGAGATAAAAAAGATATAAGAAGATAAAGGGAGATAAAAGACAATAGCCTTGTTGCTTTTTACAAGACTATTGTCCCCTATCTCCTGTGGCGCAAGCCACATATCTCCTTTTATCTTCCCTTATCTCCTTATCAATATTCCCCTATCTTCTCTTCAAAAATCTCAAGTATAATCCGTACCTTTGCCTGCATGAAAACATTCAGCGACATACTCACTACGGCAGACGAGGTGGCAGCCACAATGGAAGCACTCGGCGACGAAAGCCAAAGAAACATACTGAAACGCTTTTTCAAGACAGGCAAAGGCGAATATGGAGAAGGCGACGATTTTCTCGGAATAAAGGTTCCGGTGACACGAAGCGTGGCTCTTGCCGCGGCAGGACTGCCGCACGGCGAGACAGCAAAGCTGCTGGCATCGCCAAAACACGAGATAAGACTGTGCGGATTTCTCATCCTCGTGGAACAGTTCCGCAAGATTTCGGGCAAAAAAGCGGCTTCCGACCCGGATTGCATGAAGGCAAGAGAGGAAGCCGTAAACTTTTATCTTCAACATGCCCGATGCGCAAACAACTGGGACCTTGTAGACCTCAGTGCACCAAAGATTATCGGGCAATGGCTCGTGATGCCCTCCACGAGCAGCGAGGATCACAAACGTGAGACTCTCGACCGTCTTGCCGCAAGCAGCAATCTGTGGGAACAGCGCATAGCCATAGTATCCACGCTGACACCCATACGCAACGGCGACTTTTGCCATGTGCTGCGTTATGCCGAACGGCTGCTCACACACAGACACGACCTGATACACAAGGCGGTGGGCTGGATGCTGCGTGAAGCTGGAAAGAAAGACATCGGCATGCTGCGCGCCTTCCTCAAACAGCACCACAAATACATGCCGCGCACCACCCTGCGCTACGCCATCGAGCGCATGGACGATGGGGAGCGAAAACACTGGATGAAACCCACTGATAATCAGAACGATACCTTTTAGGTTCCAAGAGGTGCCCTTTCAGACTCTAAAAGGTGGCATATTGGAACGCAAAAGGGCATCTCTTGCAAGCCGGAAGGTCGTCACCCACACACCGACAGCACCATACACACTCTGTGCACGATGTCACTCACCGGTGAAGTTTAAGTTAAAAAGCCCGCTTTTATTTTGCAGTTAGAGCTATTTGACTTAACTTTGCAACCTTGATTTATTTATAAGGTATAAAGACATGGCATATCTATTTTCATCAGAATCGGTATCGGAAGGACACCCCGACAAGGTTGCCGACCAGATATCAGACTCGATACTCGACCAGTTTCTTGCATACGACGACAAGGCACGCGTGGCGGTAGAGACACTCGTAACAACCGGACAGGTGGTAATAGCCGGAGAGGTGCACAGCGATGTGTACATCGACCTGCAGACGATAGCACGCAACGCGATAAAGCGCATAGGATATACGAAATCCGAATATCAGTTCGACGGCGACTCGTGCGGCATTCTGAATGCCATACACGAGCAGAGCGACGACATAAACAGAGGCGTGGACAACGGCACCGAGACCGAACAGGGCGCCGGAGACCAAGGCATGATGTTCGGATATGCGACAAACGAGACGGAAAGCTATATGCCCGTGTCGCTCGACCTTGCACACCTTATAATGAGAACGCTCGCCGACATAAGGAAAGAAGGAAAGACGATGACATATCTCCGTCCCGACTCCAAAAGCCAGGTGACCGTTGAATACGACGACAATGGCACGCCGCAACGTATAGATACGATTGTGGTGTCTACGCAGCACGACGAGTTTGACACCGACGACGAGAGAATGCTCGCGAAAATCAAGGACGACGTGACAAACATCCTCATACCCCGCGTAAAAGCGCAGATAAACAGCAGCAAGGTGCTCGCACTGTTCAACGACGACATCAAATATTTCGTCAACCCCACGGGCAAGTTCGTAATCGGAGGTCCGCACGGAGACACCGGACTTACGGGCAGAAAGATAATCGTGGACACCTACGGCGGCAAAGGCGCACACGGCGGAGGCGCCTTCAGCGGCAAAGACTCGAGCAAGGTAGACCGCTCGGCTGCATACGCAGCCCGCCACATAGCCAAGAACATGGTGGCGGCAGGAGTGGCAGACGAGATGCTCGTACAGATAAGCTATGCCATAGGCGTGGCACGCCCGGTAAGCATCTGTGTAGACACATACGGCAAGAGCCATGTGGACATGACCGACGGCGAGATAGCCAAGAAAATAGCAGACATGTTCGATCTGCGCCCCAAAGCTATAGAGAAAAATCTGAAATTGCGCCAGCCAATATTCACCGAAACGGCAGCCTACGGGCACATGGGACGGAAACCGGAAGTGAAGACAAAAACGTTCACAAGCCGGTATCACGAAACAAAGGTTGTGGAAGTGGAACTGTTCACATGGGAAAAGCTTGACAGGGTGGACGAGATAAAGGAGAAATTCGGACTGAAATAAGCAATTCTGAACATCTACTTATATGTATTCGGCAGACTCTACGTCGACACAAGGAGCAACGGCGGTGCAACAGGCGGTACAGGATACTGCACACGCCAATGTGTCGCTGCATCCGTCGCAGGTGCTGAAAAAACTGCCGCGCGACGCCACGCCGTGGCAGCAGGACTCTGCCATACAGGCATCCATACATATAGAAAACACCCACCTCAGTACACGTCCGGACACGCTGCACCTGCCGGGACAAGACAAGGGCAAGAGCTACAAGGACATTTCCATACCCCTATACTATAAGGAAAGTTTCTTCTCCAAAGACTCGCTGTATCATCCGGAGATAATTGCAGGACGGTATGGCGTGGCAGGCGACCCCGTGCCATATACCATCAAAGGCGACAACATCATAACAGCCATGCTCCTCGGCGGGTTCATCCTCGCGCTGATAGCATTTGCCAACTCGCGCCGCTTCATCTTCATGCAGGCACGCAACTTCTTCTTAGAGTCGTGCGAAAGCCGGAACGAAATGACCGAAACAACCAGCGAATACCGTTTTCAGTTTTTCTTCCTCCTGCAAGCATGCCTGCTGCTGTCCGTGATAGCATTCATCTACACACAAGACCGCATAGCCGACACATTCGTGCTCGAGTCGCAATATCACCTCATAGCAATATTCTTCGGCTCGTTTTCGGCATATTTCATAATAAAGATGATGCTCCAAACGTTTGTCAACTGGGTGTTTTTCGACAGTCGCAGCAGTAGCCGCTGGTTCAATTCTTCACTGTTCATCACATCGACGGAAAGCATCGCGATATTCCCGCTCGTAATGCTCATGTCATACTTCGACCTGTCCACGCAAAACGCAATCACCTACATGGCAATTGTCATTATATCTGTTAAAATATTGTCATTTTATAAGTGCCTGATAATCTTTTTCAAACGGAACGCCGTTTTTTCGCAAATATTTTTGTACTTTTGTGCCCTTGAAATAATGCCTTTGCTGCTGTTATACGGCACTTTGGCTACGATAATAGATTACTTGAAAATCAATTTTTAGGACATCGATGATAAAAAAGATTTTAATATCGCAACCCAAGCCGTCAAGTGAGAAATCTCCTTATTTCGATATCGCCAAAAACTATGGCGTGGAATTGGTTTTCCGCCCGTTCATAAAGGTGGAAGGACTTACGTCAAAAGAATTACGCCAGCAGAAAATCAGCATTCTGAACTACACTGCAATTGTGTTTACATCGCGGCATGCCATAGACAATTTCTTCAATCTTGCCAACGAAATGAGACTGGCAATACCCGAAGACATGAAGTACTTCTGTGTAACCGAGACCATAGCACTTTATATACAGAAGTACGTGCAATACCGCAAGCGTAAGGTGTTCTACGGAAACACGGGCAAGATTCACGACCTGATACCTGTCATGGTCAAGCACAAGAACGAGAAATATCTTGTGCCCATGAGCGATGTCAACGACGGAAGCATGAAAGAAATGCTCGATTCCAAAAAGTTGAACCACACCGAATGTGTAATGTACCGCACTGTGAGCAACGACTTTACGGAAGAAGAAGTAAAGACATTCGACTATGATATGTGCATATTCTTCAGCCCGTCGGGCATAAGCGCATTCAAAAGCACTTTCGGAGACAGCAAGAACGACAGTGTGAAAGTGGCGACATTCGGTCCGGCTACGGCAAAGGCCGCACACGACGCGGGGCTGGAGGTATCCATCGAAGCACCGTCCAAGGAGTGCCCGTCCATGACAGGAGCACTGAAAAATTATCTCGAAAAGCACAATAAATAAACATCCGAGTGAAATCCGCCACACTGACACTGGCAAAAACGGAGCGCATATCCGGCAGGACACTGCCGGAAGAACTCTTTAACGGAGGGAAGAGCCGGTCTATGTCAGCATTTCCTATAAGGATGATATACATGCGGACCGAGAACGGCGAAGACAACACACCGGGCGCAAAAATACTGGTAAGCGTACCGAAAAGACGTTTCAAGCATGCCGTAAAACGCAACAGAGTAAAACGTCAGATACGTGAGGCTTACAGAAAAAACAAAAGCATAATACTCGGAAAACTGCACGACTGCGAACGGCAAAGCATAGCGATAGCTTTCATCTGGCAGGACAACAGCCTGCACAAGAGTCCGGAAGTGGAAGACAAGATAATAAAACTTCTAACCAGATTGAGGGAAAAGCTATGAAAGCCATAAAGAAAGCCATAAGCTTGGTATCGTCGGCACTGGTCAGAATACTATGCCTGCCAATCATATTTTACCAAAGGTTTATATCGCCTTACACGCCTCCCGTATGCCGGTTCACACCCTCATGCTCGGAATATGCACGACAAGCACTGATAAAGCACGGACCTGTAAAGGGTATGGCACTGGCAATACGACGGCTGTTACGCTGTCACCCGTGGGGAGGAAGCGGATACGACCCCGTACCGTAAGAAAAAGAATTTTAACAACAGCGGTCTATGGCTGAACGACATCCATAACACCGCAATAAACAATATATCAACTACGACTTTACGATAACTGTCCGTAAAGATGTATTTATACATTAAAGTAAAATGAAAAAGAATTTTGTTGAAGAACTGAAATGGCGCGGAATGCTGGCACAGATGATGCCGGGAACAGAGGAACTGTTACAGAAAGAAACCGTCACGGCATATCTTGGCACTGACCCTACGGCAGACTCACTTCATATAGGACACCTCTGCGGGGTGATGATGCTGCGCCACCTGCAGCGCTGCGGACACAAACCGATAATCCTTGTCGGCGGAGCCACAGGAATGATAGGCGACCCGTCGGGTAAAAGTCAGGAGCGTAACCTGCTTGACCAGGAAACATTATACCACAACCAAGAGTGTATAAAGAAACAGGTATCGAAGTTCCTTGACTTTGAAGCCACCGGTCCCAACAGTGCCGAAATGGTGAACAACTACGACTGGATGAAGGATTTCACATTCCTCGACTTTGCTCGCGAGGTAGGAAAGCACATAACAGTGAACTACATGATGGCTAAAGACAGCGTACAGAAACGCCTCAACGGCGAGGCTCGCGACGGTCTGTCATTTACCGAGTTTACATATCAGCTGCTTCAGGGATACGACTTCCTTTATCTGTACAAGAATAAGGGATGCAAGATGCAGCTCGGAGGCAACGACCAATGGGGAAACATGACCACCGGAACGGAACTGATACGCCGCACTCTGGGCAACGATGTCGAGACATACGCGCTGACATGTCCGCTCATAACAAAAGCGGACGGAAAGAAGTTCGGAAAGACCGAAAGTGGCAACATCTGGCTCGATCCGAAACGCACATCTCCCTACAAGTTCTACCAGTTCTGGCTGAACGTGAGCGATGACGACGCCGAGAAGTACATAAAGATATTCACAAGTCTCGACAAGGAGACCATCGACACACTGGTGGCAGAGCACAGACAGGATCCGGGACAGCGCATATTGCAGAAGCGTCTGGCACAGGAAGTGACCGTAATGGTGCATTCCGAGGAAGACTATAACATGGCGGTAGAGGCCTCGGGCATACTTTTCGGCAAGTCGACAAAAGAAAGTCTGCAGAAACTCGACGAACAGACACTGCTCGACATATTCGAAGGCGTACCGCATTTCGAACTGCCGAAAGAGATGCTCGGACAGCCAGCCATCGAATGTTTCACATGCGACGACGCAAAGATATTCGCAAGCAAGGGCGAGATGCGCAAGCTGACACAGGGTGGCGGAGTGTCGCTGAACAAGGAAAAGCTTGCTGCCACCGACCGTGTGGTGACAAGCGAAGACCTCATAGGCGGCAAATATCTGCTTGTTCAGCGTGGAAAGAAGAACTATTTCCTGGTTACGGTGAAATAAATACACCGGTCTCTATTATCCATTGTATAAGCTGATTACCGCAAAAAACAAATAAAAAAATTTGGTAGTGGCATAAAAAACCACTACCTTTGCACAACTTTTCAACCATTGATTGTCCAATGGTGTAATGGTAGCACAACAGGTTTTGGTTCTGTTTGTGGTGGTTCGAATCCGCCTTGGACAACATTCGTGAAACAAGAAAGACCGGCACAACCGGTCTTTTTTCGTTACATGTAAAATCCATAACTCCAACACACAGAAACAAATAAGGGGCATTTTCCTTTGAATGATTGCTTTTTTCGTATCTTTGACATCGTATTCCACTCCGTCCAATATACTTACGCTCGACAAAAAACAAATGAATTTGTTATTTTGTTCTCGACTTATTCGTATCTTTGACTACGTCTTCGACTGCGTCCAATATACTCTCGCTCGACAAAAAACAAATGAATTTGTTGTTTTGTTCTCGACTTATTCGTATCTTTGTCATGCCTAAACAATATATAAAGCATATCACATATTTACTTGACAGTATACTCTGCATTTTCCAACTGCAAATGGCAGATAAACTTAAATAAATAAAGACTTTTTATGAAAACAAATTATGAAATTCGCTATGCAGCCCATCCTGAGGATGCAAAAAGCTATGACACCAAAAGAATACGCCGCGACTTCCTTATTGAAAAAGTGTTTGCGGCAGACGAAGTAAACATGGTATACTCCATGTATGACCGTATGGTTGTGGGCGGTGCAATGCCTGTTGCCGAAGAACTGAAGCTCGAAGCCATCGACCCGCTTAAGGCGCCATACTTCACTACACGCCGCGAAATCGGTCTGTTTAATGTTGGCGGTGCCGGCACAGTGAAAGTGGGAGACGAGACTTTCGAACTGGGCTATAAAGAAGCGCTCTACATCGGACGCGGCGACCGTGATGTCACATTCAGTAGCAAAGACGCAGCAGCTCCTGCCAAGTTCTATTTCAACAGCGTAACGGCTCATAAGGAATATCCTTGCAAGAAAGTAACGAAGGCTGAAGCAGTTGTCGCTCACATGGGAGCACTTGAGACAAGCAACGAACGCGACATAAACAAAATGCTCGTATCGCAGGTGGTTCCTACCTGCCAACTGCAAATGGGAATGACGGAACTGGCACCGGGAAGCGTATGGAACACCATGCCTGCACACGTGCACAGCCGCCGCATGGAAGCATATTTCTATTTTGAAGTTCCCGAGGATCAGGCAGTTTGCCACTTCATGGGCGAGATAGACGAGACCCGCCACATATGGATGAAGGGCGACCAGGCGGTGCTTTCTCCCGAATGGAGCATCCACTCTGCCGCAGCAACCCACAACTACACGTTTATCTGGGGCATGGGTGGCGAGAACCTTGACTACGGAGACCAAGACTTCTCGTTGATTACGGACTTGAAATAAGCAGAGCATATAAAAGTCCTATATGTCCTATAAGACTTATAATCCGTATAAGGAATAATGTCAAAGAACAATATATATACATTACAAAAACATCAAAAATCATGACAAATCTTTTTTCACTTGAAGGGAAAAACGCCTGGATAACAGGTGCCTCCTACGGCATCGGCTTCAACATTGCAAAGGCTTTCGTTGCTGCCGGAATAAAGAACATTATCTTCAACGACATCAATGAAGCAGCTCTCGAAAAAGGACTCGCAAACTATAAGGAAGCCGGAATAGAAAACGTACACGGCTATGTGTGCGATGTCACAAAAGAAGATGACGTAAAGGCACTCGTAGAAAAGATACATGCCGAAGTAGGTAATATAGACATACTCGTAAACAATGCCGGCATAATCAAGCGCATCCCGATGCACGAGATGAAGCGTGCCGAGTTCCAGCAGGTGATAGACATCGACCTTGTAGGTCCGTTCATCGTAGCTTCTGCAGTACTTCCTGAAATGATGGAACGCCGCGAAGGTAAGATCATCAACATCTGTTCGATGATGTCCGAGCTTGGACGTGAGACGGTGTCTGCATACGCTGCCGCCAAGGGCGGACTGAAGATGCTTACACGTAACATCTGCTCCGAGTACGGCGAATACAACATACAGTGTAACGGCATTGGTCCGGGCTACATCGCAACACCTCAGACCGCACCTCTGCGCGAGCGTCAGGCAGACGGCAGCCGCCACCCATTCGACAGTTTCATCTGCGCAAAGACACCGGCAGGACGTTGGCTCGACCCCGAAGAACTGGGCGGACCGGCAGTATTCCTCGCATCACATGCGTCTGACGCAGTTAACGGACACGTGCTCTACGTGGACGGAGGTATACTGGCATACATCGGCAAACAGCCTTGATGCATATAATTCCCGAAATAAAAAAAAGATGTGCCACTTTTTACAATGGCACATCTTTTTTTATTACATCGTTTACTCTCAATCGTCCTCTACAGGCGAGAAGTCGTCTTTTCCAACACCGCACAACGGGCATACCCAATCTTCCGGAATATCCTCAAATGCTGTTCCGGGGGCGATGTTGTTATCCGGATCACCTTTTTCAGGGTCATAAATATAACCACATGTGTCGCATACAAACTTTTTCATAATACCTCCTTTTTTAAAAATTAATAATAAGTTAATGTAAGAAATCTATCTCTTGTTGTTCATAACGAACTCCGTACGTTCCACTATCTGTTCGGGGGATATGTTCTTCAGACAGAAGTAGTCACCCCTCATACACGGTTTGTTACCATATATGCTGCACGGTCTGCACGGCAGGTCTATCTGCACCGCGTTGCCGACACTCTGCCCCCACCCCATGAATCCTGCGTATGGATGAGTGGCGCCCCACACGCTTACGACCTGCGTCCCTGCCAATGAAGCAAGGTGCATGTTGGCGCTGTCCATGGAAATCATCACGTCCAAACGGCTCATCAGTGCCAGTTCTCCTTTTATACCGCGCATCAGCCCCGAAGCATCGGTACAGCGGTCGTACTTTCCGCACCATTCGCCGAAGACCTCCGTCTCTCTTGCACCGCCTCCAAAGAAGAATATACGGCTGTCAGGATGTCTCTCCAAAAGCTGCTGTACGACCTTCTCCATGAGCCGCACGGGATATATCTTACCCTCATGAGCTGCAAACGGTGCTATGCCTATCCACTTTTCCGAAGGCTGCTTGACGCCAATCTCTTCCGGAAAAACCTGTTCCGTGCATTCACCCGATGCAAAGAGAGACTTGAACTCTATTTTCACCGGATAACCGAGAGCGGCAAGAACATCGGCATAATTTTGGAATGACGACTGCAACTGCACCATCCGCTTAACGCCTGCAGCCGTAAGCCGCCTTTTATCGGCACGATGCTTGTCTATATGAGCAACCTTATATCCGTCCATACAGAAACGCATGCGCAAATAGTCCGAGCGCAGAACGCCATGTAAGTCGGCAATGGCTGTGAATTTCTTTGCCGCCAGCCTCCGGTAAAGAGCATTCAATCCCTTTATTCCCCGGTATTCACTCTTGATGTCAGCCTCCATAAAACTGACATTGGGTGCAAGATTTTCAAAGAACGGACGTGCAAACCCACGGCTCAGCATTGTTATCCGAAGGTCGGGATACTGTTTCGCCAGAGAATACACCACCGGCACAGTCATAGCGACGTCGCCCATGGCAGAAAAGCGAATTATCAGTATATGCTCGGTCTTCATCACTTCTTGTTATTGTACAGGACAGGATTTGTAGCAGGGTCGTTATACATTTTCATCTGCATATACACCTTCATATATTTTCGTCCTGCCTCGATGTCCTCCAACAGTTGATCTATTGCAGTACTAAGATCTGTCTGCTGTTCGAGCAGCACATCTAATTTGGAACGACATTTGTCACAATGTTCGGGTGTGGCATCGGTACGTTCCGCCTGCTCTTTCATGTGATAAATCTTCAAAGCAAGTATCGACAGACGGTCGACAGCCCACGCCGGACTCTCGGTATTTATACGGGCATCCGGCAGCACTTTCACCTCGCTGTACTTTGTGCGGAAGTAACTGTCAATCTGTTCTACGAGGTCTGTACGGTCCTGATTGCTCCTGTCTATGCGGCGTTTCAGGTTCAGAGCCTCAACCGGATCGATGTGCGGGTCGCGTATGATGTCCTCAAAATGCCACTGCACCGTGTCTATCCAGCACTTCAGATAGAGACGGTTCTCTATCGAGTCACGGTCGTATGGATTGTTTATCGGCGTATCTATGTTGTCTTTTACATGATAGTCGGCTATTGCCTGGTTGAACACCCGATTACAAAGTTGTGTGAATGTCATTTCTTAAATGTTTATTGGTTATATATGCAAAACTAATAATTAATTCCCGAAAAACCAACTAAAAACACAATATTTAAGCACTTACGAGGTTTTAGTTAAAAGATTTGTAAGCCAGGGAAGAGGAGGAAAATAAGGAGATAAAGAGAAGACAGGAGAAGATAAAAGGAGATAAAAGACGTATGCCCTATTGATGAAACCTGTAGGGATGCTCCCCGGAGCATCCGAAACCGCATGGCTTGTGTTATTCATAATCACTTCGGCTGCACCAGGGTACAGCCCTACTCGGAGGGTGAAAAGCGAATATAAAGAGGAGATAAAAGATACACGGAATATCCATTGGCGATATCAATCAAACCTCTCGGCAAAATCATGGATTGCAAACAGCGATGGTTACAGTTTCAAAAGGTGTCCTTTCAGCATGCAAGACATGACCTTTTACCTTCTAAAAGGTCACCTTTAGCACGCCAAAAGGTCGGCTATTGCAAAGCAGCCGGAAGCCGATGAAAACTGTAAGCAAAACCCTTTCGAATGTAACAAACCGTAAGCATTTGACTTGAAGTTTCATATCCGGACACTGACTTGAACATACATAACTTGAAACAATATACATACGGATGAAAATAGTAATAGACGATAAGATACCATACATACATGATGCTGTCAGCAGACTCGGAGTAGAGGCTGTATATATGCAGGGCAGCAAGATAGGACCTGCCGACGTGCGCGATGCCGATGCCCTGATAGTGCGCACACGCACAAGATGTGACGAGAGCCTGCTCGGAAACAGCCGGGTTAGTTTTGTGGCTACTGCGACAATAGGATACGACCATATTGACACGGAATATATGAAAAAGGCAGGCATAGAGTGGATGAACTGTCCGGGCTGCAACTCATCATCCGTGGCGCAATATCTTAAATCGGTATTGCTGTTACTATGGCGCGACAAAGGCATGTCACCGACACACACCACCATAGGCATTGTAGGACAAGGACATGTAGGCACAAAAGTGGCGGCAGTGGCAGAAAGCATGGGAATGCAAGTACTTGTCTGCGACCCACCGAAAGCAGAGGAAGGAGCAGAATGCAGATACGGCAAATTCGTGACATTGGAAGACATTGCACGCGAGTGTGACATAATAACATTCCATGTTCCTCTGACACGCTGTGGCAAACATGCCACGTATCATCTTGCAGGACAGGACTTTTTCGACAGTCTGCAACAGTGTCCCGTTATAATAAACACCAGCCGTGGTGCCGTGGCAGACGGCAACGCCCTGATTGACGCCCTATATAATAATAAGGTGAAAGATGCCGTGATAGACACATGGGAAAACGAACCCGACATAGACCTGCGCCTTCTTGACAAGGCTTACATAGCTACTCCGCATATAGCAGGATACAGCGCAGACGGCAAGGTAAATGCCGACAATATGGTGATAGAGGGGCTTTGTAATCACTTCGGTCTGGACAACCCCGGAAAGATAATGCCCCCGGAACTTCCCTACAACGTGACGGCACATCTGAAAGAGCTGCTCGAATGCCGTAACCCCAATAACGAGGAGTGTGTTAACAGAGACATCGCCCTTACACTTTATAATCCGCTGAATGATAGTACAAACCTTAAAAAAGCTCCTGATCGTTTCGAAGAGTTTCGTGGAAATTATCCTTTAAGACGCGAAAAATGGTAAAATAACAAGCAAAATGTTGCACAAAAGCATATGACATGTGCAATAATGCATGCTTTTTTGTAAGAAATATTTGCATAGGTAAATAAAAATTCGTTCCTTTGCAACCGATTTTTAAAGAATAAATCATTTTATAAACATTTTTAAAACAATACAACTATGTCAGAAATCGAATCTAAAGTAAAAGCCATCATCGTTGACAAACTGGGTGTAGACGAGGCAGAAGTAAAGGCAGAAGCAAGCTTCACAAACGATCTTGGCGCAGACTCTCTCGATACAGTAGAGCTTATCATGGAATTTGAGAAAGAATTCAACATCTCTATCCCTGACGATAAGGCTGAAACAATAGCAACTGTCGGCGATGCTATCAGCTACATCGAGGCTAATGCTAAATAATTAATGATGTATTGATTAGTGATTAGCAGTTTATAATATCAGCGATTAGTGATTAGCTTAATACTAATCATTAATCGCTGATGTTCTAATTGCCGATTGCTGTTCTTAAATATTTAATCATATAAGGAAATGGAATTAAAAAGAGTGGTGGTGACAGGTCTCGGAGCCGTGACACCTGTAGGAAACAATCCGGAAGACACATGGAAGAACCTTGTTGCCGGAGTGAGCGGTGCCGCACCTATCACATTGTTTGACAGTTCCCTGTTCAAGACACAGTTTGCATGCGAGGTTAAGGACCTCAACGTCACAGACTATATCGACCGTAAGGAAATGCGCAAGATGGACCGCTACACACAGCTTGCCATGATTTCTGCCATGCAGGCGGTAAAGGACAGCGGAATGGATCTTGAGACGGTGAACAAAAACCGCATCGGCGTAGTGTTCGGTGTAGGCATCGGCGGTATCAAGACTTTCGAGGACGAGGTTTCATATTATGGCAAGAACAAGGAGAACGGTCCCAAGTTCAATCCGTTCTTCATTCCTAAGATGATTGCCGACATTGCAGCAGGTCAGATTTCAATACAATACGGCTTCCACGGACCAAACTATACGACAACGTCCGCATGCGCCTCATCTACCAATGCAATAGCCGACGCATTCAACCTTATCCGTCTTGGCAAGGCAGACGCTATTGTCAGCGGCGGTGCAGAGGCAGCAGTCTGCGCCTGCGGCGTGGGCGGCTTCAATGCAATGCACGCCCTCTCTACACGCAATGACGACCCGCAGCATGCGTCACGCCCGTTCAGCGCAAGCCGCGACGGATTTATAATGGGCGAAGGTGCAGGATGCCTCATACTCGAAGAGCTGGAGCATGCAAAGGCACGCGGAGCAAAGATATACGCAGAAATGGTTGGCGAGGGCATGAGTGCCGACGCACATCACATAACGGCATCCCATCCGGAAGGACTCGGAGCGAAGCTCGTTATGCAGGCTGCGCTTGAGGATGCCGGCATGAAACCCGAGGACATTGACTACATCAACGTTCACGGAACATCAACACACGTGGGTGACATTTCAGAGGCAAAGGCAATAAAGGACGTGTTCGGCGATGCAGCATACAAGCTGAACATCAGCTCTACAAAGTCAATGACAGGCCACCTGCTCGGTGCTGCCGGAGCCGTTGAGTCCATGGTTGCCGTACTCGCCGTGAAGAACGACATTATTCCTCCTACAATCAACCATGAGGAAGATGACAAGGACGAGGAGATTGACTACAACCTTAACTTTACGTTCAACACCGCACAGAAACGCACCGTACGTGCCGCAATGAGCAACACATTCGGATTCGGCGGTCATAACGCATGTGTTATATTCAAGAAATATGACGATTAACAACATTATAGACCGAATAAGGCTCCCTTTCCGCAAGGAGAAGGAGCTTTATTCGTCTTTATACACGGTAATAGGATTTTATCCGCACAACATCAGCTTCTACAAGCAGGCGCTAATGCACAAGAGCATAAAGCAGCGCAACAGCAAAGGGCGCCCTGTAAACAACGAACGTCTTGAATTTCTTGGCGACGCAGTTCTCGATGCAATCGTGGGCGACATCGTCTACAACCACTTTCAGGGCAAGCGTGAGGGCTTCCTCACCAACACGCGGAGCAAGATAGTACAGCGCGACACACTTAACCGACTGGCGCAGGAAATAGGTATCAGCCAGCTTATCATGTCCAACAGACACACTTCCTCTCATAACAGCTATATGGAAGGAAATGCGTTCGAGGCCCTCGTGGGGGCAATATACCTGGACCGGGGATACAATGCCTGCATGCAGTTTATGCAAAAGCGCATATTGTCACAGCTCATCAACATCGACAAAGTGGCGTACAAGGAGGTCAACTTCAAAAGCAAGCTCATAGAATGGTGCCAGAAGAACAAGGTAAAGATAGACTTCAAGCTAATCGACGAGAAGAAAGACGAGAACTGCAGTCCGGTCTTCAAATACCAGGCTGTGGTTGAGGGCATCGAAGGCGGCACAGGCGAAGGCTACTCCAAGAAAGAAAGCCAGCAGCTGGCAAGCAAGAAGACACTGAACATGCTGAAAAGAGACTCCCAATATCTCGATGCTGTCTTTGCAGCCAAGACGGACCGTACAAAGATGGAAGAAGAGCCGGTCATGACCGTTCCTGAGACCGACGTAAAGACCGACTTTATAGTGTCGCAGAAAACTGAAGAGGATGCACCTGTTACGATAGAGCGTGAAAAGAAACAGAAGAAGGCGTCTGCCGTAAAAGAGCAGGAAGGCGAAGACGAGTTCGACCTGTCCGACATCACCGCACAGCCGAAAGCCATGGACAAGGAGGACATCATCGCCGCGGCAGAGGCGGCAGCATTCTCGGAGAACAGCTAAACAACAAGACATAATGAAGAGACTCTTTATAGAAACCTACGGATGCCAGATGAACGTGGCAGACAGTGAGGTCGTTGCATCGGTAATGAAAATGGCAGGCTATGACACCTGCGACGACATAAAGGATGCCGATGCCATATTTCTGAATACATGTTCGGTGAGAGACAACGCCGAACAGAAAATATACAACCGGCTGGACACGCTCAACGCAGAGCGCAAGAAAGGGCGCAGGCTGATACTGGGTGTACTCGGCTGCATGGCTGAGCGCGTAAAGAATGACCTTATAGACAACCACCATGCCGACCTCGTTGCCGGTCCCGATGCCTATCTTTCATTGCCCGACCTCATCGCACAGTGTGAGATGGGGCTGAAGGCGATGAACATCGAGCTGTCTACATCCGAGACCTACCGTGACATCGTTCCGCAGCGCATAGCCGGAAACCGCATCGGAGGATTTGTAAGCATCATGCGCGGATGCAACAACTTCTGCCATTACTGCATAGTGCCGTACACACGCGGGCGTGAAAGGTCGCGCGACGTGGAGAGCATACTGCGCGAGTGCCGCGACCTGCGGGAACGCGGATACAAGGAGGTGACACTGCTTGGGCAGAACGTAAACTCATATCATTATGTCTCCGGCGGCATGTCCGAAGGCAAGGAGAATGAAGAAGTGGTGGACTTCCCCAGACTTCTCCGCCTTGTTGCCGACACCGTGCCGGAGATGCGCGTGCGTTTCACGACAAGCAACCCCAAGGACATGAGCGACGAGACGCTGCATGTAATAGCAGAAAAGCCAAACGTATGCAAACACATACACCTGCCCGTACAGAGCGGCAGCGACCGCATACTCAAGCTCATGAACCGCAAATATACACGCCAGTGGTATATGGAGCGCGTGGAGGCAATAAGGCGCATCATTCCCGGCTGCGGCATTTCAACAGACATCTTTGTGGGCTATCATGACGAGACGGAAGAAGACCACCGTCTTTCGCTGTCGCTCATGGAAGAAGTGGGCTACGACTCTGCCTTCATGTTCAAATACAGCGAGCGTCCCGGTACGTATGCCTCTAAACATCTTCCCGACAACGTAAGCGAGGAGGTGAAGCTGCGCCGCCTTGCGGAGATGATAGACCTCCAGACACGCCTGTCGGCAAAATCAAACGCGAAGGATGTCGGAAAGGAGTTCGACGTGCTTGTCGAAGGCTTCAGCAAACGCAGCCGTGAACAGTTGTGCGGCCGCACGGAACAGAACAAGATGGTGGTGTTCGACAAGGGTTGCCACCACATCGGGGAGATTGTACGTGTAAGAATAACCGGCAGTTCGAGTGCAACGCTGAAGGGAGACGCGGTGTGACAACTCCGTAAAAATATACGCATACCATTGGTGTTCTTGTTTATTTAGCTTATATTTGCAGATATAAACGGTGCCGGACACGCCCTTTTGCACAATAGGCACGGTCCGGTCCGCAAATAATTAATTTCTTTTATATGAAAGAATTCCTGCATGTCTTATACCGCTTTGTACCTCCATATAAGAAATATCTGGTACTTACGGTGGTTTTCAACATATTGTCGGCGGTGCTGAACATTTTCTCGTTCGCAGCCATCATCCCTATCCTGCAAATTCTTTTCCGCACCGAGCGTGCAACGGAAAACGTTGTCTGGCTCGAATGGGACAGCGGAGACTTTAAGGAAATACTTGCAAACAACGCCAACTATTATGTCCACCAGCTTGTAGGGGAAATGGGGGCGACGACCACCCTGCTTGTCATCGGACTGTTCCTTGCGTTTATGACATTCCTCAAGACGGGCGCATATTTTCTTTCTTCGGCAACAATCATCCCCATACGCACAGGTGTCGTCCGCGACATACGCAACCAGCTTTACCGCAAGATAACATCATTGCCGCTCGGCTTCTTCTCGGAAGAGCGTAAGGGAGACATCATTGCCCGCATGAGCGGTGACGTGCAGGAAATTGAAAGCTCGATAATGAACTCGCTCGACATGCTTTTCAAGAACCCGATACTCATAATAGCATATTTTGCAACGCTGCTCGTCATAAGCTGGCAGCTGACGCTCTTCACACTTCTCATTGTCCCCCTCATGGGCTGGTTCATGGGATTTGTGGGAAGAAAGCTCAAGCAGAAATCCATAAAGGCACAGGCTCTGTGGAGCGACACGATGAGTCAGGTGGAAGAGACGCTCGGCGGACTGCGCATCATCAAGGCTTTCTGTGCCGAAGAGAAGATGAACACACGCTTCGACAAGATAAACAGCGAATACCGCGACAATATCCTGAAGGTGAACACCCGCCAGCAAATGGCGCACCCGATGAGCGAGTTCCTCGGCACAGTGCTCATCGTCATAGTGCTTTGGTTCGGCGGCGTGCTGGTGCTGAACAACATGACATTGAGCGGACCTACATTTATCTACTACCTTATTATATTATACAGCATCATCAACCCGCTCAAAGAGTTCTCAAAGGCTGGCTACAACATACCCAAGGGACTGGCGTCCATGGAGCGCGTGGACAAAATCCTCATGGCGGAGAACGACATCAAGGAGCCTGCCGTACCTGCCGCATCCACAGGCTTCAACAGCAAGATAGAATTCCGCAACGTGTCCTTCCGCTATGCGGAGAAATGGATACTCCGCAACATCAACCTTACTGTGGAGAAAGGTAAGACCGTTGCACTTGTAGGGCAGAGCGGAGGAGGAAAGTCCACGCTGGTGGACCTTATCCCGCGCTATTACGACGTGCAGGAGGGCGAGGTGCTCATCGACGGTGTCAACGTAAAGGACATGGGCATACACGACTTGCGGTCGCTCATCGGCAATGTCAACCAGGAGGCGATACTGTTCAACGACACGTTCTTCAACAACATATCATTCGGCGTGGACAGCGCAACCCGTGAGGAGGTGGAGGCAGCTGCGAAAATAGCCAATGCCCACGAATTCATCATGGCGTCTGAAAACGGCTACGACACGAACATCGGCGACCGCGGCGGGCGTCTGTCGGGCGGACAGAGGCAGAGAATAAGCATTGCACGGGCGATACTGAAGAACCCGCCGATACTTATTCTCGACGAGGCAACGTCGGCACTCGACACCGAGAGCGAGCGCCTTGTTCAGGATGCTCTCGAGAAACTGATGAAGACGCGCACCACCGTTGCCATAGCCCACAGGCTTTCAACAATAAAGAATGCCGACGAGATATGCGTGCTCCACGAGGGACAGATTGTCGAGCGCGGCTCACACGACGAGCTGCTTGCACGCAACGGATATTATCACAAGCTGCACGACATGCAGCAGGTTTAAACGGAACACGGAACCGCCCCGCATCCCGGAATGCTCCGTAAACTTGAATAAATATATAACAGGGAATGAAGAAAGTACTGAACAATATTCTTTACGGCGTGACATACATCATGTTCTACGCGCTGTCACTGCTGCCTTTCCGTGCCTTGTATATCATCTCCGATTTTATGTATATCCTTATATACATGCTCGTAGGCTACCGCAAGAAGGTTGTCAGGAAGAATATTGCAACGTCGTTTCCGGAAAAAAGCAGCAAAGAGCTTGCCTGTATAGAGCGCCGCTTCTACCACTGGTTCTGCGACTATTTCGTAGAGACGATAAAACTTCTCTCCATTTCGCCTCAGCAGATGAGCCGCCACATAGAGTTCCGCAACGTGGAGGAACTGGAACAATGCTTCGACAAAGGGCAGTCGTGCGCGGCAATCCTCGGACACTACTGCAACTGGGAGTGGCTCTCCGGCGTAGGCATTGCCTACACACGGCACAAGGATGCCGTTTCCGGACTTATATATCATCCTCTTTACAGCGATGTCTTCAACCGTCTCTTCATCTCGCTCCGCAGCCATCTTGGCGGAGTATGTATCCCCAAGAACGAAATTCTACGCTATCTTCTAAGATACAGGCAGGAACAGCGCCACTCTCTTTTCGGATACATATCCGACCAGGTGCCGAAGTGGGAGAACATACACCTGTGGCTCGACTTCCTCAACCACGACACGCCGGTGTTCACAGGGGGAGAGCGGATAATGAAGAAAATGAACGACGCCGTGTTCTATGTGGATATGGAGCGCACACGCCGCGGTCATTACGTCTGCACGTTCAGACTTATCACCAAGGAACCTGACAGTCTTTCGAAATACGAAATAACAAGAACCTTTTTCAGAATGCTCGAACAGTCGGTACGCCGCGACCCGTCGTGCTACCTCTGGACACACAACCGCTGGAAGCGTACTCACGAAGAGTACGACAGCCGTGTGGCACGGGGCGAGATAAAGATAAGAACATAAGTCACTGCCACTACACCCGCGGCAAAGGGCATCATGAGACATTACGGTAAAGAAAAGCTATGAAACATTACGATTACGTTATAGTCGGCAGCGGACTGTTCGGCGCCACGTTCGCCCATTTCGCCCACAAGAACGGCAAGAGCTGCATTGTCATCGACAAGCGCCACCACCTTGGCGGAAACGTCTACTGCGAAGAGATAGAGGGCATCAACGTCCACAAATACGGCGCGCACATCTTCCATACCAACAACAAGGAGGTGTGGCAGTTTGTCAACTCGCTCGCCGAGTTCAACCGCTACACAAACTCTCCCGTGGCAAACTACAAGGGAGAGCTATACAACCTGCCTTTCAACATGAACACGTTCTACCGCATGTGGGGCGTCACAACTCCCGTAGAGGCACGCCGCAAGATAGAGGAACAGCGCCGGGAGATATCCCTCGAGCTGGGTCTCTCCGCCGGTTGTCCGCCGCGCAACCTCGAAGAGCAGGCTCTCATGCTCGTGGGGCGCGACATATACGAACGTCTCATCAAGGGATATACCGAGAAGCAGTGGGGACGGAAATGCACCGAACTTCCGGCACAGATAATAAGGCGCCTGCCCGTATGCTTTGTCTTTGACAACAACTACTTCAACGATTCGTATCAGGGAATACCCATAGGTGGATACAACCGGCTTATTTCCAAACTTCTATGGGGTGCCGACACCATTACGCGCATGGACTTTTTCAACAGGACATCACCCGGTCCCAACATAGAAAACTGGCGTAATCTTGCCGACAAGCTGGTCTTCACGGGCAAGATTGACCAGTATTTCAACTATTGCTACGGCAACCTCGAATACCGCACGGTGCGCTTTGAACATGAAACGCTGGACGTTCCCAACTATCAGGGGAACGCCGTCGTAAACTACACCGAGCGCGAGGTGCCCTATACAAGAATCATAGAACACAAGCACTTCGAGATGTTCGGCGAAGCCGTATACCAGCTTCCCAAGACCGTCATAAGCCGCGAATACAGCACGGAATGGACGGAGGGAATGGAACCTTTCTATCCGGTGAACAACGAGCGCAACAACTCACTGTATCTGCAATACAAGGCACTGGCGGACAACGAGCCTGACGTGATATTCGGCGGAAGGCTTGCCGAATACAAGTACTACGACATGGCACCCGTAGTGGAAAGGGTAATGGACATCTGGCGTAATCTCCTGTGATGCAATACAAACCTTTTATTAAAGAAAAGACGATTATGACAAACATAAAAGAGCGTAAGAACTGGATAGACTGGATGAAAGCCGTCGGAATGCTTATGATTGTATGGGGGCATTGCTTTCCCGACGGCGGGGTAAGCGAGTTTCTGTATGCCTTCAACGTACCGCTGTTCTTCATCATCTCCGGCTATCTCACACGCCGTGAGACTTCCATGGCTGTATGCTGGGACAAGTGCCTGCACAATCTCGTCATCCCGTATTTCATCCTGAGCCTTATAAAGGTTGCCGGATTTATCCTCAAACACCTCGACGACGGACTTTGGGCATGGTCGCTGTTCGGCGTTACCTTCGGTTTCCACTCCATCAACGGGGCGTCTGGCTGCGGCAACCTGTGGTTTGTCTATGCCCTCATTGTCATAAAGCTTATATTCCAGGTCTTTGTACGCGGGAACAGGAGCATGCTTGCCGTGTGCGTACTGTCGCTCTGCGGTGCCGTTGCCTACAATTATTTTCATGTTGAGATGGCATGGGGCGTTGCCGATGCAATGCTCGCCCTGCCGTTCTTCATGCTCGGCAACCTCGGTTCGTCGGTGCTTAAAGAGCCGTTCAACACCTTCGTCGGCAACATGCGGCGCACCTCTACGGCAACACGCTGGTGCATGGTTGCAGCTCTTGCGGCGGCAACATATATTATAGGAATATACAACGGAGAGGCTTCCATGTTCATGGGGCAATACGGCAACAGCCTCGCTGTCTTTATCACGGGTGCCGTCACGGGCAGTCTTGCCATACTGATATTATCGGTTCTTCTCGATAAGGTCAGGCTTTCCGTTGTCTCCGTCATATCTGCCGGCTCCATTGTCATACTCGAGTTCCACCGCGAATTTCTTCATCCGGTGATGAAGCTCATAAGCAAGCTCGCCCCCCCTACTTGGCAGGAAGTGATTCTTACGTTCGCCCTTTCCTTGGCGGCAACGCTTGCCTTCGTGCCAATAATAATGATACTGAAACGATATTTCCCCATTGTCTTTGGCAGGAGGGCGCAAAACATTAGGCTATGAGAACAACCGTCAGTCCCGATTACGAACACATACGCGGCTTCATAGCCTCCGTTCCCCTGCTCTTTGACCGCGGCGAGGGCACGCTGCTCTTTTCCGGCCGCAACGAGGTGCGCCTTTTCCGCCACGGCGATGTCTGCCTTGTGGCAAAGCGTTTCAAGCGGCACGACATCGTCAAGCAGGCGATATATACGTTCTTCCGCAAGGACAAGGCGCGGCGGGCTTTCGAGAATGCTGCCGCCATACGTGCCCGGGGCTTCGACACTCCTGCACCGATAGCGTATATCGAGGATATAAGGGGCGGTATGATAAGGCAGGTTTACTATATATGTGAGTATACCGACATGAGACCGGTACGCGACGAGCTTATCGAAAAGGAGCCGTACAATGCACGTCTTGCTGCAGAATATGCCCGCTTTGTGGCATCGCTTCACCAAAGCGGCATACTGCACCGCGACCTCAACTCCACAAACACGCTCTACCGCCGCGACGGCAACGGCTACAGGTTTCAGCTCATAGACATCAACCGCATGACCTTCTACGACGGCAAGCCGGTGCCCAAGGCGGAACGCATGGAGAACCTCACGCTGCTGTGGCGTCCCGACGACATGTACATGGACGTATTGGAAAAATATGCCGCGGCATGCGGCTGGACACCAGAGGACATCGACCGCGCCGTATACGTAAAGCTGAGGCACGACCGCCGGTGGACACGGCGCAAGAAGTTCACGGGGAGATTGAAGGGGATTGGAAGATTATTTAGAAGATTATTTGGAAGTTAAAGAAGTTATGAGGGAAGTTATCGCTCCCTTCGGTCGCTGGGAAGTTAAAGGACAATACCGTGACAAGCAAAACCAAAGGCATAAGCATTTGTCTTTTAACTTCATTAACTTCCCATAACTTCTTTAACTTCCAAAATAATCTCCTAAACAATAATAATAACATGAGATACAATGACAAGCAAAACCAAAGACATAAGCATTTGTCCTTTAACTTCATTAACTTCCCATAACTTCTTTAACTTCCAAAATAATCTTCCAAACAATAATAACAACATGAGATACAATGACAAGCAAAACCAAAGACATAAGCATTTGTCTTTTAACTTCTTTAACTTCCCATAACTTCTTTAACTTCCAAAAAAATAATAACAATATGAAATACTTTATCGAAATAGGAACCATCAACAAGGCGAAGCGCGATATTGAGATTATCGCCGGCAGCCTCGGGTATAAAAACCTTACACGCATCAACTTCGGCAACGGGGGCGTTGCACGTTTCTTGACAAAGCTGGTAAGCGTCAGCTCCATCTTCTTCCGCCTGCACCGCGGCGACATGCTCTTTTTGCAATATCCCATGAAGAAGTTCTTCAGGATAGCATCGCTGCTCGCACATCTCAAGGGTGCCGCCGTCGTCACCGTCATACACGACCTCGGTGCGTTCCGCCGCCACAAGCTCACGCCGGAGAAGGAGAACCGCCGGCTTTCTGCCGTCGACGTGCTTATCGTGCACAACCCCACGATGAAACAATATCTTATCGAGAACGGATTTAAGGGCAGGATACAGTGTCTCGAAATATTCGACTTCCTGTCCGACAACACTCCGGCACAGGCAACACTACCGGCAGCGCACCCGTGGCGCATAGCATACGCAGGCAACCTCGGACGCCGCCGCAACGACTTCCTGTATAAGCTCGACGACGTCACGCGCGAGTGGACCCTCGACCTCTACGGCAAGGGCTTTGCACCGGAAGAGTGTTCCAACCCCAACCTGCACTATCACGGCTTCATGCCCTCGGAAGATTTCATCACAAAGGTACAGGCTCACTTCGGAATAGTGTGGGACGGCGACTCCACCGACGAGTGCACCGGGGCATGGGGAGAATATCTCAAGATAAACGACCCGCATAAGACATCGTTCTACCTCCGCGCCGGCATACCCGTCATTGTATGGAGCAAGGCGGCAATGGCGCCGTTCATCACGAAAGAGAATGTCGGCATCGCCGTAAACAGCCTGAAAGACATTGCAGGCATGCTTGCATCGCTCACCGGCGAACGCTATGACGCAATGCGCCGTGCGGCGGCAGAGATGAGCGTAAGGCTCGGCAACGGTCATTACATAACGTCCATGCTCAGCGAGGCTGAGGAATATCTCGGACTATCCGACAAGCATTAAGACAGCTTATGAAAACAATACTGATAATAACACGCGACCCGCTGGTGCACTTCCGCCAGATGAGAAACACCGGCGGCATCACCGACGACGGCGAGTTCCGCTTCGTCATCAACGACACGTCGTGCCGTCCGGACTTTGTTGTGATAAAGGAAAAGGGACTGCGCGTCCCCACTCTGTTCGACGTGCCGCGCAGCCATACCATACTGCTCACCGGCGAGCCTTACAGCATATTGTGCTATCCCCGTAAGTTCTGCGCACAGTTCGGCACCGTCCTTGCGTGCCAGCCGCAGATTAAGCCCATACCGGGAACCAACGTCATACACACACAGGCAATACTGACATGGTTCGTCGGTGCCACGTTCGAACAGGACGGAACAAACCGCTTCCCGATGAACTATGAGGACATACGCCGCGCAAATCCCGAAAAGACAAAGCTTATATCGGTGATATCGAGCAACAAGGCGTTCTCGCGCGGACATGTCGACCGCCTGCGTTTCATGGAGAAGCTCAAGGAACGTTACGGTGACAAGATAGACATTTACGGACGCGGCAACCGCGGCTTTGCAGACAAGTGGGAGGTGCTGGCGCCATATAAGTATCATATAGTAATAGAAAACTCCACCGGCGACTACTACTGGACGGAGAAGCTTGCCGACTGCTATCTTGCCGGCACATTCCCCATATACCACGGCTGCACCAACATCAGCGACTTCTTCCCCGACAGGGCTTTCGTGCCCGTCGACATCCGCAACTTCGACCGCACCGCCGAGATTATAGACGCCACGCTTGCCGCCGACCTCTACACCGGACGTCAGCAGGAGCTTGCCGTCAGCAAGCAGCTCGTCCTCGACAAGTACAACATGTTCAACTTCATTGCAGAGATATGCCGCGGCATCGGCGATACGAAAGAGGCAGGACCGACTCTCATCAACCCCGCCTCAAAATACTTCTCATGGCACAACTGGTATCTTTACACCATAGGCCGCAACTATTATAAAATGTGCAACTGGGTGAGGAAATGAAGAATGATGAATGAAGAATGAAGAATTTGCTGCCGCCGATGGGTGGCTGATAGGGCTTAAGACTAATAGGACCAATAGGACGAACGGCGGCAGCAAATTCTTCATTCTTCATTCATCATTCTTCATTTCCTCAGTTCCTCAGTTCCTCAGCCCCTTCATATTTGTAAGAAAAGCCTTGGCACTGCCGAAGCGCAGGAACATGTCGAGGCGCACGGGCACATGGTTGGCATCGTCAGTAACATAGAAGCGCACAATCTCCTTCCATTTTCCCTTCTCCTTCTCTATGTACGACAGCTCTATGCAGCGGTATTTTATGCCGTTGTCCGCCTTAACGGTCTTCTTCCCGCGATATTTCAGCATTGCCGGTGCCGTGCCGTTACCGTCGGCAATGGGAAAGCTCACCGTATGCCCGGGCTTCCAACCGTCTATGCTGAAGCTGCGGGCACGCAGGAAGATGTTCATCATGTCGTAGACACACTCCGGCGACTTATGGTTGCGCACGTCCTTGCGCCCGTCGGAATGCAGCCGCTGCTGACGCAGGTTACACTGCCCTCCCTTGTACGTATACCATATCTCGTCCACGGTATATCGCTTTCCCTCGCGTGCCCCCTTACGGTAGTACAGCGGCACGAGGTCCTGTCCCGAGTAGCACAGCAGCGTGTCACGCAGCACAAACATGTTATCCACCTTGCCGTTGCCGCGCGTTGTAAGGCTGGCGCGGTATGCAGGCTGTCCCTTGTAGCGGCTCGCCACGGTGGACATGGATGCCGTCCCCGCCTTAACCCACACAAACTTCCAGTTATAATACAGGTTATAAGAAAGAAACTCACCCGACTTAAACGCGGTATTCTTATACGAGCACTGTGCCTCCACCATTACAGGAAGACAAAAAAGAAACAGTGCAGCCATGTTCATTATTCTTTTTCCCATATTCTTTTGTTTAGTATTTTTTATTAGGAGTTAAAGAAGATTTTTTGGAAGTTAAAGAAGTTAAGAAGTTACCGCTCCCTTCGGTCGCTGAGAAGTTAAGACGATACCATGACAAGCATAGGCATAAGCATTTGTCCTTTAACTTCCTTAACTTCCCATAACTTCTTTAACTTCCAAAAAATCTCCTTTACTCCATAATCATTCTTAATTCTTAACTCTTAATTCCTTTCCTCGTTCCTCCTCTTTATCGTCTTCTCCTTGTCAGGCTTCTGCTTCGTTATCGCCATCGGTTTCTGGCGGTCTCCCGCCCTTTCCAAAGGGTTCCACGAAAGAGAGATGTCCCATTTCGCCTTACACTCTATCCTCTCAGGATAGTAGCACATCTCCTCCGGCTGCCGTCCGGCGGCATAGTCGCCCGTGTCCCATTTGCCGTTGCCGTTGCTGTCTACGAACATGCGCATGTAATACGTCGCAGGCTTGATATAGAAAAACTCCGCCGTGCCGTCGCTCGTCCTCACGCTCTTCACCACACGGTCCTGCGTGTCGAGCAGCTCCACCACTATCGCGGTGTCCGCCATGCCCTCAACGGTCATTATCAGCGAGCCGAAACTGTCGAGCGTACGCACACGGAAGCCCTTTTTCATCCCGCCGGACACCCTGCCGTATATGTCGGTGAACGCCGCCGAGTCTATCTCCAGGCTATACTCCGTGCCCGGACGCCACTCTCCCAGCAGCTCGTAAGTACGCGGCTTCCCCTCACGCTCCCTGAATACCATTGGCGAACGGTACCACAACGTGTCGTGGCGCGAATAAAGATGTATGGCGGCAGTGTCTATGCGCGCCAGCGGCGACGGCATCACCACCGTTATGTTGCGGTCGGGCGCAGGCTCCGACTCTATGTCATATTCGGGCTCGAGAGCCTCTGCGGGCATCTCCGTGAGATACACGTCACCCCTTTTCCTTGCCTTCTCCTGCTTCTTCTGCCACTCCTCGCGCTCACGCTCCATGCGCTTCATGCGCTTCTCGTAAGACTCGCGCGGAAGTATCTCCAAGGTGTCCGTATTGCTCACGAGTGCCCCCAGCGTGTCCGTGCCCATATACCTCACCTCCATGCGCAGCGTGTCGGTGTTTACAAGCGCAGTGTCGCGCAGCCAGTATGTCACCGTGTCGTTCTTCTCACTTGCCTCCACCACGAAGGCACCCCTGTCGTCGAAGTTCAGCCCGCGCACCTCCGGCAGCCGGCTGTCGCCGTTGCTGAAGAACAGCGTGAAGGCTTCGGGCTTCTGTCTCTCGCTCTTCAGGAAGTAGCGGTCCGTCTGCACCTCGGTGAAAGCCTTCAGCACGATGTCGTCCGGCAGGAAGTGGGTATATCTCACCGGCACTATCGAGTCTATGTGCAACGAGTCGCGCCACAGCGTGTCCTGCCTCACGTCGGGTTTGCACGCGGGCACTATTATGTCGCGCGAGAATGCCAGCATCTCGCTTTTCTGACTGAAAAAATAGTTGTTGTCCATATCCTGCAGGGCATATATGCGATACTGTCCCGGAGCCACGCCCTTCACGATGAAGCGTCCGCGGCTGTCCGTACGCGACACCCTCAGAAATGGCGTTGTGGTAAATGCCGTGTCGGCAGCCGTGAAAGCCATATCGGGCGTTGTAGGATAAAGCCCCACGAGGATGCCCTTCACCGGTTCAAGGTTCGACGCATCCACAACGCTGCCCGCCACCTCCAACGTATCTATATGGTCGCCCGTAGAGAAGCTGTACGTATAGTTGCCGAGCGGGTTTCCCTCGTTGTTGTCCGATATGGCGTCAGAGAAGTCTATGGTGTACGTCGTCGCCGGCTTCAGCGAGTCTCTCAGCTCCACCACAATCTTCTTCCCTGCCCCCTTTATCTCCGGCATCTCTATCTGCGGCGGCGACACCACCACCTTCTCCGTAGGATTGTCCACGGTGATGTATTCGTCGAAATATATCGTCACCTTCTTCGGGCTAACGCCCACCGCCTTGTCGGCAGGCGTGGCACCCACTATGCGTGGCGGTGTCTCGTCATACAGTCCCCCGTCCGGCTGTCCCATCTTGGCACACCCCGCAACGGCAAGGACAAATGCAATTACTATCGAAAACCTATAACTCATAATTTAAGAATTAAGAATTAAGAATTAAGAATTAAGAATTAAGAATTTGCTGCCGCCCATGAAGCTCAAGCCCTATTTTTCTATTGGTTCTAAAGCCTCTATTGTCTCTATAGCCCCTATTTTCTCTATAGCTTCTATTGCCTCTATAGCCTCCATCACCCCCTCCCAAGGCGCCAGCAAATTCTTAATTCTTAATTCTTACTTCTTAATTTAAAAAGTTCCTCTATATACTCCCTGCTGTTGCTCAGCCTCGGCACCTTGTGCTGCCCGCCCAGCTTGCCCTTCATTTTCAGCCAGTCGTTGAAAAGGTTCTTGCGGGCGGGTATTATCTCCAAGTGCTGCAAGGTGATGTCCTTGTAACGCTTCGCCTCATAGTCGCTGTTTATGCGCTGAAGCTCGCTGTCAAGCACCCCGGCAAACTTCGCGAGGTCCTCCGGCGGGCGCGAGAACTCTATCAGCCACTGGTGGCGGCACTTCGCATTCTCGTTCATGAACACCGGCGCGGCAGTATACTCCAGCACCTCCGCACCCGTGGCTGCACACGCCGCGGCAAGCCCTTTCTCGGCATTGTCCACTATCAGCTCCTCGCCAAAGGCATTTATGAAGTGCTTCGTGCGCCCCGTTATCACAAACTTATACGGGTTGCGCGACGTAAAGCGCACCGTGTCCCCTATCACATACCGCCACAGTCCGCACGACGTCGATATCAGCATGGCATAGTTCTTGCCCGTCTCCACGCCCCACAGCGGCACCACCGTGGGATTGGGACTTCCGAACTCGTCCATCGGTATGAACTCATAGAACACGCCGTAGTCGAGCATCAGCATCATCGCCGGGTCGCCCAGGTCGTTCTGCAGCCCGAAGAAGCCCTCGCTGGCATTATACGTCTCCATGTAGTGCATCGACGGCGACGTTATGAGCTGGCGGTACTGCCCGCGGTAGGGCGTGAACGCCACGCCGCCGTGGAAGAACACCTCAAGGTTGGGCCACACCTCCTCCAAGTGCGTCTTGCCCGTAAGCTCCATCACGCGCGTCAATACGGAAAGCATCCACGAGGGCACGCCGCTGATGTTCGTCACGTTCTTGCCTAATGTCTCGCGTGCTATGCGGTCGCGCTTCACCTCGAAGTCCGACAGCAGCGCCGTTTCCTTACAAGGTACGCGCACGAGGTTGGCAAGCGGGTTGATGTTTTCTATCAGTATGGCACTGAGGTCGCCCACCAGGCTGTCCGCCGCCCCGTAGTTTGCCGCGTGGCTGCCGCCCAGTATCAGGCTGCGCCCGTCGAATATGCGGCTCCGGGGATTGGACATAAGGTACATGGCAACGGCATCCCTGCCCCCCGCATAGTGAATGTTGCGCAGACCCTCCGCGCTCACGGGTATGAACTTGCTCTTGTCGTTCGTCGTGCCCGACGACTTTGCGAACCACCTTACGCGCCCCTTCCACAGCACGTCACTCTCGCCGTGGCGCATGCGGTCGATGTCACCCTTCAGCTCCTCGTATGTGTTTACGGGCACGTTTGCGGCAAAGCCGTCATAGTCTTTTATCTTGCTGAAGAAATGCTCCTTTCCGTACTTGGTTTCCATGGCTTGCGCCACGAGATAACGCAGCACCCTTGCCTGAAGCTCTTCCGCCTCATTGAAGTGCCGTTTCAGTTCCCTCTGCCTCGGCAGGAAGAACATACTTGCTATGCTTGTCAGACTCATATATATAAACGTCTTTTTTACCTGCAAAAATAACCCAAACTTTTGTAAACGGGAAAAAAACGTATACTAATTTATAATTTATAATTGATAATTGACAATCCGTATGATAATTTACATTTTATAATTTATAATGTGAGGGGAAGACAATTTGTAATTTATCGACATTCACATTAATATATAATTTTCCCCGTAGGGATATTCCCCGGAACATCCGAACCCGTATGGCGATTATCATGTATATGCCGGCGGATGCTCCGGGGAACATCCCTACTGTGATTTATATATTCACTCCCAATTATAAATTATAAATTGTCAATTATCAATTATTCCGCCCTTTCCACTTACTTTTTGATTTTTCACAACCCCGAAATACGGCGATATTCTGAAATAAAAAACTTATCGGGCGAAATATCGCCTTAATTTGTGTGCAGGAATAACATACTACCTACCAGCATGTTACACCGAAATACAAGGATATGTGCATCATACGGAATACAAAAGTTGCCTGATTTCACCGCAAAAGCAGGCAGATTATGTCCTAAAGGTGGCATCTTTGACTGCCAAAGCAGGCATATACGGTGCCTAAAGTTACGTGTTTTACCATCTAAAGCATGCTTTTTCACCGCTAAAAGAGAATATTTTCACGGTTTAACGGTATCTTTCGCACACTCCGCTCACGTAGAACAAGATTTTCGGACGACATTTTCAAATTGACGATATGACACACAAAACGGCTTATAAGCTACAATTTGAAACTCGCAACAAAGGGAGAAAGAAGAGACATTGAGGGGAAATACAAGAAAGAACCGCCACGCATCAGTTCCGCGTGACGGTCCTTATTATTTATAATGAAGAAGTTTTTTTAATAGCCGGGGTTCTGATATTCCTCCGGATTGTCTATGAGAAGTATCTCCGCATTAGGTATCGGGCGCAGATAGTGTATGTTCTTGTCGAAACGTGTTATCTGCGGATTAGCCTTTGCAATGCGGCTCTCGAAAGCACGGAAACGCTTAAGTGTCATCCAGCGGTTCCACTCTCCAATCATCTCGCGTGCATTCTCGTCAAGCAGGAAGTCGGCTTTTATCTCCGATGTGCTCACGTCCATGCTGTGGTCGTGACCCTCGCATGAGCGGTTGCGCAGGTCGTCAAGCCGGCTCTTTGCAGCAGGCAGATTGCCCAGACGCCATTCTATTTCTGCCGACAGAAGGTAGGTCTCGCCCAAACGGTATACTATACAGTCGGCTGCCGAATAGGGTTTGTTGGCGTTGGAACCGGCGTATAGCGACGGAGTGTCCGCCTTCTTGAGGCTCGGGAAGAACTTCAAGGGTTTGGCGGGGTTGGCATAGTTCATGTCTACGGTGAACGTAGCATAGCGCTTTGCATCGCGTTCAGCCTGTGTCATGGGCTTGCGCGAGATGTATACGGCGGTGTCGCCCAGCGTGATGTCAAAAGCATGATTGCCCACGCGCGCTGCATCCAGTCTGTAGCGTGTGGCGTCTGCCTGGCTCCAGGTGTATTTTGTGCCTGTCGCATCGTTGGCCTTGTTCACATAGTATGTGTCCTTGAAGAAAGCCTTATAGCGCTTGTCTTTCTCTCCGTAGAGGTCGAGCATGTACTTGCTCGGCTCCATATAGCAGTTGCCCTTTGCCAGCTTCGGCACGGCAAAGCCGTTCACTTCCGTGGCATAGCTTGCCACCATGCCGTCGAGGAATATTCCCGATGTGTTGGCGTTGAATGCCTCGGCATGCTTCCATACGCGGTTGAAATAGTTTCCGCGCGGGTTGTATGCCGTTATCGTAGAGTGGCATACGATGAACAGCGACTCATCGTTGTTCTTGTTGTTGCGCTCGTCGAACACCTTGTCCACGTCGTCATAGAGCTTCACTCCCAGTGCGGCAGCATTGGTTATAAGGTAGTCTGCAGCAGTCTTGGCATCTTCCAGCAGCTTGCGGCTTTCCGCCTCGGTCAGTGCCGTGACGTTGCCCAGTCCGTCGGTATAGGTCGAATAGGTCAGACATGCCTTTGCATATAGATGGTATGCGGCGGCACGCGTCACGTGTCCTTTCACTTCCTGTGTCACAGGAAGGTTCTTCATGGCAAAGTCGAGGTCATCGAGTATCACCTTGTAGAATTCGTTCACCGTGCTGCACTTGGGTGCCGACACAGGACTGGTGGTGGGAACGAGGGGCAGATACTTGCCTCCCCACTGCTCTACGATGTTGAACAGGGCATGAGCACGTATGAAGTGTGCCTCGGCAACGAGGGCGTTTATCGCCTCGGGAGTCATGTCTCTCACCTTGTCGGCATATTGTATTGCGGCGTTGCACGAGTTAAGTATGGCATAGAAACCGGCATATCCCTCGTTCAGCATACCGTTCGACGAGCCGAAGTCTTCATATCTCATCAGCTTGCTCCAGTTGCCGTTGGTGCCTTCGGGGTTGGCATCCTGCCATATGTCGGTTCCGCCTTCGGCAACCATAAGGTATGTGTCTTCCGCCTGACCGTATACAATGCGTATAAGGTCGAAGTAACAGTCGTTCACTTTCTTCTCAAATCCGCTCGGCGTGCTCCACTCCTGGTCGGTGGACACTCCCGACGGGTTATATTCGTCAAGGCTGCATCCTGTGGTGAACATCACTGTGGATGCAAGTGCTATGGACAGCAATTTATGTCTTTTCATTGGTATTTCTTTTTAGAATGAAACGTTTACACCGAATACGAACTGTTTTGACAAGGGGGCTTCATCGTCATTGCCGCCCTTCTCGGGGTCGTAGTCTTTAAGATAGTCGCACTTTGTATATATGAACGGGTTGCTTGCCGTGAAGTAGAAGCGCAAGCGCTCTATGTTTGCTTTCTTGAGCAGCTTCTTGGGTACGGTATAGCCAAGGGTGATGTTCTTTACTTTCAGGTAAGAGCCGTCGAAATAGTTCGCCCACTGTTGGTAGGGGTCCTGACCGTTGGATATGCTTGCGTCCGGGCGCGGATAGCGTGCGCTCTGATTCTCCGGTGTCCAATAGTCGCAGATTACGGGCGACGGAGAAAGTCCGTCGGTGCGGTACCAGCCGGTGAGTCCGTAGTTGATTGTCCACTTCCAGCGTGCTATGACGAGGATGCTCAGGTCGAAGTTCTTGTATGTAAAATTGTTCAGCAAGCTGCCCTGCCACTTCGGGTCGGCGTTGCCCAGTACATAGTAGTCGTCGGCATTGAGTTTGTAGTTTGCCTCGCCTTTCTCGGCAATATGCACCTGTCCCGGTTTCTGGCTGTACTTTGCAGCTTCGTCGGCTTGTGCCGTACCCCATATTCCGGCATACTTGTAACCGTAATATGTATGCACAGCCTCGCCCGGTATAAGATAGTATTCGTTGAACTGCAACGGACCTTCGCTCGTGGTCTTTACCACCTTGTTCTTGTTTGTGGCAAAGGTGAGCGTTGTGTTCCATGTAAACTTGGGACCGGTGAAGTTGCGGCTTGTGATGCTCAGTTCGAGACCGGTGTTGCGTGTCTCGCCCACGTTAGACCAGATGTTGAACGGCGACGAGCCGTATCCTCCGGCAGAATAGGGAAGGTTCTTCTTAAACAGAAGGTTCTTGGTGTCGGTGCGATACCAGTCGAGTGCCATGCTTATGCGCTCGTTGAAGAGACCGAGATCAAGACCTATGTCAAAGTTATATGACTTCTCCCATCCCAGATCCTTGTTGGCAATGGACAGCTGGTAGCCGCTGTATGGCACGGCGATGTCCTGGAAACCGAATATGCCGTTGCGGCTATAGTCGAGCGTTGCATATTCCTTGGCGCCGGCGTTGCCGGTAACACCGTATTCCGCACGTATCTTAAGATTGGAGATGAAGTCGAACTTCTGCATGAAAGCCTCGTCGCTGATGCGCCATGCAAGGGCTGCGGCGGGGAACACATCCCACTTGTTGCCTTCGGCAAGTATCGACGAACCGTCCCAACGGCTGCTCACACTTGCAAGATAGCGACCCTTATAGCTGTAGTTTATACGGGCTGCGTATGACATCTTCTGGCTCTGTACATACTCTGACGATACGGTGGGTGTGCCGGTGGCTGCACCGAGGTTGTGGTATGCATACGAGTCTGTGTCGAAGCCGTTGGCAATGGCTGTCACTTTCTCGCGACGGTCCTTGCTCCATTCCGTCACGCCCGTTACGGTGAACTCGTGGTCGTCCTTTATCTTGAAGTTATATGTCAGGATGTTCTGCCACTTGTAATTATAGGTGAATGTGTTGGGAACCTCTGCTGTCACCTTGCCGCTCTCAAGTCCTTGATACGACTTTGTTCCGGTGTATATTCCCTGCTTCACGTTGCGGAAATATCCGCCGAGCACGCTCTTGAACGACAAGCCTTTCAGCGGTGTCAGTTCCACGTATGCCTGCGGCATCACACTCAGGGTCTTCACGTTGTTTACATACTGCTGTGAGCCTGTGTCGGCAAGAGGGTTCATGTTGCCGTCGCCGAGCGGATAGTCTACAAGTTTGCCGTTCTCGTCGTAAGGCGTTCCGAGCGGAGGCATGCAGAGCACGCGGTTCCAGATGCGGCTGTAGCGGCGGTCGTTGTCCGAGTACATGGCGTACAGGTTCAGACCGTATTTCACCATTTCGTTTGCCTTGAAGTCGAATTTGGCACGTGCGGAATAGCGTTGCAGTTCATCACCCTTGAGCAGACCCTCGAGGTCGTAGTAGCCCAATGAGAAGTAAGATGTCATGCGGTCGTTGGAGTACGATGTGTTGATGTTGTAGCTCTGTGTCTTACCCGTCTGCGATGCAAGTTCCGCCCAGTCTACCCATTGTCCCTTGTCTATGTAGTCCTGCATGTAGTTGGGGAACAACTTGCCGTCGTCTTCCGGACCGTTCCATACACCTGCCGCACGCTGTGCCTCGCGACGGAAGTTGATATAATCCTGTCCTGTGTTTACTTTCGGGAAACTGGTAATGGTGTTCCAGCCGTAGTAAGCATCAAGGTCGATGGAAAACTTATCCTTTTTGGGTGTCTTGGTGGTGATGATAATGACACCGTTTGCACCTGCGGCACCGTATATAGCCGTGCTCGACGCACCTTTGAGGACTTCTATCGACGCAATGTCATTGGGATTGAGTTCCTCGTATGAGCCTTCCATGCCGTCGATAATGAACAGCGGATTGTTGTCACCGTTTATCGAGCGGACGCCACGGAGGTTCATGTTCACGCCGGAACCCGCCTCACCGTTGGACCTTGTAATGTCGAGACCGGCAACCTGTCCCTGTATTGCCTCGATGACATTGCTTGTAGGCATGCGCACAATGTCTTCTGCCTTTACGGACGAAACGGCACCCGTAAGGTCTCGTTTCTTCATCGTACCGTAACCGATGGCAACAACTTCGTCGAGTTCCTGTGCGTCGGATTTCATCGTAATGTTGAGGTTTGATTGTCCTTCAGCCTTCACTGTGACCGTGGCATAGCCCACGTAAGAAAAAACGAGTGTTGCGTTTGAAGGAACGGGAAGTGAGAAGTTACCGTCTACGTCGGTAACACAGCCGGTACCCGACTGACCCTTTACGGCAACAGTAACGCCGATTAGCGGGTCGCCGTTGTCATCTACGACTTTGCCCTTGACTGTTTTCGATTGGTTAACTTGTTGTGTCTCAGTGGATTTTACCCCCCCCGAAAACACTGCCGGCTACTATTGGAACGGGCATTGACAATGTGCCAACGGCAAGTCCGCAAATAACCAACGCGCGTCCGTGTCCATGACTTAGTACATCAAATAGATGACGCATGTTTTTCTGATACTTCATCGGTAATTTTTAAATTGGTTAGTAATAATATATAAAAAAATAATCGTAAACTTGTTATTAGATTTAATTCAAGGTGAGCGTCTTGAGCTGCTTTAATTCATCATAGGTTGTTGCAAAGATAGTTTTTATTTATTAAAAACAAATAAATTGACAGCTTTTTTTGTGCCGGAGGTGTCATTTTACAATAAATACAATAAAGAAGATAGAGGGAGATAAAAGAAGATATGTGGCTTGCGCCACGGGAGATAAAGGACAATGGTCCTTGGATTAAGCAACAAGGCATTTGTCCTTTATCTCCCTTTTTATCTTCCCTTATCTCCCTCTATCTCCTTTTTACATTTGGTTCTCACCCGCCGGGAATATGGATATGCTTGTATTTGTCCTTATTGGGACGGATGTTCGTTATTCCGAACTTACGCATAATCTATAATTAGGAGGGAATTTTATATATTAGTGAGTTTACGAATTACAAATTACATTCCCCTCACATTATAAATTATCAATTGTCAATTATTACGCTGATTTATACTTTACAACTCCATGCAGGAACTTTAAAGAATGGAAAGAATAATCTTTACATTCCCCTTTCTTATATGTAATGGAAACTATCAGTTTCTTTTCATCCTTATAATAGCCGGATGCAAAAGAATACTTTTTCCATAAATGCTCCACACAACTATCCACTTCTTCTATATCCGGATCGGAAGAAAGTATATTGGACATCTTCTCTTTGAAATCTTCTTCTTTCATCTTGCAGTCCAATATGGTTACAGCCTTACGGGCTTTATACCCATCCACCGGATTTGTTATCTCAGGATGTTCCTTTGCCAAACGTTTATTGTCATACCTGAATATGACAAAACGGTTGCATATGGAATATATATCCTCGTCACCCAATGGAAGAGTGTATACAAACGCCCCATCGGGCAATCCGACCTTCTCCAAAGAACGACCTGAGATATGAAACTTTTCATATCCCGATAAATCGACAACAGTCTCACCCTCGGTATAAATGGTTTTGTTCCGATCTTTGGGAACGGATATAACCGTGTCGCTGCCATCGTATGCTCCGGCAAACGCACATTTCACATTCTCCACACGTTTGGAGGTAACGACCTTTATCACGAAATAGATAAAAAACGCTGATATTGCTATATATAGTATCATACTGTTCATATCATAAACTAAACTGATGCGACTTTCTGGCGCGGACAAACAGCATATAGCGAAGATGTCTTCAGCCCCATCATACATAAATATAGCATAACCACACAGAAGATACGCCAAGGATTGCCTTCAACGTTAATGCTTAGAAGCAATATCACAAAAAGGCTTTCCACCAATATGTATGATACTTTTGTCCATCTCTCATCCAATATTTGGGTATCCTTTTTCAATGAGAACACACTGTACAGATAATCACCAAAGAAAGCAATAATCCATATAAAGACAGGATTTAAGACATCCTTAAGCAAATTTTGGGACACAACCTGTCTGCAGTCCAAATCCAATATACCTGTAAAAGATGAAATAAAAGAGATTACACCCCAGAATATCACATATATGAGATTAATCCAATTCAAATCCACTACATTCTTCATAACTGAGATACAAAGATACTACAAATTCTACTATTTTCAAAGAAAGCACTGTAGAAAGTGCTAAAATTGCATTAAATAATGATAATTTACAATAAATACAATAAAGAAGATAGAGGGAGATAAAAGAAGATATGTGGCTTGCGCCACGGGAGATAAAGGACAATGGTCCTTGGATTAAGCAACAAGGCATTTGTCCTCTATCTACCTTTTATCTTCCCTTATCTCACTCTATCTACTTTCCACATTTAGTCTTCATCCGCTCGGTAGGGACATATGCTTGTATTTGTCCGCACGCATCGAAGAGGCGTTCAGATAAGAAGTTAAGGTTTTCAATACAAATGCTCTGTTGCTTCATACCTTTTATGTATGTGCATGCCCCAAAGAACGCCTCCGTGAGGCGTGCGGACATTTACAAGAAAAAGTCCCTACCAAGGGGAAAACGGATAAAGATATTGTCCGTTATCCCGAACTCGCATAAATAATGATAATCTTTGTTGTAATATGACTTCCTAAAAACTATTGTATAACAAAAAGTCCGGCGCGTCTGCAACCGCAGTGCGCGCCGGACTTCTTAATAGTAAGGATATGCAACAAATTGCTTTTACCCTTATATCATCATGATAATATTACCATTCGTCATCGTCCCAAAGGTCAGGATTGTTGGGTTTTGTACATATGATATCTTCGCTATCACCATCCTTGTCATTTATATCCAAGTTTACTTCATCAGTAATATCTTTTTTATCCCAAGTGGATACACCTGTTTTTGACAGACCGGCTAAAAGCGATTCTGTTTCTATATTCACAAGTTCGATACTTGGTTTTATATATATTCTTTTCATGGTTTTCTGCATTAAATGATTACTTAACAATGATTTTCTTCCCGTTCGTTACATATATACCCTTTGCCAGACCCTCTATGCCGTTACGGCTTACAATCTGCCCGTTCAGGTTATATACGTTGCCATTCATGACATTTGCATTTTCTGCATCCGTGAGAATAGAACCAATGTCCGTAGTCGTTCCGTCTTCAACACCGTTAATGCTCAAACCTGTAAGTTTGGAGAAAGTACCTTCTCCTATATATTCAAACCATGCACGTGTTCCGTTCATCCTCCTGACTTTTGTAGACAAGTATATGTTGTTACCTGTGCCGTCTGCCTTGTAGCCAATATAATAACTGTTTGCAGGCATGTCCTTCGGAATATAAGAACCGGTAATCTTCCAGTTACCGCCTGTCATCTCCTTGATTGGCACATAACCCGTATATGTTATATTCTCAAACTTAGGATTCTCTTTTTTACTAACGGGTTTTATCAGCACAGGTGTACCTGCTACTATCATCTGATGGAAATGCTTTACAAGGTTCAGTTTGGAACCATCCACCTTGCCGAAGTGAAGAATCTGTGTGCCTTGTCCGAAAGCATCTTCCAGAGTGGACGGGCTTACGCTGAATGGTAGGACAAGAGAGGTCCATACGCCTGCATCGAATGTTCGATTAAGCGTTACGTTGCATCCGGATATACCTGTTTTGTGAGCTTCAATCGAAGCAGGAAGTCCTTCTACAAGTTCCTCACCGGTTCCGTCTTCATTAATTGTAATATTCCTATTGTTTACAATTTCTGCCCACTTTGTATCATCCTTGATAAGTCTCTTGAACGAATATCCGCAGGCACCAACCTTTGTAACATGCCCCATGATGAAGTATGTCTTTCCCGGCTTAACATCGAAAGAATATCTCACGTATGCCTTAGAAAGGGTTATCCAGCCGTTGCCGTCTTTATAAAGAATGTTGTGGTCAACCTCTGTTTTAGCATCACCTCTCCAATATGCCTTAGTGTCATCATCACTTACGGTATTGCCACTGGCATCCGTCAAAGTTAAACCGTCGTCACTAAGCGTGCAATCCATGTGACCTGCCCTATATACCAGATTACGATACAGTTTGAAATTCCTTTCCGATTGTTCTACAGTCTGAGGGTTTTCACCGGTATCCTCTGTAAAAGAATTATCTGTAGCACCAAACTTGAATATCTCAACGTTCATATCGCTGTTGGCATTAATAAATGCCCTCACGTTCTCGACAACCCTACCTTCTTCATCACAAACATAAATCGGGCGTGTCCTCATAACCGCATGATTGGGATTATCTGCATTAGCAATGATACCGTTCTGTCTCAAGATAACATTGATGGTACCGCCCATCTTAGGCTCAAACTTGATATAAGCACCGGATACAGGAATCTTGAATGTTCCGTTGTCTGTAGACGCTTCTGTATAATATCCATTCGTGACTTCTGTATACGGGACATACTGTGTGCTTCCGTCAAACTGTTTCTTTGATTCACCCTTAGCATCCTGTTGTCCTCTCGCCACGTATTTAAAGCCTGATATTTCAGAACTGCCCATCGTCCCGTCAACAGATGTCTTCTCCCAAACATTTGCCTCTCCTTTACTTCCGTACGTCGCTATGACATATTTACGGCTACCATCCTCTGTTGCAATAATACGCTGGTCACCGCCATTAAGCTGTACTCCTTCCTTTAGGACATTTATAAGGGTGAAATTAAAACGTATAGTCTTGGTAATACGTTCACCGACTTCTTTTTTTGTCTTCGTATTATAAACAACAGCAGTGACAAAAGTTGTAGACGTCAGCAATATATATCCGCCTTTATATTCAGTAGTAGGCGTTGAGGTTCCTGAATTATTCTCATCATTAACCATTGTATATCTTACCACACAGTTAGTTGCATCTACCAGTCCCTCCGGCAATTTGAAATATAAACGCAACCTTTCACCTTCGTATGCCTTATCTTTTAAGGCATCGATATCAATATCTACCTCTGCCTCACTTCCGGCATCTTCCTTCACTTCCTTTAAAATGAATATCGGCTCTGCAACTACCGGTGCAGCCGTAACAGCAACCCGTAATGTTGTCGTTGCGCCATTGTACGTTTCATTTCCGGCAAAGCTCACCGTGATTGTAGCTTCACCTACAGCCACCGGTGTGACATTACCGCTTTCATCTACTGTGGCAACACCCGTATTATCACTTTCATAAGTATATGCAAGACCATTAATAACCTCCTCACCGTCTTTAGCTGTCACCTCAATAGGTTTTGTTGCATCGCCTATTGACATATTCATATCGCTGGAAGAAAGGGTTATGTCGTTCTTGACAACAATAACGGTTGCAGTTTCTGATTTTACAACATTGTCATTTTCTTCTCCTGTATTATTTTTAGCTATACAATAATAAGTATATGTTCCTGTTGAAGACTTGCTTGTTGTATAAGAAGAATTTGTCTCATCAGGTATCTCGGTATCATTCTCATACCATTGATATGTAGGAGTAGGATTTCCATTTGCCACAGCGGTCAATGTAAAGTCTTTATTTACACCCACATTTGTTTCTGATAGAGATATTTTGCATTCTGTGACAGGTATAGGTGTAGTATTGCTATAAACAATAATTTTAGTAATTTGAACCTTCCCATTCGCTGTAACTGTAATATCATTAGATGTAAAATTAGTTGCTTCCAAAATTACTTTACCTGCCGTCAGTTGTTTTGTTGAAGAATTAAAACTTCCTATAGAACTATAACTACTCCTACCTATAAATATCTCAACACCTGTAATACTTTTATTTTCACTTGTAATTTTAAGTGTTCCTGTTTCTAGTACATGATAGCCATTATCTCCTTGGCTTTCAGAGAATAATACAGTGATACCATCAATTGTTTTAGTATCAAATCTATCTTTTTTATCATTTACCACAAAATCAAAAGTAACTGATTGTGCCCAACCCACAACAGTCATCAGACACATTAATAATAATGTAAGAAATCGCTTCTGTCCTCTGTGATTTCTCTGTTTCTCACCCTTTATGCAGGGTGAACCTAAGTAAAAAGTTTTCATTTTAAAAGGATTTTAGTTGTTTATTTTATTACTTGTTATACTTCATGTTGTCCGCAGACTTGATATTGTATCTTTTCTGTTGCCGTATACTTGCGGTTTTAATATACCATCATTGCTTTTGCAAGTAGAGTGAGGTGTATTTTGTTAGTAGTGTTTAAGGTGCGGGGTTTTACTCGCCCCGCACCATGCCCTGCCTTTTTATACGCGACAAAGTCTCGACTGTTTCAGTTTTAGGTACAATTAACTTTAGTGTTTGTCTTTTTTAATGGTATTATTGTTATATATATTTTAGTTGTTTTTACGAAATAATCACATGTTATACGTAGTTCTTGATTGCAAATGTACATCTTTTTCAACTTTTATGTCAAAAAGTAATGTTCTTTTTTACATAAAATAACGAAAACGATTACGGAAGAAATAAGTTTGACAGATAATGGGAAATGATTGATTGTGTCGGTTGCCTGCTATTTAACGTTAATTTAACGAATTAAACAAACCACCCTCCGAGGGTGTTCATAATTCAATATTTGTTGCATGTATGGATATTTTTTTCACTTCGTTCAACAACACGTCTTGTAAATGTCCGCCTAAACAGTCTGAAAATCAATGGCTATATGCCGGGCATTTACAAGACGTGTTGTTGAACGAAGTGAAAAAAGTGCCGTCTGAAGGATATAAGATTACATTACAGGCTTGACAATATCAAATTTAAGTCCAAGTGCGTTAATAATGCGCAGGAACAATCCTACACCGGGTTCGATAAGCCCATTCTCAATCTTTGATATGTAAGACTTGTTCGTACCTACTTTCTCGGCAAGTTCGCTTTGGGTCATTTTCGCTTCTTTTCTTGCTTCAACAAGAACCTGACTCGTATAAAAAGTATATGCCTCTTCGTCAAACCGAGCACGCTCACTTGTACCTTTTTTTCCATATTTGCGCTCAAGAACGGCACTGTAATCATTTATTTGATGATTGTTTGTCTCCATAATATGCTTCCTTTATTTTTAATGCCTTTTCAATTTCTACTGACGGTGTCTTTTGTGTTTTCTTATGAAAACCGTTGAACAATACGACAATTTTCCCGTCATCGAAGATAAAGAACACACGGTAAATATTTCCTCCGTATTCCATACGTAACTCATACAATCCGTCACGTATGAATCTTATAAATTTGGCAGGCAGTCTGTCTTCTATTTCCAACAGTGAGATGATGTAATCAAGTTTACGCAGTTCTTTTTCAGAAAGCGTTTCGATGAATGCCTCAAAATAACCTCCATATGTTATTATCTTACGCTTCATAATGCAAAGATAATAAAAGTTTACATATATAACAACAAACGATAGTATATAATTGATAATTTATAATGAGATAAGCGAATTTATGTACTGCGCGTAGGGATGTTCCTTGGAACATCCGAAACACCAAGACAATTACCATATACATGCCGGTGAATGTCACACTTAAGTGATAACGCCATGCGGCTTCGGATGTTCCGGAGAACATCCTTACAACAAAAATTGAATTGTGACACACCCTCATCTTTATATCCACCTTATGTAGGGACTTTTTATTGTAAATGTCCGCACGCATCGAAGAGGCTTAATATCAACAGTAAAAGTTTTCAATATTTTTTATCCGCGTGAAAGTAACAACGAACGCCTCCATGAGGCGTGCGGACAAATACAAGACGTGTTGTTGAACGAAGTGAAAAATATATCACTACTCGCGCGGAGAAAACCAATTAGCTTTATTTTCGATTGCCGAGCGTTGCTTCTTCATTCTTCATTTCAAATTTTGCTCTTTTCCAAAAAAGCACTTTGATATGCCGAGCCGGTCCATTATTGCGGCAATGAAGAAACATCCTGCTACGGCAAATGCCAACGAGACGGCAAGGAAAAGCATTCCCGTGGGTTCCACGCGCAGGAGAACGGGCTGATAAATCTTGGCAAGCACGGTGAAAACGGGAGAGAAAAGAAGCAGCACAAGCGTGTTCCTGCCGATGAAGAGCATAAGGCGAAGCACGGTGCCGCGACAATATCCGAACAGCACAAGGCAAAGGCTCATGGCAAGATATACCATGGCAATGCCACCGGGAGTGCTCTTGTCGAGACACGCAGGCATACAGGCGATAAGGACAAACGGAACGGCGGAAAGCAACGACGGACGGAAGAACGAGAGAAAAGGCGTGCCGCTGTGGCGCAGAACAACGCCTGCCATGAAATAAAACGCGCACGGCAGGGACACAACATGCAGGCAGCGTGACAGAAAGGCATAGCACAGCGCGAGGATGACAAGACGGGGAAGAAGCGTAATACGTGGCAAACGGAACACAAAGAAACATATAAGTCCGCAGAGCATCAGTGTGTGCAGATACCAGTATGGTCCCAGCGGATGCAGCAAAATCTTCTCGACAAGAAGTCCCACAGTGAGATTGTCCACGTGCTCGCGTATGGGAAGGAGTGACGCCATGAACGTGTATCCGCTCTCCATGACGGTGTATGGTATGAATATCCACAGCAGGGTGAGAAGATAGCTGCGCACGCTTCTGCCGGTATTAAGCATATATCCGGAAATAATAAGAAACGCAGGCATATGAAAAGTGTACACTATCTTCTTGGCATAAGGGTACGTGTCGCCGATAAAGACAATGTGGAAAGCAATCATGAGGAGTATCATGATTGCTTTAATAAAATCTATCTCGACGATACGCCGGCGGGAATCGCCGGGTGCCGTGGCTGCGTTATGCTGTTCCGTCATGGTTTGTTCTTACTGCTCGTCGCCGTTGTAGTTAATCTGGCTGTCCTGCATGTTATTCTCGTCGTGGTTCATCTTCGGGCGCTTTGCACGCATGTTGCCGAAGTTGTATGTCAGCGTGAAGTTCACGTTGCGGCTGTGACGCTTGTTTATCTGATGACGCGAGAATGTCTCGTTAGACGTGAATGTCTCCCACTTACGGCTATTGAACACGTCGCGGCAGTTAACCGAGAGGGTCAGAGCCTTGCTGAAGAACGACTTGCGCAGACCAAGGTCGAGTCCGTAGTTTGCCTTGCGGTATCCCTGTGTGATGACCTGACGCGAGCGGTAACGCCCCGTTGCCTGTATGGATATGTCATACGGCAGTATGATGCTTGCCTGCATGCGTGCGTTCCATGTGAAGTTGCTGTTGCCCTCACCCGTTACCGTCTGTCCGTCGATGTCGTAGCTGAAACCGTTCAGCTTGTAGTAGTAGGCATTGGCGGTTGTCGTGAGGTCGAGAATGCGGAACAGTTTGTTTTTCAATACCATTTCAAGTCCTGTGCTCAGGCTCCGCGCCACATTCATATTTGTCTGGTACATAATGCCGTCCGTGGCGCCCTGATAGTTGATGCGCTGTATCACGTCCGTGGTGGGACGATAGTATGCACTAAGCATCAGAGAGTGTTCCGTCCATGTCTTTAGATAGTTGAGTGAGAACGAGTGGCTGTATTCCGGCGTAAGCTCGGGATTGCCATACGACACTATCGAGGCGTCGCGGGTGTTTCTGAAACTGTTGAGCTGTCCGCCCCACGGACGGCGCAGACGGCGTGTATAGTTGAGCTGCAACTGCTGTGTCTCCGTAAGCTGATATGACATGAATACGCTGGGGAAGAGCTGGAAATAGTCCTTCTTGAACGCCGGTTCGCGTTTCGTGGCATCGTGTTCCTGTTCCCACGTATAGCTCTCGGTGTTTACCTTCCAGTATTCTCCGCGCAGACCTGCCATAATGCCGAACTTGCCGAAGTTGAGCGTTGTCGTTGCGTAAAGGGCATGCAGATCCATGTCGTATATGAAGCGGTTGAAGTATTCCTTGTCTTCCGTGCTGTTTGTTCCCTCCCACGTATCGTCGACATACGACTCCTGCGGAGAGTTCTCGTGACTGAAGTTTCCCTGATATCCCGCCTGCAGCTTTATGTTCTCCGTTATGGGATTTTCATAGTCTATCTTCACCTCCCAGCGCTTGTTGCGCATGTACATGGGGCGGTGCTGATAACTGTACTCGCGCCCGCGGTCGGGCATGTCAATATATTCCGTGCTGTCCTGATACAGTTGATCGTTGTCCATGTTCCAACTGTGATAGTCGGCAACGAAGTCGATGAAGTGAGTATCCGTAAAGTTATGCCTGTAGTTAAATTCCCCGTAGAGCATGCGCATGTCTGAGTCGCCCGTGTTATGACGCGTCATTATATGGCTGTCCGTGGCACTTCCTATCGCTCCGTAGTGATATGGGTAGGAATATCCGTCGTTGTGTCCGCCCTTCATCATCATACCGCTAAGCGAGAAATCGTCCTTTTTCGTTGCGTGCCATGTGATGCCGGCGCGCGAGAAAAGGTTGTTGCCACGGTGTTCGGAGTCGCTGTTATAATACTGATACTGGTTGTTGGCGAACGATTCCTGATAGCTTGAAGTGTTGCCCTTGTGCACTCTGTGACGGTATCCGATGTTGAGATAGGCATCGAACAACGAACTGTTGTAGTTGATGTTACCGCTTGTGTTTGCTCCGCCGTTGGTGTTACCGCCTGCCTGCAGCGAGCCGTAGTAGCCCGCCTTGCGGTCTTTTTTCAGCACGATGTTTATTATTCCGGCACTGCCTTCGGCGCTGAACTTGGCAGACGGATTGTCTATCACCTCGATGCGCTCGATGCTTTCCGCCGGCAACTGCTGCAATATTTCAGCACGATTGTCGGTTGTAAGACCGCTCGACTTGCCGTTTATCCACACCTCCACACTGGTGTTGCCGCGCAGGGAGATATTACCGTCGTTGTCTACCTCTACAGACGGGATGTTCTCAAGCACGTCTGCCGCGGCTCCGCCGACATTTATTATCTGCTGCGACACGTCGAACGACTTGCGGTCTACTTCCAGTTTCATCGACGACCGCTGCCCGGTTACGGTAACTTCGTTAAGCATCCGTGTGTCTTCCGACATATACAAACGACCGTAGCTCACCATTTTCTTTTCATCGGAGATGGTGAAATTGCGTTTCAAAGTCTTGTATCCCATAAACGACAGGGTGAGGGTGTAACTTCCGTTTTCAAGCCCCGAGACCCTGAAAGCGCCTCTCTCATCGGTAATACCGCCTTTCAGCGTCTTGGTGTCTCCCTGCCGCGACACGGCTACATTTACAAACTGGAGTGCTTCGTCTACCCTCTTATCCAACACGTTACCCTTAACCGTTCCTTGCGAAAATGCGCATGCCGTGCCCAATATGAACAGGCTGAACAACAATAATAATCTACTCATAACTATATTGTGACAGACAAATAATGTGAAAGTTTAATCAATTACATGCAATTTCAGCACATTACCATGCCGGAAGTCCTTTTTAAGGAGGTGCAAAGTTAACAGGTTTTATTCTAACAGCCAAGAAATAACATGCTTGTATATATGAAAATAGAAATAAAATTCTTACCTTTGCATGCGTAAATGCCGTTGATATACTTCATCAACAAAAGTTTTTTATCTTTGCAACGGCATTTGCCCGTATAGCATACGGACGCAACAAAGAGTGGGGTCTCATAGTTCAATGGATAGAACAAGTCTCTCCTAAAGATTAGATCCGAGTTCGATTCTCGGTGAGACCACTTCTTTTTAATTAAGAATTAAGAATTAAAAATGAAGAATTAGAGGAACTATAGAAAACTATAGAACCTATAAAAATCTATTGATACGATAGAATCTATAGGTCATGCACTTGATAAAACAGCAAAAGCAAACACTCGCTATCGATTGTCAATATAAAAAGATGTGGAACCGTAACCGGTTCCACATCTTTTTATATATAGCCTTATGATACTCTGTTTATGCCGCAGCAGCAGTCTTATTGCCGGCTTTCTTGCCGAGCGTGATGTATGCCACAGGAGCTGCAACAAATATTGACGACAGTGTACCTGCCACAACACCGATAATCATTGCAAACGAGAAGCTGCGGATGCTGTCACCTCCGAGGAAGAAGATGCAGAGCAATACCAGCAACGTAGACAGTGAAGTGTTTATGGTACGTGCCAATGTCTCGTTCAGAGAGTTGTTGAACGTCTCGCTAAGTTCACGTTTCTTGTACAGTCCGAGGTTCTCGCGTATACGGTCGAACACAACCACCTTGTCGTTTATAGAGTAACCGATAACCGTCAGGATGGCACCGATGAAAGTCTGATCTATCTCGAGCGAGAAAGGAACTATTCCCCACAGTGCCGAGTAAATACCGAGCACAACCAGCGTGTCGAGAGCCAGAGCCACTACAGAACCCAACGAGAACGCTACGTTATGGAAGCGGACGAGGATGTAGAGGAATATGGCAACGAGAGCCAATATAACGCTTATGATAGCGCCGTGAGTGATATCCTTTGCCACAGAAGGACCAACCTTGGCAGAACTGATAATGGAACCGCCTGCACGCACATCGGGATTTTTGAATGCGTCGACACTCTTCTGTGTTACAAGATTTGCCTTTGACAACGATGTGAAAAGGATGTTCTCTACCTCATCGTCGATGTTCGGGTCGTTGGACTCTATCTTGTAGTTGGTGGAGATACGTATTGTCTTTCCGTCGGTACCTATTGCAAGAGCTGTAACATGGCTGTCGCCGAACGACTTCTGCAAAGCCGCGGTCACCTGCTCGGGCTCTACCGGTTTTTCAAGTTTTATGATATAGTTGCGTCCTCCGGTAAAGTCGATACTGCGACTCAGACCCTTTGTAAAGAGACATGCAATGAACAGAACTGCTATTACGCCTGCTATAGTGAATGTGCGACGACGCATTCCCATGAACTGTATCTTTGTATTCTGAAGCAGATTACGCGATACGCGTGTTGTAAAGTTCAGGTTCAGCCACTTGTCTTTCTTCATGCGGTTTTCGTAAACAAGGCGTGTAAGGAACACTGCAGAGAAGAACGAGCAGCATATACCGATGATAAGCGTCGTTGCGAAGCCACGGATAGGACCGGTACCGAATACGTACAGGATTACACCCGTGATGATAGACGTAAGGTTAGAGTCGAAGATTGCCGAGAAAGCGTTGCTGTATCCCAGTGAGAGAGCCTGCTTTACGCCAAGTCCCTTACGCAGTTCTTCCTTGGTGCGCTCGTATATCAGCACGTTTGCATCCACCGCCATACCGAGCGACAGCACCATACCGGCGATACCGGGCATTGTCAGTGCAGCCTGGAACGATGTCAGAATGCCGAGCGTGAAGAACAGGTTGATGAGCAGAGCGCAGTTGGCTATCATACCGGGTATCAGGTCGTACATCACCACCATGTATATCATAAGGATGATAAATGCCACGATGAACGACATTATACCCTGCTGTATCGACTGTGCACCCAATGTAGGACCAACCACGTCTGCCTGTACGATACGTGCAGGTGCCGGCATACGACCGGAGATAAGGGTGTTTGCAAGGTCCTTGGTGTCTTCGATTGTAAAGTTACCGGATATCGTCGAGTTTCCTCCCGAGATTTCTCCGTTAACGCGTGGAGCGCTGTATACCACATCGTCAAGCACAATGGCGATGGCCTTGCCGACGTTTGCCTTTGTCAGAGCTGCCCAGCGGCGTGCTCCGTCAGAGTTCATGGACATGCTTACGCTGGGACGTCCCGTCATCTGGTCGAACTCGTCCTTGGCACTTGTCACCACATCGCCCTCAAGCGGAGCGCGACCGTTGCTCTGTGTCACCTTGAGCGCATAGAGTTCGAACACGTTCTTTGCCGATATGCCGTCGGCGGGCTTTGCACCCCACAACAGTTTCACGTCTGAAGGCAATATCTGCTTTGCCGTCTCCGAATAGATAATCTTGTTTATTTCGGCTGTATCGCGCACGCTTGCATATCCGACGATACTGAGCGAGCCTTGCGGAACAACCTGAAGCATGGCAAGCAACGGATTTTGTTTCTTTGCCTGTGCCAACTGTGAGCTTTCGTTGGCTGCAGCCTTTTCCGCAGCAGACGAAGCACCCTTGTTTATCTTCAATTTCATATCGGCGGGTGCTGCTTCTGCCACCTTGTTTGCGGTCGTATCGGCAGTTGCAGTCGAGTCTTCTGTCTCAACGCCTGCAAGGCGCTGGTCTATCTGACGCAGATAAGGCACAACCTCCTCGCTGTTGAATGTCTCCCAGAACTCGAGGTTTGCGCTGCTCTGGAGCAACTTACGTATGCGCTCCGGCTCGCGTATACCGGGCATTTCTACCATAATACGTCCGTCCTGACCTTCCAGTTTCTGGATATTGGGCTGAACAACGCCGAACTTGTCGATACGGTTGCGCACAACATTGTAAGAGTTGTCTATAGCCGACTGAACCTCTGCACGCAGTGCCTTCTCCACCTCGCTGTCGCTGCTCTGTGTCGTAACCTTGCCTTTCAGCTGCTGTGTGGCAAAGATTTCCGCCAGGCGGTGTCCGGGCGCATTCTGCTGATAATACTTGATGAAGAGAGAGATAAAGTCGCTTTGGCTTTTCTCTTCTTCCTTCTTTGCCTGTTCCATTGATTTAACGAAGGCAGCATCTGTCTTGTGATCTGCCAGTGTCTCGATAACGTCCGGAACGGAGATTTCGAGAATCACGTTCATACCTCCCTTAAGATCCAGTCCCAAGCCTATCTGTGTTTCCAGACACTTCTGATAAGAGTACACGCCCAGATATTTCACCGAGTCTTTGTAATCCTGCTGTGCAATGGAGTCCTTTATGCCGGCAGCCTGCTTGTCATAGTAGGCGGTGGCAAAGGAGAAAGACAAATAGAAGATGCTTGCAAGAGTCAATAAGGCGGCTGTTACAATTACAATTCCTTTGTTTTGCATTTTTTGTTATTATTAAATTATTGTATTCGTAATTTGATATATAGCGTGCAAAGATAATTATTTTTTTTTAAACTTTGGAATATTTAAGTTGCTTTATTACTGTTTTTTTGCTTGTTTCGAAGCTTTTTCCAGCCAGCCGTATATGGGATAGTGGTCTGACGCGTCTATGCTTCTGTCTACTTTGAAGTTGTAGGGTTGCCACTGCCCGGAACACATTATGTTGTCTATCCTTACGAAAATGGCGTTGTGATTGTATGATATACCCGGTCCGTTGGCAGTCGCCACGTAACAGTCGGTAAGCTCGTCGGCAAGTATACGACGGGTATATGATATCGGGTTGTCGTTGAAGTCGCCGCACAATATAATGCTTTTGCCCTTATGCCGGCGCACATATTCCGCCACGGCTTCTGCCTGCGGCGCCCTCCTGCGGTTGGCGTCACCGAGCTTGGTTATCAGTTTTTTCGACTCTTCCTTTATGGTGTCGTTTCCGGCATTGCCTTTTACTATATTCCTGAACTCGGCACGTTCTTCAAGCGACAGCCCCGTAGACTCGAAATGGTTGTTGATTATAATCACAGTGTCGCCGTCCATTACGACTTTGAACGCCGCACTGGCATTGCTTTTAGAGGAATATTCTATCTGCTCCTTGCCCACTATCGGGTGTTTGCTCAGCAGCACGAGCGACGTGCCCGAAGGGGCTTTCAATACCGAATCGCGATACGGATAGGCATCGCCGGTATATGTGACAAGCGGTTCGGACATTGTCCCTTCCTGTATACAGACTATGTCCGCACCGCTATCGCGTATGTAGCGGAATATGGGGTTAAGGCTGTCGACCATGATGTCGGGCGAGCCATAGTTGGCAACATTATACGACATGACCTTCACCGCGCCCTCGGGCGTGTCGCCCGTGATGTTGAGCGGCGAATATGTGCGTATGGGGAAATAACACAGTATAAATCCGATTAAGGGAATGAGCGTGCCCCTCTTATAGAACATTAGCCAGAAAACGAGAAAGGCAAAATTACATATTATGAAAAACGGGAACGTCAACCCCACGACAGACAGCAACGGGTGGTCTGCCGGACTGAGTCTGTCGCTCATTCCTACCAGTGCCATCACCGCCACCGTGGCAATGTTGGCACCCGACATAAGCTGTATCGTCAGCCTTTTCAGTTGTCTGAACATTACTTCAAGAAAAGATTTCGTGCATAACGACTGTTGTCATTTCCTGCCGTTTTCAAAAAGTTTCTGTTTCTCTTCCTTCGTCAGGCTGTCGTATCCGCTGCGGCGTATCTTGTCGAGAATGCGGTCCGTCTCCTCCTGTTCCTTTCTCTTCCTGGCGTTATACTCGTGGTCGCTCTCTCTGCGGTTACCATACATGTCGTCTGCCTTGCGGTGGGAGTGCTTCTCCCACGAGTTTCTCATTCTGTCGAAGAACTGATGCCCACGGTTGCGCCCGAAATTGCCGTTGCCACCGTTGCCGCGCCAGTATCTTATCATGATATATCCGAAGAGCATGCCGCCGAGGTGGGCGAAATGTGCCACGTTGTCGCCTTTTGTGCCGAGCGCGAAGAACAGTTCAATCGCTGCATAAAACATCACGAACCATTTTGCCTTTATCGGTATCGGAAGCGGAAATATGAAAATGCGCTCTTCGGGGAATATCATGCCGAAAGCAAGCAGTATGCCGTATACCGAGCCTGATGCCCCCACGGTGGTCCATGAGTTGAGAGCAACGGAGTTCACTCTGCCTGCTTCGATGAGGTCTGCTACCCCGAACGACGGCACCTGGTCGCTCATCATTATATAAAACGAACCGAGTTGTGTAAGTTCCTGTATCAGTCCGGCTCCTACACCGCATGCCAGGTAATAGAACAGGAATCTCTTCGGACCCCACACATTTTCCACCACACACCCGAACATCCAAAGAGCGAACATGTTGAAGAATATATGTTCCAGACCGGCGTGCATGAACAAATATGTGAACAACTGGTAAAGATGAAAATCGGATGCCAGCAGAAAATGAAGTCCCAGTATGTCTTTGAGGTCTACTCCCACCCTTCCGAACACGAAAGTGGCGGCAAACATCAACACATTAATAATCAGAAGATTCTTTGTTATGACAGGGATATTGCGCATGTAGTAAATCTTTATGTTTATGTTTTACAGACGGCAAAAATACTAAAAATATCCGTTATAAGGCATAAAAACACGCTGTTACGCGGTTTTTTTCAATAAATTACTCACTTTTTCGCCTTTTTTGTTTGGTTTATAAAAGGTTTCAATTATATTTGCGAAACAATTAACGGATTATATTTCCTAACATATTAATAATTAATAACTAAAAGATTATGAACAAGACAGAACTTATTGAGAAGATCGCAGCCGGTTCAGGTTTGAGTAAGGCTGATTCTAAGAAGGCTCTTGATGCTACACTTGCAGCAGTAAAAGAAGCTCTCGTTGCCGGCGATAAGATAGCATTGGTTGGTTTCGGTACATTCAGTGTAAACGAGCGTCCCGCTCGCGAAGGCATCAATCCGCTTACAAAGCAGAAGATACAGATTGCCGCCAAGAAAGTGGCTAAGTTCAAGGCAGGTGCCGAGTTGGCAGATGCGTTGAACTGATTCTATATCTGAGAGTAGTAGATCTATCGGGGCATGTCCGTCAAGGGCATGCCTTTTTTACAGGATTGTATCTCGTTGTAAATCAGAACGATACACGAGTTAGGGAGGGTAAAACATATTGCTCAGGAAGCTTGTTTCATGCTTACATTTTAATAAAACCGCACCTCCTGTATTTGCGATATTTCAAAATAAATTTCTTTTGTGTGTAAATAATCGCGAAAATGCGCGTGCAACTGTAAGTTGTTGTTATATTGTGCGTTACTTTTGATTACACCAAAGTGTGCAATAAAGAGCAGTGTCCGGAATGAGAAAGTGCGTAACATCACACCGTAAACCTACGCACTTTACGACGTGAAGTGGCGCAGTTTACAGCCTTAAGTGGCGCAGTTTCACAAGTGTCAAAAGTGCACGGCAAGATGTTCATATATAGATCCGTTTCTTTATTAATTTCTGCCAAATAATGCCAAATCCTGACAATAGCTGCCAATTCCCGCCAACGGACATGCCGGAAGCATTATCTTTGCACTGAAACAGTAGCAGCCCGCTACTTTACGTGAAGTTCGATGTAATATCGAACTTCGTTTTTAAACGTTTATTTGAAGATGCTTGTTAAAGAATGCTTCCAATTTGTCGAACGGAATGACGGTAGAATTGTCATAAAGGTCCGTATGACTTGCACCCGGAATAATCATCAGTTACGCGAGTTCGGGATAAGTTTCTTCAAAAAAAGTGTTAGTTGTTTGGACGTTATCCCAGTACAACGTTCTCTACGTCTACCGACTCATGAAGGAACATCTGCGCCGATTCCTTGAAACGTTCGGTGTTCTCTGTCGTCAGATAACGGCAGGTGCCGCCTTTGGAACAGCGCCGCTCCATTTCCGGATGGCGTGTCAGATAGTCGGCAAGGCTATTCGCCACATATTCTCCCTGGGGCACAATGCGTACCCCCTCGGGCACGTACTTCTTTATCTTCGGCATAAGCAGCGGATAGTGGGTACAGCCCAATATTATGGCATCGATGTCAGGGTCGAGATTCATCAGTTGGTCTATACGTTTTTTTACGAAATAGTCGGCTCCCGGACTATCTGCCTCGTTGTATTCCACGAGCGGCACCCAAAAAGGGCAAGCGACGCCCGACACTTTTATATCGGGATAGAGTTTGGATATTTCAAGATTGTAGCTTTCGCTCTTTATGGTACCTTCGGTAGCAAGAATACCCACATGGCGCTTTCGTGTAAGCAGCCCTATGATTTCTGCTGTGGGGCGTATTATTCCGAGAACACGGCGGTTTGGGTCTATCCGGGGTAGATCGTTCTGCTGTATGGAGCGCAGTGCCTTTGCCGATGCGGTGTTGCATCCGAGGATTACCAATTGGCAACCCATGTCGAAAAGTTTCATCACCGCCTGGCGCGTAAACATATAGACGACGTCGAACGAGCGTGTGCCGTAAGGTGTACGGGCATTGTCGCCGAGATACATATAGTCGTATTGGGGCAGCAACTGCCTCATTCCGTGGAGTATGGTCAGACCGCCGTAACCGGAGTCGAACACCCCTATGGGACCGGGAGTACCGGACAATGCCATATACGCGAACCTTTCTTTTTTATTTCAGCAGTTCTTTCAGCTCTGCCGTGATGTCCGTTCCCTGCGCCGGATCTATGTAGGGGCAGGCATCATTGTCGGTGTTAAGGATAAAAGCATATCCTCTTTCCATGCCTATACGCTTGAGCACGGCGCTCAGTTTTGATTTCAGCGGCATATTCATGTCGGCTTCCGCCTGCTTGAGCAAACGGCGAGCCTCTTCCTTGAAGGTAATGTTCTTCTCCATTATCTCTTGCAGCTCTGCCTGACGTTTGTTGAGTATGGCAGGTGCAAAGTTGCGCTGACCTTCAAGAAACTCTTCATATTTAACATTAAACTCCTCTTCGGCACGCTTTGTCTCAGCCTCATACTGCGACGCCAGCTTCTTCATATTTTCCTGTACTATGGCATGTTCGGGCATGGAACCGAACACTTCGCCGTAACTGAAATATGCAAATCTGACCTGTGCTCCGGCAACCACCGGCAACACAAGAGCCATGATAAAGAGTATCGTTTTTTTCATATCGGTGTTAAATATAAATGATGACATGGTTCTAATACGGATAGGGCATGGCGTGCCGCGATGTACGACAAGAACATATATGCCGCCGCTTGTTCCCGACGGCACGCCATGCTCCGTACCGTTTTATTTCATCTTTGCAATCTCCGCCTTGACATCGGCAGTAACATCCTTGCTCAGTGTGTCGCTGATATAGGGTATGCCGCTGGCGTTGTCCATGATGTATACATAGCCACCGGCTTTGCCTACGTTCTTTATGGCAGTCATCACTTTCGTCATTATAGGCTGCATCTTCTCCTGTTGTGCCTTCTGGAAAGCCTGCTGGTTGTCTTGCTGTGCCTGCTGGAACTTCTGAAGCAAATCCTGTATAGTCTTCTCTTCTTCCTGCTGTTTTGTGGCGTTCATCGTGCTCTTTGACTTCTCGTAGTTGTCAACTTTCTTCTGGATTTCGTCCTGCATCAGCTTCAGGTCGTTGTCATACTGTTTTGCCTGAGCTTCAAGCTCGCCTCTTACCTTCATGAATTCAGGTAGGTTTTGCATTACCGACTGTGCGTCTACATGTCCGAACTTCTGTGCCGACATTGCCATAGGAACGCAAAGCATCAGCATTAAAATAAGTTTTTTCATTTCCTTTTTGTTTTTATTATTAATTATTCAAGTTCTATTTCAATACCGCCGTGACAACAGTTGTCGCCATTGCCGAGGTTGTGTCGTCAGTTGGAATATCCCAGTTTGCGCAGCACCTCGTTGCTTATGTCTATCTTGGGCGAGCCGAAGACAATGCCGGTATCCGACGCCCTGTCTATCACAAGAGAATATCCGCGCATGTCGGCGATGTCCTTTACGGCGTTGTAAATCTCCTTCTGTATCGGTGTCATAAGACTGGTGCGCTTCTTGAAAAGCTCGCCTTCCGGACCGAAATACTTCTTTTTCAGTTCACTGGCTTCCTTTTCTTTCTCCATTATAGCCTCCTGGCGCTGTTTCTTCTGCTCCTGCGAGAGAAACACCACCTCGTTCTGGTAGTTCTTGTAGAGTGTCTGTGCCACCGTATTGATAGCCTCCACCTCTGCCTGCCATTTCTTGGCTACCTGAGAAAGCTGTTCGTTGGCACGCTCATAGGCAGGAACGTTTTTCAGGATATACTCCATATCCACCAATGCGAACTTCTGTGCATTTGCCGTCACAGCCATGAGAGCCATGACAAACATTGTCATTATTTTCTTTTTCATGTTACCTCCTTTGTTTTTATTTTTCTCTTTTTAATTTTCTATAAGACATATAAGACCTATAAGTCCCATAAGATCTATATGGCATCAAAGCCCCCCAATAATTATTAATTATAAATTATCAATTATAAATTAACTAAAACTCTTGTCCCAGTATGAAGTGGAACTGGCTGCCGCTCTTCTGTCCAAACACCTTGTCAAAGCCGTAAGCCCAGTCTATACCCATAAGTCCAACCATGGGAAGGAATATGCGCACGCCTATTCCGGCAGAGCGCTTCATGTCGAACGGATTGAACTTCTTCGTCTCGTTCCATGCGTTTCCGGCTTCGGCGAATGTCAGTCCGTATATCGTGGTGTTACCAAGCAGGAACGGATAACGTAGCTCAAGCGTGAAGCGATCGTATGCATAGCCCTCATATCCGTAAGGAGTCAGCGAGCCGTTTTCATATCCACGCAGTCCTATAGTCTCCTCGGCATATCCCGACGAATATCCGCTCATGCCGTCGCCACCCATGTAGTATGTCTCGAAAGGCGACTTTTTGTGCTTGTTATACGACCCGAGCAGTCCCATTTCCACACGTGTCATCAGCACAAAGCATTTCTGTCCGCTTGTAAGAGCCGTATATGTCTTTGCCTTGAATTTCCATTTGTGATACTCAATCCAGCGATATTTCTCCTGTTGCTCGTCCGTATATGTCGGCGAGTTGCGGTCTACGGCAAGGTTGGCATAGTCTTTTTTCTGGAATTTAGACCATGGTGGAGTTACAGTGACGGAAGCTGAGAACTCCGAACCGCGTCGCGGGAACAGTTGGTTGTCCGTAGACACACGCGAGAGAGTTATGCCGAGATTAAGGTTGTTGCAGTTTCCGTTGGTCACGAGGAAGTACTGCCAGTTCTTCAACATGTATCGCTGATAAGCCAATTCCACCGAAAGCTGAAAGTAATCGTCGGGCCATCGCAGGCGTTTTCCCCATCCCACGGATACGCCGAGCAGCTGAACGTACTTGTCGGGGTCGTAATAATTCTCGTACCAGTTATTGCTATTGCCGTAACCATACAAGTAATTATAGTAGTTGTTCATGTATCCGCTGTTGTAATAGTTGCTCGATACGTCGGTCTGCTTTGAATAGTAGGCACCCACACTGAACTGTATCGGGCGCTTGCCGCCGAACCAACTGGTGGAATAAGAGGCGTTGTACGATTGATAGTAGGTACCGTTTGTCTGCGCACCCACCGACAGAACCTCGCCGTCGCCCACCGGAAGAATACCTCTGTGCTCCTTATTCTTGTTGAAAAGATTGCGCATGGAGAAATTGTTCAGCTTCAGACCGACACGCCCGATGACTCCAGTCTGTCCCCAACCGAGCGAGAATTCCACCTGGTCGTTAGACTTCTGTACAAGATCCCAGTTAATATCTACTGTACCGTCTTCGTAATTCGGCTTCACGTCCGGGTTTATCTGTTCCGCATCGAAGTGTCCCATCGATGCCATTTCACGTGCCGAACGCTGCAGTGCCTCTTTCGAGAAGAGATCGCCCGGTTTTGTTCTCAGCTCGCGGCGGATGACGTTTTCATACAGTCGGTCGTTGCCGTTGATGCGCACGCGACTGATATGCGCCTGCTGTCCCTCCATTATACGCATCTCCAAGTCGATAGAGTCGCCAACGATATTCACCTCCGTCGGCTGCAGGTTATAGAACAGATAACCGTTGTTCCAGTAGTTGTTTCCCACGGCATCGTCGTCTTCCGAGAGGCGCTTGTTCATGAGTTTCTGATTGTAGACATCGCCTTTCTTCATGCCGAGCACGCTGTTCAGATAGTCTGTGGAGTAGATGGTATTACCAACCCAGTTGATGTTTCGGATGTAATATTTCTTTCCCTCGTCCACTTTTACGTACACGTTCACATGCTTATCGTCCACGTTCCACACGCTGTCCTCAATGATTGTAGCGTCGCGGTAGCCAAGCTCGTTATACTTGTCGATAAGGTTCTGTTTGTCCGTCTTGTATCTTTCGGGGGTGAACTTCTTTGCTTTCAGGAACGAAGACAACTTTCCCGCCTCGTGTATTTTTGCGAAAGCGCCTTTTCGGAACAGCCCTCCTTTAATTTTGTTGTCAGCCAATTGTTCGTTGCCTTCGATAATGATGCTGCGCACTTTCATCTTTTCCTTCTTGTCGATGATAACGTCGAGTATTACATGATCTTTGTTTGCAACGTCGTCACGCTGTATTATGGAGATATCAGCGTTCTTGAAGCCCTTGTCGTCAAAATAGTTCTTTGCAAGAATTTTAGCACGGTCGATCATGTTCGGTGTAATCTGACTGCCCTTGAGCAATCCCAGTTTAGCCTCCATATCTTCCTTTTCCGTTTTCTTCAAACCGATATAGTTAATCGTAGAAACACGCGGACGAACAGCCAGATAGAAATGAAGATAGACCTTGTCTCCCACTATCGAGTCGGCAGCAATCTGCACTTTCGAGAACAAACCGTGCCTCCAATAACGCTTCACGGCATCGGTGATCTCCTGTCCCGGCACCGACACTTCCTGTCCTATGACAAGTCCGGATATACCGGTGAGCATATAGTCCTCGTATCCGCTGACACCCGAAACGGCGATGCCGCCGATTTTGCATGTTCTCGGTATTCCGGCATACGATATGTCAGGGTTTACTATCTTCTCCTGCGCCACTGCGCCAATGCTTGTCGATAATGCCGCAAACAGCAGTATTCGTCCTAATATCTTGTTCATCTTCTTTGTTTGTTGTCTTGTTCTATTCGTTGTTTTCCACCTGCGCCTCCGTTTTGCCGAAGCGTCTCTGCCGTTTCTGATAGCACGCTATGGCTTCGCGCAGCGCCTTTTCATCGAAGTCGGGCCAGAAAGTGTCGCAGAAATACAGTTCGGAGTAGGCTATCTGCCACAAAAGATAGTTGCTTATGCGCACTTCCCCGCCTGTACGTATCAGCAGATCAGGGTCGGGCATGAACGATGTCTGCATGTGTGCGGATATCATCTCGTCGTCTATGTCGTTGCGGTCGATAGTACCTTCCGCCACGCCGGCGGCTATTTCGCGCACGGCATGCGTTATTTCCCATTTCGAAGAATAACTCAGAGCCACCACCATTGTCATGGCGGTGTTGCCGCTTGTGTGCTCCATCGTCTCATTGAGCTTGTCCTGCACTGCCTGCGGCAGGCGTGCGATGTCGCCTATTACGCGAAAGCGCACGTTGTTCTTCATGAATATCTCGTCTTCGAGCGACGACAGAACCAGTCCCATAAGTGCAGCCACCTCGTCGGCAGGGCGTTTCCAGTTTTCCGTCGAGAAGGTGTACAGTGTGAGATATTCCACGCCGAGGCGCGTACACTCTGATGTGATGCGGCGCACAGACTCCACACCTGCCTGATGTCCGTAGCTGCGCTCCTTGCCGCGTTCCGCCGCCCAACGACCGTTGCCGTCCATTATTATGGCGATGTGGCGCGGCACCCGCTTCATGTCTATACTTATGTCTTGTCCTGTCATTTTCAGTCTTTATTACATGTCCTGCACTTTGGCATCAGGCTGTACGTGATAGTAAGCTGAAGAGCCGAATAGCAGTCGGTGTTCTTAAACAGTCCGGCACTCTTTATCATATATGGGTCTTCCACGCCGTCGAGCTTGTCGCTCAGCGAGAAGTGCATAGCCCATTCCAGTCCCAGATTAACCCTCGGTCCTATCTTGTATTTAACGCCTGCGCCTATAGGAAAGTTTGCTGTAAAAACGCTTTCGTCACCGCTCTTCACATACGTTCCGCCTATGCCGAGAAAAACGAAAGGCGTGAGTCTCTTTGCTCCGCGATAGTCACGACCGGTGCCATAGGGCCAGAAGTTGTATTCGTATGCCACGCTAAAGTCAGTCAGCGAGTTGCTGAACTCTACCGGATTGTCATTGAACTCGGGATAAAATGTCTCTACATCTCCCGACGAGCCTTTAAGTTTTCCAAACGACAGACTTGCCCTCAGCCCCATATATGGGTTGAAGACACGTCTGACGAGCAGTGTCGTCATCGGCTGCATGTTCTTTGCTATACTGCCGTTGAAGTCGCCCTGGTATGACACCATGCCCACACCGGCGCCCAGCTCCAGCCTGTACTCCTCGTCATCCTGCGCACGCGCCGTGACAGCAAGACATATGACAGTAATTATAAGCAGGAGTTTCTTCATATACACCTTATTATATTATATAGCCCTACAGACGCGGACTTTTTGTGAACGATGTCCGGTCGTTAGCCCAGCCGAGCTGGCTCAGTCTTCCGCGCCATACCTGTCCCGTTTCTCCGCATATAATCCAGAGGAAGTTGTCGGAACCTGCGACAAAGGCGAAAGACGACTTACTGCCGGCAAAGTCTTTTGGAAAGCTGAAGCGGCTGTCGTTGTGCCATGACAGACCGTTGTCCGGACTGAAGTACATCTGTGCAAAAGCCTTGACCTTTCCGCCGTCCATTTCATCGCCGCCGAACGCCGCCAAACGACCGTCATAGCATGTCATGACAAGATTTTCGAGGCGCGGCAGAACTTTCTTAACCACGTTGTCATAGTATGTCCACGAATGATTTTCAGAGTTCGGAGCATATTCCTCCACCTTGCTCCATACCACAGCAGTGGTGTCTGTGGCATCGAGCATATCTGCATGATTGCCGGTCATTATCACGCGTTCGGTCTGTGCGTTTGTCCTTAGTGGCAGCACGGCAAAGTTGATATCCCTGTCGGGCAGCATGCGCGCATCGCCGTCGAGCGTCTCTGCCGTCCACGCCACTCCGTCATCCGACGAAACGATGCCACCGTTGCCGTCGAGCGCATAAAGCCTGCGGCTGCCTGCGCCTACAAGGCGTGCCACACCAGCCACATCGGAAACCTTTTCCCAGTTGTCGGCGTCGGCAGATTTCAACAACTGACTGCCGCAGAGCATGTATATCATACCGCCTTTAACAGCCACGTTACTGTAGTCAGCTGCTGCTATAACCATATTGAAGTTGGGCGTAGCCTGGCGCCATGAGTGCCCGTCTGCAGCGTCGGTGTGATAAATATGTGTGGCTGTGCCGTCTGTTCCGAATACGAATATCCTGCCGTTGTTCTCCACCGCCTTCATCGCCGTAAGCCGTGCAAGGCTTGGCTCCGTGCACATAAGATTCCAATATACGGTATCCGCATATTCTTTATGCACGTTCACGCTCACCTTGTACGTGCGCTTGCCCGTGCCCGCCATGTCGAATACCGAAATCTCGCGCGGTTCCGAAAAGTCTATCGAGTCGCTGCTGTTATAGTATCTCAGCGTGTCGCTGTCGATGTCCTTTATCACTATCACCCCCGAGTTCTTGCTCGTAATCTCGCAAATCACATGTTTGTTGTCCGTGCCTACGGGCAATGAGTCGGCATTATATATCTCGCGCTTTACCTGATCTATGTAGAATTTATATTTGCTGCCTGTCACCGTCACCACCACGGCACTGTCTTCGCCCGTAGACGACTTGACTGTGGTGTGTCTGTTAAGCGTTCCGAGAGAGAATGCCGAGATTGCCGTATCATCGGCAAAGATAAACTCGGTCTCGTTTCCATCGTCCAAACAGGAAGCACAAAGAAATATTACCGAAAACAATATTACGAAAGGTAAGAGTATCCTTTTCATTATGTGATAATTTTATTTTTAGCTGCAAATTTAAACAGAATTCTGCAAAAAGAACGTCTTTTCAGTACTTTATTGCACAAAACATGAGTTAATTACGCTTTTTTAATTAAACGTAAAGCCGCAGAGATACAAAGTCCGTGCCACCGTGTGGTGTCGGTGCGCAATGCGTACACAGGACTGCCGTGCAAGCGTGGGCGTGCCGACAAAACACGCAAGAGATGCAACGAAAGAGAACATGAAACCTTTGGAACAAAAAAAGAGGACGACATGAATCACTCATACCGGCCTCCTGAATACTTTAACGGATATTTGTGTTTACCAATGCTATTATATTGACAACCGTCATTATGATAACCGAAACAATCAAAATCTCCGTTTCTAAATCTAATAACATAATCTTTACCTTAAATCTATCAAACTACTAACCTATGAAAAACAAGTATTCTCACGAACACGATGCAAAGATAACGCTTTCCGTGTGCGCACACAATATTGTTTTCTCACTTTTTTCATATCATCACCGTTTATTTGACATACATCAAAGAAAATGTTTTTCCGGAGCAACTTATCGTCATAAAGCCATGCACGCGGCACAGGTCACAACGCCGAAAAAGCACTATTTTCGAGACGCTTGTAACGTGTTGATAATCAAGATGATACCTCCGAGGTTCTAAAAGGTGGCTTTTTGTCTCCTAAAAGGTGCCCTTTTAGAGTGCAAAAGGACACCTTTCAGGAGACGAAAGGAGATAAAAGGAGATGCGGGAAGATATGCGGCCGGCGCCACAGAAGATAAAAGACGATACTCTTGGAGCAAGCAACAAGACACACGTCTTTTATCTCCTTTTATCTTCCTCTATCTCCTTTTATCTTCTTACAAAAATAAAATCCCAGCCAATTCTATGCTTTCTGAAAACTTAAATTCATTGAACTGATGTTATTAATAATAAAATATGTACCTTTGTATTCTCATATCAGTCAAGTTGACTTGTAACAGTGTGTCCGGCGGCAGAGGTGCCGGAAAAGGATATAATCTGCATACGGAAATGGCATTCAATATAGAAGAGGAATACAGAAACGGACATCTCGTCACGGCAGAAATGAAGAAAGTGTGGGCTGTGGAGCTGGATCTGCTGAGAGAATTTCTCGGCTTTTGCCGGCGCAACGGGCTGCGCTGCTGGGCAGAGGGAGGAACGCTTTTGGGTGCGGTGCGCCACAAGGGCTTCATCCCATGGGATGATGATGTGGACCTGATGATGCCGCGCGAGGACTACGACCACATGAACATGATAGGCAACAGTCAGTTCCGCCCCCCCTATTTCTTACAGACGGCATATACGGACACCGGCTATTATCGCAGCCACGCACAGTTCCGCAACAGCGGCACGGCGGCGATACGCCCTTCCGACTCGTTCCAACCGTTCAACCAAGGGATATTCATCGACATATTCGTTGTGGACGCCGTACCGCCCGAGGGCAGGGGTGCACGACTCGACGACATTCTGAAAAGAAGCGCATATCCTCGCAAACTGCTTAAGGCGGTGAACATGAACGTAGTATATTCAGGCAGGTTCGGACAGATATTCCGCAAACTCAAAGCGCGCCGTATGCTGAAAAGAAGCAGTTGGAAGGACATCTACAGGCAGTCGGAAGAAGTGCTGCGCGAGACGTGTTGGAACGACACCGACAAGGCGGCGGAACTTACAATGAGCGGTGACAGACACATCTTTGACAAGAGCATACTCGACGAAACGGTGTGGCTCGACTTCGAAGACATACAGATACCGGCGCCCAAGCGTTACGAAGAGTTTCTGCGGGGCGAGTTCGGCGATGACTACATGACGCCCATAATGGCACCGAACATGCACGGCGGACTGGTCCTTGACACGGAGAGGAGTTACCACGAGGTGCTGCCGGAGGTGAGAGACGAATACAGGCGCGGCGCATGGCGACGACTTAGGAAGAAGCTGTTTTAAGAGGGTTCCTCGGAGAGAAACTGAGAACTCGGAGTTCTCCGAGAGCTCTGAGCACTCCGAGCTCTCAAAAATCTCGGAGCTCTCAAAGAGCTCCGAGCCCCTTAATAACAATAAAAAAACAACATAATGAGCAAAATCGTATACTTAGGCATGATAGGAGACATCATGCACCCTGGACTTATAAACATCATAAGCGAAGGCGCCAAATACGGCGACATAACAATAGGTCTTTTCACGGACAAGGCAATAGCGACACACCGCCGCCTGCCATACATGACGTATGAACAGCGCAAACAGGTAGTGGAGAACATTAAAGGCGTGGCAGACATTGTGCCGCAAGATGAATGGAGCTACGTTCCTAACCTAAGGAAGTACAAGCCTGATTTCATAATACACGGTGACGACTGGAAATGCGGACCGGAACAGGAACTACGTTCCGAAGTGTTCGAGACCATGAAAGAATGGGGCGGACAGGTAATAGAGATACCATACACGCACGGTATCAACTCTTCGTCGCTCGCCAAGGAACTGCAGGCAATAGGCACCACACCGGACGTCCGTCTTAAATCACTGCGACGACTCATAGCCGCCAAACCCATAGTAAGAATTATGGAGGCACACGACGGACTGAGCGGACTGATAATCGAGAACACGGAAATAGAGAACGGACTGAAGAAATCATCATTCGACGGAATGTGGTCGAGCAGTCTCACAGACTCCACATCGAAAGGCAAACCGGACATCGAAGCCGTGGACCTGACAACGCGCATGCAAGACCTTACCAACATTCTCGAGTGTACCACCAAGCCTATAATCTACGACGGCGACACGGGCGGCAAGCCCGAACACTTCGTCTTCACCGTGCGCACGCTTGAACGCAACGGCATATCGGCAATCATAATAGAAGACAAGGTGGGACTGAAGAAGAACTCGCTATTCGGTACCGAGGCAATACAGACACAGGATTCGATAGAGGGTTTCTGCCATAAGATACGCATGGGCAAGGAGGCGCAGGTGACAAAAGACTTCATGATAATAGCCCGCATAGAGAGTCTCATTGCAGGACACACGGTGGAAGACGCGCTCGAAAGGGCATACGCATACGTGGATGCCGGCGCCGACGGCGTGATGATACACAGCAAGGAAAAGACGGGAGATGACATCAAGGCATTCTGCACGGAGTTCCGCAAGGTGCATCCGGCTGTGCCCATCGTCGTAGTACCTACCACATATAATCACATAAAGGAAGACGAACTGGCGCAATGGGGCGTGAACGTGGTGATATATGCCAACCACATGCTGCGTGCCGCATATCCGGCAATGGTGCAGTGTGCGGAGACAATACTGCGCAACGAGCGCTCGCTCGAGGCGAACCCTATATGTATGCCGATAAAACAGATACTTGAACTAATACCGGGAACAAAATAATGATACGTCCTGAATTTTTCTACGATACGCTTAAAGGCATGGGCATAGACTTCTATACGGGTGTGCCCGACTCGCTGCTGAAAGACATCTGCGCATATATAACAGACCATGCGGAGGGAAAGAACAACATAATAGCGGCAAACGAGGGAGGTGCCATGGGACTGGCTGCGGGATATCACCTCGCCACCGGCAGGACACCGGTGGTGTATATGCAGAACTCGGGATTAGGAAACACGGTCAACCCGCTGCTCTCGCTCACCGACAAGGAGGTGTACAACATCCCCGTGCTGCTCGTGATAGGGTGGCGAGGAGAGCCGGGCGTGCACGACGAGCCGCAGCACGTAAAGCAGGGCAAGGTGACACTAACGTTGCTCGAGGCTATGGGCATAAGGTATGAGGTGATGAGCGACGACGAGAAAGAAGTAGAGAAACAACTCGCCAAGGCAACGGAATATATGACCGGTACGAAAGAAGCGTTCGCTTTAGTGGTACGCAAGGGCGCTTTCGGCAAATACAAACTGCAGTCTTCGCCGTCAAATCCTTACACCATGGAGCGCGAGGAGGCGATAAAAGCCGTGGCACAAGCTGCGGGCGACAACAGCGTGATAGTATCCACGACGGGCAAGATATCGCGTGAGCTGTTCGAGCACCGTACTGCCACAGGTGAGGGACACAGTCGCGACTTCCTTACGGTAGGCTCTATGGGGCATGCTTCGCAGATAGCATTGGGCATCGCCTTGAACCGTCCGGAACGCAACGTCTACTGTTTCGACGGCGACGGTGCCGTCATAATGCACATGGGAAGCATGGGCATAGTGGCAAGTATGGCGCCCGAAAACTTCTATCACATCGTCTTCAACAACGGTGCACACGACTCCGTGGGCGGACAACCGACAATAGGCTTCGGCGTAAACCTGACAAAGATAGCGGAAGGATGTGGTTACAAGACAATAATAAGCGTCGGCACACGCAGTGAGCTTGACAACATTCTGCCCACGCTGACAACCCTCCCCGCACCCGTGCTGCTCGAGATAAAGGTGAAGAAAGGTTCTCGCGAAGACCTCGGGCGACCAACCACAACACCCGTGGAGAACAAAGAGGCGCTGATGAGCTTTTTAGAAAAGAATGATTTATATCTTCTATAGGAACTATAGTATCTATAAAAGATATAGTCCCTATAGCCCAAATAACAACAACAATGAACATCAAAAGAAACATATTGCTCAATCCCGGACCAGCCACGACCACGGATACGGTGAAGATGGCACAGGTCGTACCGGACATCTGTCCGCGCGAAAAAGAGTTTGCAGACATGATGAAGGGTCTGCGCGAGGATCTTGTAAAGGTGGCACACGGCGACCCGCAGCGACACACGGCAGTGCTGTTCACCGGCTCGGGAACAATAAACATTGACGTTTGTCTTAATTCTCTGCTGCCCGAAGGCAAGAAGATACTTGTGGTAAACAACGGGGCATACAGCTCGAGAGCCGCAGAAGTGTGCCGGTATTACGGCATGCCGCACATAGACCAGAAGTCATCGGTGTTCGACGTTCCCGACCTTACAGCCGTGGAAAAGACGCTGGACGAGAACCCGGACATAGCATTGGTATACACCACACACCACGAGACGGGTACGGGAGTGCTGAACCCTATACGCGAAATCGGCGCCATGGCACATGCCCACAATGCGATATTCGTTGTGGACACGACGTCGTCGCTCGGCATGATACCGTTCGACATGGTTAAAGACAACGTGGACTTCTGCATGGCTTCGGCACAGAAAGGGCTTATGGCAATGACCGGACTGTCGTTCGTCATCGGCGACAGGAAAATCATAGAACAATCGGCTGAATACCCCAAACGCTCTTACTACTGCAACCTTTTCCTGCAATATGACTATTTCGAGAAGACGGGACAGATGCACTTCACACCGCCCGTACAGACCATATACTCCACCATACAGGCACTGAAAGAATACCGGGAGGAAGGCGAGGAAGCCAAGTTCCGCCGTCACCGCGAGGTATTCGAGGCGATACACGAGGGATTGGACGAGCTTGGTTTCAAGGATGTGATAAGGCGCGAGATACAGTCGGGGCTGGTGGTATCTGTGAAATATCCGGACGACAAGAATTGGGACTTCGACCGCATTCACGACTACTGCTATGACAACGGCTTCACCATATATCCCGGAAAGATAAGTACCACGGACACATTCCGCCTCTGCTCGTTGGGAGCAATCGTACCGGAAGACATCAAGGCATTCTTCCGTACACTGCGCAAGGCTCTCGAGGAAAACGGAATAAGCATACCGGTAACATACAACAGATAATGGTAAAGACAGCAGTTATCATGGCGGCGGGATTAGGCAGCCGCTTCGGAAAGATGACGGAGAGCATGCCCAAGGGTTTCATCGAGGTGGGAGGCACCGCAATGGTGGTGCGTTCTGTCGAGACACTCATTGCATGTGGCATTACACGTATTATCATCGGGACAGGATATAAGAAAGAGGCTTACGAGCAACTGGCGGACATATATCCCCAGATAGAATGCGTATACAGCGAGAAGTATGCCTCTACAAACAGCATGTATACGCTCTACAACTGTCGCGAAGCAATAGGAAACGAAGACTTCCTGCTGCTCGAATCGGACATAGTGTACAGCCGCAACGCCATAACGGAGCTTATGGAATGTCCTCATCCGGATGTGATGCTAATCACACCCGTAACGAAATTCCAGGATCAGTACTACGTGGAGCACGACAGCACGGGGCGTTTGACAAACTGTTCGACAGACAAGACAGAGGTGAACGCTGCCGGCGAGCTTGTCGGAATACACAAGCTATCGGCAGAATTCTTCTCCCGCATGTGCCGCGACTATGCCGCCGTTGTCGCTGAAAAGCCGAAGATGGGGTATGAATATGAGTTGCTTTCGATGTCGCAGAACGTCATGCCGGTGTATGTCTTGAACGCCAAAGACGTGAAATGGTACGAGATAGACGATGAAAGCGATCTGGAATATGCCGAGCAAAACATCATAAGATCATTGTAAGGAAACATGGCAAACTATGACATTGAACGTCTGCACGGCAAGATGCTCGACATACTCACGGCAATAGACAAGGTGTGCCGTGAGCACAACCTGCGCTATTACATCATTGCCGGGACAATGTTGGGAGCGGTGCGGCACAAGGGGTTCATACCGTGGGACGACGATGCGGACATCTGCATGCCGCACAAGGACTACGACATACTTATAAAGCACTGCCGCGAGTGGCTGCCCGAAAGATACGAGATGATATGCGCCGAGAACGACAGTCATTATCCCCAACCGTTTGCCAAGATACAGGACGCGGAGACAACAATGATAGAACATGCCCACCTGCGCTACGTCGGAGGTGTATACGTTGACGTGTTTCCCGTCGACGGCATGCCCGACAACCGCCTGCGGCAGCGTCTGCGCGTGAACAAATACAAGTGGTTGTGCAAGTTGTTGTACTTCACATATCGCGACCCCTACCGCCACGGGCACGGTCCGAGCAGCTGGCTGCCGTTGCTATGCCGCCGCTTGTTCACCGTCAATGGGCTGCAGCGCAGCATCAGACGTCATCTGATGAAATACGATTTCGATACCAGCCGCCACGTACTTTGCTTCGACGACGGCTTCCGCAGCATCGTGACAAAAGACGTTTACGGCTCTCCGACACCCTATACATTTGAGGGGCGCACCCTAATGGGCGTGGAGAAAAGCGATGAACTGCTTACAAAGATGTACGGGGATTATATGACTCCGCCGCCCGAAGGCACCGAGTTCCAACATAACTTCTATTATCTTGACCTTGATAAACCGTACAGAGAAATTAAGAGTTAAGAGTTAAGAATGAAGAGTTAGCTGCCGCTTGGCTTATATAGGTCCAATTAGTCTTATTAGTCCAATTAGCCTAATAGCCAAGCGGCAGCTAACTCTTCATTCTTAACTCTTAACTCTTAATTCACCTATCGATACCATATTCCGTCCTCTTCAGCCTTTTCTTCCTCGTCTCCTTACGTATGGCATTGTTCAGTTGCCACGCTTCATTATTCACATACGGTCGGCTGTGGTCAAGGTGTATCACTATTGCACTGTAACGAATCTGCCTTGAACGTATGCCGGTATTGAAGAGACGCTCGCCCAGTTCGCGATCTTCACCGCCGTATCTCATGCGCTCGTCGAAGCCGTTGGCAGCCATCAGATCATGGCGCCAGCCCGAAGAGTTCATGCCGTTCCATGTTGCCTTGGTGGGCGTAACGGCATTCATGAAAGAAGAAAAGAAGCCGCAGCGCACAAGTTTGGTACACTTAAAAGACAGTTTCAGCCCGCGCGACCGTAGCCATGCAATGCTGAAAGGACGCCCTTGGCAGATATCCTCGTGCGTCATCTCACGACTTATAGACATGGGAAGGGAAAAGTATCCTCCCGAAAGGAAGCAGCCCTTACGCGCATAACGCAGATGAGTGGCAATGAAATCGCGCCGCGGCACGCAGTCCTGATCGGTAAAGATAATATAGTCTGCCGTGGCAACTTTCAGCGCCTCATTGAGTATCTTCGTCTTCCTGAACCCGTCATCCTCATGCCATACGTGCTTTATCGGCAGAGTTTCCGCATATCGCTCTATCAACATGCGCGTATCATCGCGCGACCCGTCGTCGGCAATAATAATCTCGTCCGCCTTGCGTTCCTGCGCCATATAGCCCCATAACGTCTTCTCCAACCACTCCGGATTGTTGTACGTCGATATGATAATGCCTACTTTTATATTATTCATTACGCAAATATATGAAGAATATTCGACAAAACAAAATAGCGCATCCATAAACAAATGTTACAGATTTCTATCTCATATGCGATACATTTACATCTCATATGCGATACATTTACATCTCATATGCGTTACGTTTACATCTCATATGCGATAGAAAACCATATAGCATATCTTAAGTTCCGATACACCTTACGTGGATTGTTTGCAATATAACAAGGAACTTAAACTCGGCGAACTTACATTAATATAACGTCTTTTCGCCTCGTTTCGGGAAGCACGACAAGGCGTTCCACCCTACCGTTCTTATATACACATTCGACAGTTGTCTGCTGCGGAGCGTGCAGTTTGAAGCTTACATCCCACTCTTTGGGCCAGCATGGCAATAGCAGGATGCTGTCGCCGACGTTCTGCATCAGCATCTCCTGCAGCGCTATCATTCCCGTTCCGCCCCAATTATGGTCGGGTGTCCAGTCGTGACCGGGTCCGAAGAACGCCGGAAAACGGTGCCTGCCGTCCTGCAGTTTTCGCCATACCAGGTCGCGAGCTTCGGGCAACAGCCCGAGTCTTGCGCAGAATATGGCGTCCTGATGCCACGACTCATGGCGGTTCTTCTGCCAGCGCGGCTGGTCTATGCCATATCTCCATGTGTCTCGTGCCACCTCAAGGTCGGGTCTTCCAAGCCCGTACATGTCGTATGGGAACACGGGATAGAGCTGGTTTATCTCCACGTTCATCAGCCGCTCGAACGACTGTGCCGGGGCTATCACCTTGTGTCCCTCCATTATGCGGAAAGGCAACGGCGGCATGTGCGACAGCATCTCCTGCCATTTCGAACGACTTGTGTCGCTCAGATATTTGTCGGGCAGCGCCAGCAGTTCACGGAGCACGGTTGTCAGTGCGGCTATTGTCTGCGACGAGTTTGTAGCCATCTTGTAGGTCTCGCCGGCTGTTCCCGGATAGAATATGTAGTGTTTGTTCCTGTCGAAAGGCTGAACCGTGCGTTGGAGAGCAAGCATTCGGTAGTGCTCGTCGAAGAATGTAAGGCAGCTCTCGATGAACGGAATATACGGGCTTATGTCGCGTCCCTCGTATGTATGGGTGCGAATCATCATCAGACAAAAGTCCATAACGGTGTCCCACAGATACTCGCAATAGCCGTTCGCCTGCTTGCCTCTGGGACGCAGACCTGTGCGCGGCTCCATTCCGTAGCTGTATGCCACCGGCAGTCCGAAGTTCTCTATCTGTTCCGTAAAACAGGCGCCGTTGTGCCCCCAATACGACTCTGTCATCAGTTCGGCATTGCGCTGCATCCTCAGATAATAGCTGAACTGCGAGTCCATCATGTCCCAGTCGCCGCTTTTGAGCATGGGCCAATATACGAGCCGCTGGTTTTGCGCCGTCATTGAGGCACCTCCCCATTGGCGGAAGTCGGGCGAAAGGCGTCTGTTGCCTTTCACATAGCACGGGTCGAAGGTGAAGAGTGAGCCGTTGAACTTTGTCGGTGTGTCGCCATAGGCATTGCATCCCAGCATATAACGGAACAATTGGTAGTTGCGCGCTATCTGCTCCGCTCTCGGGTCGGAAGCGCTATACATATTTATATAGCTTCTTTGCCAGAACTCGCTCCACCATCGCAACGATGCCTTTCTGTCGGCGGCGGTCGATGCAAGCTGTCTCTTCTGTATGCCGTCGAGCGTCTGCCGCCATTCCCGGAGCGTTGGTGTCTGTGCCACATGCGTTGTTATTGTGATGTTGATTTTCTTCTGCGGCGCTGCCGAAACGAGACTCCACGAACGGTAGTCCGTATCGGCATAACGCCCGTTGCCCGTACTTCCGGCAACGAGTCCGGAACCTTGTATCAGTCCTCCGAACGTGCGGTTCTTGACAGGATTCCACAGTTTGTCCTTTATATCCTGCAGTTCTTCACAGTCAACGGTGCGGTCGAATACGAAATCATTGCGGTTGCGGTGATAGAAAAGTATTTGGTTCTTGTCGAAAGCCACACTGTCCGGATATATATAAATATTCTCCTTTGTCCCCTTCATGCCGCAAAGATGAGCATCCTCTCCGCTCAGCGCATAGTCCGCATAGCGCCAGTTCTCGTATGTCAGAGTGGCTTTCTGCGGCTTGTCTGCCCTCACTTCAACGTGCACTACCGGATGAAACACGTCCACCCACAGCGTCACCACCGTGTTGTTGCTTCCATACAGGCGCACCGTACCGTCCTGCAGCGTCAGCACCTGACGGAAGTTCTTGTCGAAATGAGCCTCGGACAGGTGGAGTCTGACGCGCCCGAGCTTGAGCAGAGCATTGTTCTCGTCGAAACAACTGCTACGGGAGAAGTAGAAAAGGATGTCGTTGTTCTCCGCCCAGACGTTGAGTCCGGTCTCTCCGCCGCCGCACGGCATGGACTCCGAGCTGTTTTTGCTTTGCGTGTTCCACGTCACATTGCAGTCGCCGAGCGTCTGAAACGACTTGCCACCGACGCCCGTGCACATAAGCAACATTGCCAGGATGTACGATAATCTTGTCTTCATGATATAAAAATGTTATTGCTTTTTTAATATAGACGGTGCCTTTTTATTTGTGTACCTGCCTTATTTATAAGATGAATTACAGACGTTATGACTTCAACGGAGTGCCTGCATGATGAAGTTCCAGTCGCTTTTCAATACGGCATGGGGACCCTCCCGCAATAAATAAACGATATTCTGCGGCTTGCCGTACAGACTGTATGCCGGCAAGGCAAACCGGCAGCCGAGTTCTTCGCCCTTAGGATCTGCCCACAAATCCTCCGTCCCGCTTATCACGATAAGTTTACGTGGAGCAATCATTGCCAGCAGTTCATGCTGGTCGAATGGCATGTATTCCTCGCGATGACTGAACTGTCTGAAGTTTCCGCAGAACCAGTGATAGCTCCACTCGTTGACACATTCCACTGTCTCGCCTACGCAACGGCGCGACAATGCAGCGCCGCAGCATCCGGAATTGACAGACACCACGGCGGCGAAACGCCTGTCGGTGGCTCCCGCCCACAGAGCCGTCTTGCCAAGTCGCGAATGCCCCATGACTGTCACGTTGCACACATCAACGACATCAGCGGCGAGCTTTTCCATAGCGTCGAGAGCCCTGCTTGCCGTCCATGCCCAGCATGCTATCGCTCCCCATTCGTCAGGCAGCGGATAGTCCTGACCTTTTTTATAGAAGTGACGGTGCAGACGGCTCGTCTTGAAGTCGTCGCGTGCCTTGTCCGCCTCGGCGTCTGTATAGCGGAAAGTGGCGAGCACATATCCACGGTCAAGCAGAGTATCGGTCTGCCATGCCTCACCTCCTTTTGCCCTGGAACCGTCCTTGCGCCACTGCCAGATAGAGTCGCTGTCGGCAAACGACAGTCCAAGGATTGTCTTTCGGGGCAAGTTTTCGCTTTTCTTGTCGTGTTTCCATACGAGAGTAAGCCTTACGTCGGGTCCGTCGGAGGTGAGATGCAGAATGATGTCTCTTCTCATTGCTTTCCCGTTCCACACTTTCCGGTCTTTTCCCTCTGTCTCAAAACTGAATGTAGAGTCCTGCCGTGGCTGTCTGCCATACATATAAGTGGTGAAGAGTTGCATCAGCTCGGGGCGGCGTTTGTCCTCCCATTCTGCCGCAGCCGTAACCTTTGTCCCGTCAAGACAGGTCATCATGTCGGGCAACGTATACTCCGGAACCAACGCCTCATCATAGTTGGCATTGTTGTAGTATGCCTTGAAAAAGTCACGGTTTGCCACTCTTCTCTCATATTGCGCCATACAGCATGTCGCCGACACCACCACTGCAAGGGTGCTGATGAAAATCTTCTTTATTGTCATACTATACCTTATTATATATATGAGGTTTTTTATGAAGGAGGAGATAATGGGGAGATAGGAGGAGATATGTGGCTGACGCCACAGGAGGTAGAGGACAATAGCTTTGAAACAAGCAACAGAAATTCGTCCTTTATCTCCTTTTATCTCCCCTTATCTTCACTTATCTACTTCTAAAGAAAGAGCCCCGAAAGCCTTTCACGACTCTCAGGGCTCGGTTATTCAGTCAATACAGTCGCACGGACCGTCGTTCATACATCCCTTTACTTCGACACATTGTCCGGGTTCTGAGCACCTTTAAGAGCCTTGTTGCTGTCAAGGTCTCCCTTCGGAATCTTGAACAGATATGTCTTCTTGGGCTTGAACACGATTTCGTCGGACATGTAAGTGATGCCGAGTTCTTTTGTCTTGCGGCACTTCTCGGTAGCGAAGTCGGCAAGTTTGTCCTTGCGCAACTCGTCGAAGAACACCTTGCCCTCGCCCACAAACTCATAACGGCGCTGGTCAAGGATGTCGTTGTCGATGTCTGCCTGCGACGTTCCTTCGGGAAGAGTAACAAGACCGGCACGCTTGCGCACGTCGTTGAGTTGTTCAAGACCGTCGCCGCCATTCAGCAGATTGGCTGCCTCGGCATAGTTGAGCAACACCTCGGAGTAGCGCAGAATGGGGAAGTTGGCATTAGGAGCTTCCAACGAGAAGCTGGTGCGGTTGTCGAAATACTTGCAGTTGAACACGGCGCGCATCTCTGCCGGACGGTCATTCCATGCCTTCGGTTCCCACGACAGGGTGTTTATGTTATACCGACAAGGCTGCGAGACAAGCGACTTGGCGTCAGGACCGCACAATCCTTCGAAATATGAAAGCAGGGCATTGGCACGCTTGTCACCCTTCTCAACCATTTCTTTATAGAGCAATCCCGACACGCCGAAGCGTGCATACTGGTAGCATCCCATATAAGCGGTGTTGGTACGTCCCAGTCCGAAACGTATGTGCATGCAGTTGCTCTGTCCTGCCTGTTCTGAGTATTGCAGCTCGAATACCGACTCTTCGCAGTTCTTGGCATTGGCATTGAACCAATAGAAGTTATCGGTGAACTCCGGCATCAGCTTGTATACTTTCGAATTGATAACCTGCCAGCTGTAGTCTTTAGCCAACTGCAGGTCTTCCCTGTTGTTGTCGTTCATAGTTGCCTTGTAGAGATACACCTCGCCAAGCGCAGCCTGAGCAGAACCTCTCGATGCGCGCCAGACTTCGTATCCGCTCGTACCGCGAACAGGAAGGAACTCTTCCGCCTGCTTAAGGTCATCGATAATGCGTTTATAAGTGTCGTCTACCGATGCTCTCGGAATGTCAAGCCCTTCAACACCGTTTGTATAAGTGGTTGTGAGAGGCACTCCGCCGAACAGGCGCAGCAGGTGGAAATACGTATAGCCTCTAAGGAACAGCGCCTGTCCCTTGATGCGTTTACGCGACTCATCGCTCATGCTCACTCCGTCGACACGTCCGAGCACCACGTTCGCCCTGTTGATGCACTCGTATGCCATCGCCCATATCTTCATCACTCCGCCCACAGACTCGCTGTTGGCATATACCCACTGCGACAGCTCGTGCATGTTGTCCTTGTTGTATGTGGGCCATCCCTGCTCCGTAAGCATCTCTATCTCTGCCAGATATAGAGCGTTGTTTCCCGAGTACAGGCGACGGAAACGGTTGTAGGTTCCGGTCAGTCCGGTCTGCACCTCAGCCTCTGTCTTATAGTATGAGTTCGGGTCGATGAATGTATACGGATTCTCATCGAGGTCGCTACAGCTTGTCAGCGATACCCCTGTTGCCGCCATAGCCGCCATGGCTACGCCTGCCATCATATATTTAAATGTCTTCATTGTATATGCTTTTGGTTAAATCTTAGAACTTGATATTAACTCCAAATATCACTGTCTTGCCGTAAGGGTTGGACATGTCACCGTTCTCCGGGTTGTATCCGTTGTGGTTTGCAGATGTGATGAAGTTCTGGAAGTTCACATTGAACACAAGGCTCTTGATATAGCTTGTATTGATGAGTTTGGTGAAATCATAGCTCATCTGGATGTTCTTCAGGATGAAGTACGACCAGTCGGCGTTGGTGCGGTTGGAAAGCACAACACCCTTGGCACCTATGCCGGGAGCTGTTCCGTTGGGATTGGTCTCGGCGTCCCACATGTCATGATAACCGTCTTTCGAAGGCACACCAATCTGGTTCTTCACACTATTGTCAATCCACATCGCGTAGTTTCCGGTGTCCTGATAGCCCACAGACCATTTTGTTCCGTTGGTGTAGTGGTTCTCGGCACCCGACATTGAAGCATATTTGAAAGCACCTTGTCCGTATACTTGCAGTTTAAACTCTTTCCACTGCACACCGAGATTGAAACCGTAGAAATATTTCGGCTCTATGCTGCCGATGCACTTTGTATCCTCTATGGAGAGCTTGCCGTCGCCGTTCACGTCTTCATACATTTCCGAACCTATGCCCACGGTACCTCTCAGACCGGGCATCTTTTCAAGATAAGCGTCCAATGCTTCCTGCGACTTGATAATTCCCAAAGAGCGGTAAGCATAGACACCGTTGACCGGCTGCCCCACTTCAAGGACTCTCGACAGACCAGTCGAAGCTGTTCCGTCGTGAATGACGATGCGGTCTGCCCCGTCGTACAGTTTCTTTATCTTGTTCGTGTTGTACGTGAAGTTTCCTCCAACGGTTACCGTCCAATCCTTGTCCTTATAGACATCGGCACTTGCCGAGAACTCCAAGCCGTAGTTGCTAACCTTGCCCACGTTGCTAAGAACATTCTGATAGCCGGATGTCGACGGTATCGGCACGTTGTAGAGCAAGTCCGTTGTCTGGCGGTTGTAGTAATCGAAGTTCAAATATATGCGGTCGATAAGGGTGAGGTCGAAACCTGCATCAAACTGCTTGGTGCTTTCCCACTTCAGTTTCGAGTTGCCCACTTCCTCATAGAAGCCTATGATAGAGTTTGTTCCGTCCGAATAGTTGCCGTTGCCGGTCGAGGTTTGCAGACGTGCCAAAGACTGGTAGTTTCCAATCTCCTGGTTACCGGTAACGCCGTAGCTGGTACGAAGTTTCAGGTTTGTGATTATCTTATTGTTCTTCAGGAAGTTTTCCTCTGATGCGCGCCATGCCAGACCGACCGACGGGAATGTACCCCACTTGCTGTCGTCGCCGAAGCGTGATGAACCGTCGAAACGTATTGTCGCCGTGAGCATATAGCGGTCTTTGTATGCGTATGTGCCGCGTGCCGTCCATGAGATGAGGCGGTTGCTGTAGATGTCGCTCTGAACTTTGAGCGAAGCAGGAGATGCTCCGGCAAAGTCGTGTGCGCCAAGCGCGTCGTTAGAGAACTGACCGGACATCTGCGAATAGCGGTATTTATAGTCCTGCCATGAATAGACACCGGTGAGCGACATGCGGTGGTCGCCCCACTGATTGCTGTAGGTAAGGATGTTATCCATAAGGCGCGACTCCTGTTTTGTCCACCGGTGCATGCCCGAACCCGTTGTCGCGCCGGACTGTATTCCTTTCGCCGTCTGCGATGAAATGAACTGATAGCGGTTGGCGGTCTTGACGTCGTAACCTATATTAAGCTTATAGTTGAAGTGCTCGGAGAAGTTCACCTGAGCAAAGAAGTTGCCTATGAAACGCAGACTCTTGATGTAATCGTCCGTGGCATTCATGTCTGCAAACGGATTGAACACCTCTCCGTGCTGGATAATGTTGTAAGACCCGTCCTCGTTATATGGCAGATCGGTAGGATATGCCAGGCGGAACAGGTCGTTGGTAACCTGATTTGTCAGGATGTCCTGCCGCGAATTTGTAAGCTGCATGTTCGAACCAATGGAGAACCATTTATTGAACTTGTGTTCAAGGTTTGAGTGCAGAGAGAACTTCTCATATCCCTGTGCCTCGAGCAGTCCGTCCTGATTGTAATATCCGGCAGAGAACATATACCTTGTGTCGCCACTCATGCCGTCGAGCATTAGCCCGTAGTCCTGTGTCAGCGCAGAACTCTTTATTACGCCCTCCTGCCAGTCATAGAACCTGCCGTCGTATGTTCCGCCGGGGAAAGGTTCCGTACCGCCTTGTATTTTTGTAGCCTTGTTAAGATAGTCGATGAACTCCTGTCCGGTGATTGTCTCGATAAGGCGTGAGCGCATCTTTACTCCCATGTTGGCATGGACGGTTATATTGTGCTTTCCTTCAGAGCCTTTTTTCGTGGTGATCATCACGACACCGTTGGCACCGCGCGAACCGTAGATGGCCGTCGCGGAAGCGTCTTTCAATATTTCCATGGACTCGATGTCAGCAGGGTTGATGTCGTTCATGTTTCCGTCTGTCAAGGCAAATCCGTCCACAACATACAGAGGATCCGTACCGGCATTGATAGACGCCGAGCCGCGGATGCGCAGTGTGGGCGCCTCGCCGGGCTGGTTATTGGTGAACACGGCAACTCCGGTAGACTTTCCTTGCAATGCTTCGATAGGATTCGACGCCATGACGGATGTTATGGCATCGCTGCGCAGTGAAGTCGTTGCACCTGTAAGGTCTCGTTTCTTCATCGTTCCATAACCGATGGCTACTACTTCATCGAGTTCCTGCGCATCGGATTTCATTGTGACATTAATGGTTGACTGTCCTCCGGCTTTCACCGTAACCGGAGTGTAACCCACGTATGAGAATACAAGTGTTGAGTTTGAGGGTACTGAAAGAGAGTAGTTGCCGTCTACATCGGTAACACAACCGGTGCCCGTCTGACCCTTTACGGCAACGGTAACGCCGATTAGCGGTTCGCCGTTGTCATCTACAACCTTTCCTTTAACTGTTTTCGATTGGTTAACTTGCTGTGTTTCAGCAGATTTCACCCCCCCGAAAACACTGCCGGCTACTATTGGAACGGGCATTGACAATGTGCCAACGGCAAGTCCGCAAATAACCAACGCGCGTCCGTGTCTGTGACTTAGTACATCTAATAGATGACGCATGTTTTTCTGATACTTCATCGGTAATTTTTAAATTGGTTAATAATAATTTATCAAAAAATAATCGTAAGTGTTATTAGATTTAATTCAAGGTGCAGAAACTCAAACTGCTTTTGTTCATCATAGGTTATTGCAAAGATAGTTTTTATTTATTAAAAACAAATAAATTGACATCTTTTTTTATGGCGGAGGTTTCATTTTACAATAAAGTAGATAGAAGGAGATAAAAAAAGATATGTGGCTTGCGCCACGGGAGATAAAGGACAATGGTCCTTGGATTAAGCAACAAGGCATTTGTCCTTTATCTCCCTTTTATCTTCCCTTATCTCCCTCTATCTCCCTTTCAAAAACATACCCATTTCACAAAACGCCACCTTTCGGCTTGCAAAAGGTGGCGTTTCAGGCTCTAATATGCCACCTTTCAGAGGCTGAAAGGGCACCTTTTGGAGCCTGAAAGGTATCATATTGATTTACATATAGTTACAGATAGCTTTCAGACAAGGACGATATCACGCAGTTTGTCAAAGCTGTCGATGACATATTCGGTGCCTAATTCCTCAAGTTCCTCGCGTGTGCCGTTGCCGTATGTCACACCCACGGCACGCACTCCGGCGCGGTGTGCCATGAGAACATCAAACTGTGTGTCGCCCACTACGATGGCATTCTGCGGCAATATGCCGGTCTTGTCGAGCGTCACGAGCACCATGTCCGGGGCAGGCTTGGCATTATCTATATCGGTGGCGCATATCACAAACGAGATATATTGCTCCATATTCATCTCTCTTAGAAAATCGATGAGGGTATCTCTGCCCCTGCTGCTGGCAATAGTTATTGTCGTGCCGGCGTCGTGGAGCGCCTTTATCGTCTCCACCACATGCGGAAACACGGGCACGGCACCCGGTTTGTTGTTCTCGAAAAACAGCCGCGTGTAGGTCTCGGCGCACTTGTCGCCCATGGCGTCGTCCATGTCTATGAGTTGCGTAAAGGTCTTTTTCAGGGGCAGTCCTATCATCGCCGCACACTGGCTGTCGGTGCGCGGCGGAAGATTAAGCTCGCGTATAGTCTGCTGCATGGTGTTCACTATCAGACTCTGCGTGTCTGCAAGAGTGCCGTCGAAGTCGAGTATCACAAGTTTTGTTTTACAGTTCATTGTTACAATATTATAGTTAATATAGGTCCTATAGGATTTATAAGGCTTATAGGACTTATGATGTTACCTTCTGCTTTTGCTACTTCCGCATCATCACCGCCACGGTGTTGAGCCGCGCATAGTTGTACGACATATACATAAAGCCGCCGTAAGGGTTATCCGTTCCCCATGAGTTTTTGCAGATAAACCAGCGTCTGCCGGCGGCATCGCGGGCAATGCCTACAAGCTCCATGCAGTGGTCATCGGTGACGGAGAAACTCTCAAAGGCGCGCTGACGCTCGTCCTGCGTCACCGTGCGGCTCTCGTCGGGCAGGAAGGCTGTGCCGCGCGAAAACGAGAAGGCATCGCCGCGTGTGCCTCCTTCCCAGCAAACAGGATGCCCGGCAAGGAGCGATGTCTCTACACGGCGCATCAGTGTGTCTATGGGAAGATTGAGAAAAGTGTCGTGACTGTAGTTGTCGGGCAGTTCAAGGTCTGCATACTCGTCGAAAGGATGATGCGTAAAACTTGTCAGCGCCATATATTCATCGGGACGGCACACGCTGCGAGCGAACTCCACGGGCGTGTATCGCGCGCCGTACATATATATATTATATGGCATCGGGGCGATGTCGCGGTCGAGAATGTCGTCCACCTTGTCACGCCAGCGGTCGAGTCCCGTACGCGCCCTGACAGCCCTTTGCGCCGCATTCTCTATCTTGCGGCATGCCATGGCGACATCGCCGTCACACCGGTACGAGTCGTAAGGCATTGCGCCGTAGCGCATTATAAGGCGGACAAGTTGCGGCATGGTTCCGCGAAGGGATATGTGCGACGTCCCGCCGGTGAGGTAAAGACGCTCCGCCTCGCTACGCAGCAGCATGCGCGCGACATAGTCGGGCGAGAGATTGACCGAGTCGCCCTGCATAAGATGCTCGCTCTCTATGGTTGCAAGCATGGCGTATGCCCAGCAAAGGGCGTCTCTGCCCTGATGCTTTACGGGGGTGGTGCGTATTAGGGATATTGTGGTGAAGCGTGGCGCGGGCGGCGCAACGTCGCTCTTCCTGCCACACGAAAGGAGAACGACGACTGCCGCGAAAAATGTAAAGTATTTCTTCATCATACAGTATATCTTTAGTTCTGCCGCAACAGACATGCCTTGGCACAACGGTGCAAAGTTACGGCAAGAGCGATACACGGCAAAACATTTTTAGCGGTTTTTGCATTGATATGCCGTGGTTTATGTGTGCGGATAACGCAAATATTTAGTACCTTTGCAGCCATGAACCAGCAACAGTTATCTGATTTTGAGATAATGGCGCCCGTGGGGTCGAGAGAAAGTCTCGCGGCTGCCATACAGGCAGGCGCCGACTCGGTGTATTTCGGCATCGGGCAGCTCAACATGCGTGCCCACTCGGCAAACACATTCACCGTCGATGACTTGCACGAGATAGCGGAAACGTGTCACGCCCATGGCATAAAGACATACCTGACGGTAAACACGATAATATACGGCGAGGATCTGAAAACCATGCGCACCATCGTGGATGCCGCCCGCGAGGCAGGCATATCGGCGGTGATAGCGAGCGATGTGGCGGTGATGACATACTGCAACAGCGTGGGACAGGAAGTGCATCTGTCCACGCAACTCAACATATCGAACATCGAGGCGCTTAAGTTCTATGCCCGGTTTGCCGATGTGGTGGTACTGGCACGCGAGCTGAACATGGAGCAGGTGGCGGAGATATACCGCGGGATAGTGGAAGAGAACATCTGCGGACCGTCTGGAAAGCCCGTCCGCATAGAGATGTTCTGCCACGGCGCGCTGTGCATGGCGATAAGCGGAAAATGTTATTTGAGCCTCAACAACACGGGACGCAGCGCAAACCGGGGCGAGTGCATGCAGCTGTGCCGCCGCTCGTATACGGTGACTGACACCGACACGGGCGACCAGTTGGAAATAGACAACAAATATATAATGAGTCCTAAGGATCTGAAGACCATACGCTTCATAGACCGCATGATGAATGCCGGCGTGCGTGTGTTCAAGATAGAGGGACGCGCACGTGGTGCCGAATATGTCTACAGCGTCATCAGGTGTTACAAGGAGGCAATGGCGAGCGTACTCGACGGGACGTTCACAGAAGAGAAAAAGGACGAGTGGGACAAGCGTCTTGCCACCGTCTTCAACCGCGGTTTTTGGGACGGATACTATCAGGGGCAGCGTCTCGGCGAGTGGAACAGCCACTATGGGAGCTGCGCCACGGAGAAGAAAGTGTACGTGGGACGCGGCGTGAAATATTTCTCAAAGTTGGGAGTGGCTGAGTTTACCTGCGAGGCTTGCGAGTTCGAACCGGGCGACAGGCTTCTTGTCACGGGTCCTACAACGGGCGTGATGTACGTAACGCCGGACGAGATACACGGCGACAACGGTGCCGTGGCAAAGGCAGAGAAGGGCACGCGCGTAAGCATAGCCGTACCGGAGAAGGTGCGTCCGAGCGATAAACTGTTTAAACTGGTGAGTACCGGGAACGGACTTGACAATAAAACGAAACAATAAAAAACATCGACAATGACAATAAACGAGCTTCAGGATGAGGTGATAGAGGAGTTTTCCGACTTCTCCGACTGGATGGACAAATATCAGTATCTCATCGACTTGGGAAACGAGCAGCAGCCTCTTGACAACAAATACAAGACGGAGAGCAACCTCATCGACGGCTGTCAGAGCCGCGTGTGGTTACAGGCAGACCTGACGGACGGCAAGGTTGAGCTTACGGCGGAGAGCGACGCACTGATAGTAAAGGGTATAATCGCCCTGCTTATAAGAGTGCTCAGCGGGCACACTCCGGGCGAGATACTCGACGCCGACCTGTATTTCATAGACCGCATAGGACTGAAAGAGCACCTCAGCCCCACGCGCAGCAACGGTCTGCTTGCCATGATCAAGCAGATAAGGCTTTACGCTCTGGCATTCAAGACAAAGGAAGAAGCGTGATAATTTATAATTGATAATTCATAATTTATAATTGTTCGTTGGCGCGAAACGGGTATCGCAAGCGTCTGTAAAACAAACAGTGTCGTCCTTTCAGGACATCGGTTGAAGACAGAAGACACCAATTATAAATTATCAATTGTAAATTATTAATTTCTCCCGAATAGCCCCCTTAATTATAAATTATAAATTGTCAATTATAAATTAATATAGGTTTTGCGTAAACTAAAGACCATTGAAATGCACCGCATGACCGTCGACGAGTTCCGTAATGCGGAGAAACTGCCGCTGACGGTTGTCCTCGACGATGTCCGCTCTCTGCACAACGTGGGCAGCGTGTTCCGCTCTTGCGACGCATTCAGAATTGAGGCGATATATCTCTGCGGCATAACAGCGACACCGCCGAACGCCGAAATACACAAGACGGCACTCGGAGCGGAAGACAGCGTGGCGTGGAAATATTTCAAGACGACGGCAGAGGCTGTGGCGGAACTGCACTCCACAGGGCACATGGTGTTTGCCGTGGAACAGTGTGAGGGCAGCACTAAGCTGCACGAAATGGATGTCGACGGGAATGGAAGATATGCCGTGATACTCGGTAACGAGGTCAAAGGCGTTCATCAGGAGGTGGTGGACATGAGCGACGGATGTCTCGAAATACCGCAGTTCGGCACCAAACACTCGCTTAATGTTTCGGTCACGGCAGGCATGGTTGTATGGGAGTTTGCACGGAAGCTGCTTCTTGACGCACGCTGACAACGCGCCATGTACCCCCGGAAGCAGGCGGAAGGCAATCGGCAAGATACGTTTTTGTAATCATTTTGTATCTTTTTTCATAAAATAATGAGTATCTTTGCCATCGTTTTAAGTTTAAAACATAAAGAATAACAACATTTACATATTTATGGCTTATACACGCATGACGGCTGCCGAGGCTGCAGCCTTGATTAAAAACGGAGAAAACTTAGGTCTCAGCGGCTTCACACCGGCAGGTACGGCAAAGGCCGTGACAAAGGAACTGGCAAAGATAGCCGTTGCCGAACATGAGGCGGGACGCGAATTCAAGGTAGGTATCTTCACAGGAGCATCGACAGGTCAGAGCACCGACGGCGACCTCGCAAACGCACAGGCTATAAAATATCGTGCGCCATATACCACAAACCCTGACTTCCGAAAGCATGTCAACATGGGCGAGATCGCATACAACGACCTGCATCTGAGCCACATGGCGCAGGAGCTTCGCTACGGTTTCATGGGCGAAGTGGACTGGGCTATACTCGAAGTGTGCGACATAGAGGAAGGCGCGGATACCTGCAAGGCATATCTTACGGCAGCCGGCGGCATAAGTCCCACGGTGGCGCGCCTCGCCAAACACGTGATTTTGGAACTTAACTCATTCCACAGTCCGGCGGCAAAGTTCATACATGACGTGTACGAACCGCTCGACCCACCTTACCGCATGCCTATTCCAATCACCAAAGTCAACGACCGCATAGGCAAGCCTTACGTGGAAATAGACGCCAAGAAAATTGTAGGCGTTGTGGAATGCAACATACCCGACGAGGCAAGGGCGTTCAAAGACTCAGACCCCATAACGGATCAGATAGGACATAACGTTGCCGAATTCCTCGTGGCAGACATGCACCGCGGCATCATACCAAGCTCGTTCCTGCCGTTGCAGAGCGGCGTCGGAAGCACGGCAAACGCCATACTGGGTGCCCTCGGACATGACAAGAACGTGCCGGACTTCAACGTTTACACCGAAGTGCTGCAAGACAGCGTTGTCGGCATGATGCTCGAGGGACGCGTTAAGGATGCTTCGTCATGCTCACTGACCGTCTCCAACGAGTGTCTGAAGCAGATATACGACAACATGGACTACTTCAAGGATCACCTGACACTGCGCCAGAGCGAGATATCAAACTCTCCGGAGGTTATCCGCCGCTTGGGTGTAATAGCCATAAACACGGCTATCGAGGTGGATATATACGGCAACGCGAACTCTACGCACATAAGCGGAACGAAGATGATGAACGGCATCGGCGGCAGCGGCGACTTCGAACGCAACGCCTATATCAGCATCTTCACATGCCCGTCGGTGGCAAAGGGCGGAATGATAAGCTCTATCGTTCCCATGGTAAGCCATCATGATCACTCCGAACACGACGTGAACATCATCGCAACGGAGCAGGGCGTGGCAGACCTGAGGGGAAAGAGTCCTGAGGAAAGAGCACGCGAGATAATCGAGAAATGCGCTCACCCCGACTACAAGCAACTGCTTTGGGACTACCTGAAGATAACAAAGTCGGGACACACACGTCACTATCTGCCTGCCGCTTTCGCAATGCACGACACGCTGATGCGCAAGGGCGACATGCACTTGACAGACTTTGCGGAGTACATTAAGGAGTAGGTTAGGTTATAAGGTTTCAGGTTTGAGGTCTTAAGGTGAAAAATGTTAGGTTTTAAGTCTTGAGGTTTCAGGTCTTAAGATAAGATAATAGAGTAAGCCCGAAAGGGTCCAGCATAAAATGAGACATAACACCTTAAAACCTGATATCTCAAAACCTAAGAACCTAAAAAATATACATCGAAGCATAAATAAGAGAAAACAGCCGGTCAGGAAAATTCCTGCCGGCTGTTTTTACGTATATTAAATACAATCTCCCAGACACTTACCCTCACTCATGAACATACAAGTTCCAACCCAGATAGGTCTCTATCGCCTCGTTCAATACGTCTGCTACTTCGGCACGAACAAGCGCAACATGATGCTCGAAACCGTTCTTACAGATATACTTCATGAGTTTCTGAAGTTCAGGAACCTTTGTCACAACGATACATCCATCCATTCCGTACGGGTCGTCGGTAATCTTTCCCTCGCCAAGATAAGCCTTTATACAGCCTTTTGTATCATCGGTCGAGATGCGGAAGTATGTAAAGTCGCCGGCACTTACCTTTGCATAGACAGCCCCGAACGTGTTTATCTTGCCCAATGTGCGACCTAACACGCCCAGCGGACCAAGTTTCAGGTTGTCGTTGCCCACAAACGAGCGCGGGAAGTTGCCACAGTGGGTGCAAACGCACTTGTTTCTGTCCTCGGCAAAGTTGTTGTTCCAGTCGGCAAGAGCAGCCGGCTCGCCCGATGCAAGGGTGAGCGCAAGCATCGACACAGCACCCGCGATATCGGTCTCGCAGGCAGCGGGAATATTCTTGTCACTGAGCATGCTCATCGTCACACATGCCGCACAGCCGTAGTTCTGCTCAAGAGAGTCCCAGCACTGTATGGCAACCGCGTCAACCTGATTTGCCTCCACCCAACGCTCCACGGCAAGTCCGAACTTTGCCTGGAGCATGAGTTTCTCCTTGTACGACTCCGGCACAGAAGCATAGTTGCACACTTTCTCCATCTGTGCTGCCAGCTCCGGGTCGTCATCGGCAATGGCATTTGCTGCAAAGATAACCTCACTGAGGTCTGCCGGCACAACCGTTATGCCCGAAGCCTGTAACAGTTTCTCACTGGCACGGCATGTATTGAAGCCCAGCGGACGTGTACCTATCTGTCCGATGCGCGCATGTTTCAGTCCGTTTACCACTCGGCACACTGCTGCAAACTTGTCAATGTCCTTTGCCAGCAGGTCGGAATAGATTGAATATGTGTGCAGTGTGGTGTCCGTAAACGGTATTCCGTACTGATAAAGGTTGTTGCACACCGATATCTTGCCACAGAACGCATCGCGGCGACTGTCAAGATCCACCTTGTCATTCTCGTCGTCACAAGCCTGAACCATTACGGGCACGTTGAGATCCGCAACACTTATGGCATTGATAATTCCTATCTCGAAACCGAAGTTGGGCAGCGACACGATGATACCGTCTATGCGGTCGCGGTTCCGGCGGAACAGTTCCGCACACTTCAGCCCGTCCTCACGTGTCTCGATACTGCTGCTTCCTGTCGGCGTAGCGTCTTCGGGCAGGATCACATAGTCATATCCTCCCGCCTCAAGGGTTCTCAGAAGCTGTGCCCGCACATCGCGTGCCAGTTCCGAATTGAAATAAGCTCTTGTGCCTATGATGACACCGAAGCATTGTTTTTTATTGTTTTTCATAATGTATGATATTGTTTTGTTGTTTGTCTGTTGTTGTTTGTTTTAATTGGACAAATAGGTCTAATAAGACTAATAAGACCAATAAGGTAAAACCAGCTTTATTTCAAGAGCTGCTTCACTGCCTTGTGCCATCCCGCCACAAGCACATTCATCCGCTCCTCGTTGTCCTGTGCCTCAAGGCGCCACTTACCCTTGCGCAGGCGTGCCACCTCCTCGAACGAAGCCCATACCTTGCGCGAAAGACCGTTCATTATGACCGCACCGAGTGCCGAAGCCTCCTCAATGTCGGAACAGTTGACGGGAACGCGCAGACAATCTGCCTGAAACTGCATAAGCAACTTGTTCTTCGTAGGTCCACCGTCCACGCGTATCTCCTTCAGAGCAACACCCGCCTTCACTGTCATTGCCTTCACCAGATCGTTCACCTGATAGGCAATCGACTCGAGGGCAGCCCTCAGGAAGTGAGCGCGTGTGGTGCCGAGGGTAAGTCCGAAGACAGCTCCCTTAACCTCATCGTTCCACCATGGGGCGCCAAGACCTGCAAAGGCGGGAACAAGATACACTCCGCCGCTGTCGGCAACCGATGCAGCCTCTGCCTCAACATCAGCCGGCGAGCCAATCATCTTGAGCTGCTCTTCCAGCCATTTGAGCGTGGCACCGGTGCAATGAATGTTACCCTCAAAGGCATAGAACACTTTTCCACAGGCAGCCAGACCAATCGACGTAACCAGTCCGTCGGGAGCCGGCGAGGCATTCTCGCCGATGTTCACCATAACGGACGAACCGGTGCCGTAAGTAGCCTTGCCCAATCCTGCCTCAAAACACATCTGTCCCGTAAGCGCACCGTGCGAGTCGCCTATCACTCCGGCAATCTTTATCGGCTCGGCAAAGATGCCTCCGAGTGTCGTCTCGCCGAAAACACCGTCGCAAGGCAGCAGTTCCGGCAGCATGGTGCGCGGTATCGTAAAGATATCGAGCAGCTCGTCGTCCCACTGCATGGTATGTATGTTCATGAGCATGGTACGCGATGCGTTGGTATAGTCCGTCACATGGCTGCGACCTTCGCTTAGCTTCCACACCAGCCACGAGTCTATAGTACCCATGAGCAGCTCGCCCCGGTCAGCCCTGCGGCGTGCCCCGTCTACATTGTCGAGTATCCATTTGGCGCCGCTTGCCGAGAAGAACGGGTCTATGAGCAGTCCGCTTTTCTCCTGCACCACCTTGCCGTAGCCCTCGGCTTTCAGCCTGTTGCAAATATCAGCACCGCGCATGCACTGCCACACAACGGCATTGCACACCGGCTTGCCCGTCGCCTTGTCCCACACGACAACCGTCTCGCGCTGGTTTGTTATCGCAAGCGAGTATGTGTTTTCCGCCGGATTTTCGTCTTTCAACAGCTCTGCCGTTGCCTTAAGGACATTGGCGTAAATCTCCTCCGGGTCGTGTTCCACCCACCCGGGTTTGGGATAATACTGCTTATGGGCAACATTCACGCGCTTCAGCATCTCGCATTTGTCGGTGAAAAGCATCGCCTTTGTTGCCGATGTGCTCTGGTCTATCGCTATTATATAGTTCATGGTATTGTTGCTTTTATCATATATTTGGGGAGATAGGGGAAGATAAGGGGAGATAGAGGGAGATAGAAGACATCTGTCTTGTTGCAGGCGCATAAGCCGTTGTCCATTTATCTTCTGCGGCGCAAGCCGCATACCTTCTCATATCTTCTTTTATCTCCTTTTACCCAACATCACTTTCCCAAGAAGTCCAACGTGCTCTTCACTATGCCGTCGGCATCCAGTCCGTAGTGGGCGAAAATCTCCTTGTTGGTGCCATGAACGACATCTTCGTCGGGTATTCCGAGTATTCTCACGGGCACGGGATTTTCCGAAATAATCTCCGTAACCATTGCTCCGAGACCGCCGAACATGCTGTGCTCCTCGACAGTGACAATCCGTCCCGTGTCGGCAGCAGCCTTAAGCACGGCTTCCTTGTCGCACGGCTTCACCGACGACATGTCGAGCACGCGTGCGCCGACGCCTTTTTCCTTAAGCTCCCTGCCGGCCTGAAGAGCGTGCCAAACGGTTTCTCCGGCTGCTATTATCGTAACATCGCCACCGTCCATAAGCATGTTTGCCTTGCCAAGGCGGAACTCAAAGTCGTCGTTCTCATATACCTCGGGCACCGCCGCACGACCTACACGCACGTAAACAGGCTCGGGATAGTCTACAAGCAGCTCCACCAGCTTGCGTGTCTGCCGTGCGTCGCACGGCAAAACCACGTTCATGCCGGGGAATGTGCGCAGCGCAGCAATGTCATGCAGACTGTGGTGAGTAGCACCGAGGGCGCCGTATGCCACACCGCCGCTGACTCCCAATATCTTCACCGGATTGCGGCTGTATGCCAAGTCAACCTTCACCTGTTCCAGACTGCGTGCAACATAAAAGCACGCCGGTCCGCACACGAACACTTTCTTGCCGCTGTGTGCCAGTCCGGCAGATATACCCACGGCATCCTGCTCGGCTATTCCGCACTCCACAAACTGGTCGGGCAGCTGGTCGGCAAAGTCGCCCAGTGTCACCGAACCGCGCGCATCGGATGTCACGGCAACGATGTCCTTGTCTTTCTTTGCCAACTCCAACAATGTATCTGTAAAACTTTTTCTACATGCTATCATATCTTCCGTGTTTTTAAAGGTTGTCTATTCTTTCGGTTATCTCCTTCATCGCCGCCTCATACTGCTCCTGCGTGGGCACGCCGTGATGCCATTTGGCGATGTTCTCCATAAACGACACTCCCTTGCCCTTTGTCGTCTCGGACACCAGCAGGTGGGGTTTTCCGTTCGTATAATCTATGCTGTTGAAAGTGTCGATGATGCTCTGCATGTCGTCGCCGTTCATTGTCTTCACGTCCCAGCCGAAAGCCGACCACCTGTCGTGTATGTTGTCGATGCCCATCACATTCTCCGTATTGCCGCTTATCTGCAGGTGGTTGCGGTCTATTATGGCCACGAGGTTGTCCAGATGATACTGGTTTCCCGCCATCGCCGCCTCGTATATGGAGCCTTCGCCCTGCTCGCCGTCGCCCATCAGCACAACGGTCTTGTAACTCTTGCCGTCCATCTTGGCAGCTATCGCCATACCCACACCTATGGGCAGTCCATGACCCAACGCACCGGTGTTCACCTCTATGCCGCTCACCTCTATCGTGGGATGACCGGAGAGCACCGAACCATATTGTCCGAGGGTGTCGAGCACCTCTTTTTTCAGGAAGCCCTTAGACTCAAGTGTAACATAAAGAGCCTCAACACAGTGTCCCTTGCTGAGCACGAAACGGTCGCGGTCTGTGTTTTTCGGGTCCGCGGCATTTACATTCAGAATGTCAAAATACAGAGCCGTAAGCACGTTCAGGCACGAAAGGTCGCCACCGATGTGTCCTGCCTTGGCATTGTAGATAACTTCGATAAGCCGTCTGCGGTTGATTTCAGACTGCTTGATGAGTTCGTTTATTTTCATAATATCGTTCGTTTAATAATGTCTTACAAATTTAAAATAATTAAATAAAAAGACCAAAAAAAGCAGGTGTTAACCTGCCATATTAATTTTATTTAAAGATTTAGGACATGCCATCGGCAAACGGTTCAAAACGTCGCACCGCGCCATGTGCGCACCCCGAAAACGCAACATGTGGTCTTTCGGGTTCTAAAAGGTGGCATATAAGAGCCTGAAAGGACACCTTTTAGACGCCGAAAGGGCACCTTTTGAAATCTAAAAGATATCATTCTGATTATCAGGATGTTGCAGGAGTGTATAAAAAAGACAAAAGACACAACCGTTGAAGTTGTGTCCTTTGTCTTTCGGTGGGCCAACCAGGGCTTGAACCTGGGACCTCCAGATTATGAGTCTGTTGCTCTAACCAACTGAGCTATAAGCCCGGCTTTACCGTGATATGTGGTAAAGATTTCGGCTGCAAAGGTACATCTATTCGATGATATATCCAAATTTTTTTACAAGAAATGCATCAAATACACCATAAAAAAGATGTTTTTATGCAAAATATACGTTAAAATAGGGGTGTCAGAAACAATGTCAAGCCCTTTTTCGGCTCTTTTATATTAACTTTGCATTGCCCTTGGAAGAGGGAGAAAAAGAAGAGGATAAAATGAGATAAGAGGAAATATATGGGGAGATAGCAGGGAGATAAAAGACGTATGCCTTGTTGCAGGCGCACAGACATTTATCCCTTTATCTTCTGCGGCGCAAGCCGCATACCTCCTCCTGACTCCCCTTAACTCCTTATTTAAGGAGAAAATCCACATCATAAACATTATTATATATACATATCGGAAATGAATAAAGACATCGACAACACATCTGCCGATTTTAAAGGACTTACGTTCGCAGAAGCGGAACAAAGCCGTATGAAACACGGCGAAAACCGCATCACACCGGTAAAGAGGGCATCGTTATGGTCGCTCTATGCCGAAAAATACAAAGACCCCATAATAAGAATACTCATAGCCGCTGCCGCCATATCGCTGATACTGGCATTCATTGAGGGTGACTTCATGGAGACAATAGGCATATTCATCGCCATATTCCTCGCCACCACTATAGGTTTTTACTTCGAGACAGACGCCACGAGGAAGTTCAATGTGCTCACTGCCCTCGGTGAAGAAAGCCCGGTGAAAGTAATAAGGGATGGCAAGGTGACGACAATAGCGCGCAAGGACGTTGTCGTAGACGACATTGTGCTTATAGAAACAGGCGACGAGGTTCCTGCCGACGGCATCATCGTGAAAGCCGTAAGCCTCGACATCAACGAATCATCGCTTACAGGCGAGCCGATTGCACACAAGTCTGTCACCCCTGGCGACGGCAGCAAGGAGGCTGCCTATCCGTCGAACATGGTGCTTAGGGGGACACTGGTAATAGGAGGACGCGGCACATACCGTGTGAGCAAAGTGGGCGATGCAACCGAAATAGGCAGGCTGTCGCTCAGCAGCACGGAGATAACAAGTGTCAAGACACCGCTGAACATACAGTTGGAGAAACTGGCACGCCTGATAAGCAAGTTCGGACTGGCTCTTTCGGTGGCGGCTTTCGTGCTCTTCCTCGGTCACGACATCTTCACGGACGACGTGTGGAGAGGCACCGACTACTTCCGCATGGCACAGACGGTGATGAAATATTTCATGATGTCGGTAACCCTCATAGTGATGTCCGTGCCCGAAGGACTGCCCATGGCGGTAACGCTCAGCCTCGCTCTAAACATGCGGCGCATGCTGAAGAACAACAATCTTGTGCGTAAGCTGCACGCCTGCGAGACTATGGGAGCCGTAACGGTGATATGCACGGACAAGACAGGCACACTTACGGAAAACCGCATGAAGCTCACCGAAATAAGGGGTAATGGACTGCACATCGGTAGTGGCACCGACGGCGACAAGCAGAAAATGGATCTCCTTGCACGTGCAATGGCTGTCAACACCACTGCCGAAACGGACGACGGCAAGGGCATAGGGAACCCCACGGAAACGGCACTGCTGATATGGACGGACAGCATGGGATACGACTACAAGACGATAAGAAAAGACTGTCCGATAATATCCCAAATGCCTTTCTCAACCGAACGCAAGTATATGGCAACGCTTGCCGAAACACCGGCAGGCAGGATGCTTTTCGTAAAAGGCGCTCCGGAAATAGTAACAGGCTTCTGCGACATGGACACAGAGGAAAAGGAACAGGTCGATAAACAGCTCCGTACCTGGCAAAACCAGGCTATGCGCACACTCGCATTTGCATGCCGCGAGATACCGAAAGACCACACAGGCGACATAAAGGACTGCCTTCACGGAATGTCACTGCACGCCGTAACAGCCATAACCGACCCCATACGCCGCGATGTTCCGGAGGCTGTAGGCAAGTGCCGCGATGCCGGAATAGAGGTTAAGATAGTCACGGGAGACACGTCTGCCACAGCTGCCGAAATAGCAAGACTGATAGGAATAAACGTTAACGACAATAATGAGGGAAGTCTGATAACCGGTGCCGAGTTTGCCGCCTTGACGGATGAAGAGGCATACCGATGTGTAGAAAAACTTAAGGTGATGAGCCGCGCCCGCCCGGCAGACAAGCAGCGGTTGGTGGAAATATTGCAGAAACGCGGCGAAGTGGTTGCCGTAACGGGAGACGGAACAAACGATGCGCCGGCGCTGAACCATGCACATGTAGGTCTGTCGTTAGGTTCCGGCACAAGCGTGGCAAAAGAGGCGAGCGACATGACGCTGCTCGACGACTCGTTCAACAGCATCGTCACCGCGGTGATGTGGGGACGCTCGCTCTACAAGAACCTGCAGCGTTTCCTCTTCTTCCAGCTTGTTGTCAACGTGACAGCCCTGCTGATCGTTCTGGGAGGTTCTTTAATAGGTACCGAAATGCCACTGACCGTAACACAGATATTGTGGGTGAACATCATAATGGACACCTTCGCGGCAATGGCTCTTGCATCGCTTCCGCCCGAAGAGGCGGTGATGAAGGAAAAACCGCGCAGCCGCGACGAGTTCATCATCAGCCGGAAGATGTTCGGTACGGTACTAACCATCGGCTCACTGTTCTTCATCGTAATGTTTGCCATACTGATATGGTGTCTGCAAAGCGACCGTGAAATGCAACTGCACGAACTTACCATATTCTTCACAACATTCGTAATGTTGCAGTTCTGGAACCTTTTCAACGCCAAGACTCTTGGCACCTGTACTTCAGCATTGCGCGGACTGCGCCGCGACCACGGGCTTAATCTCGTGTTGCTGCTCATCTTAGGAGGTCAGTGGCTCATCGTCACGTTCGGCGGTGAGATGTTCCGCACGGAACCACTGTCGTTAACCGAATGGGCAGTCATAGTGCTTTCAACATCTTCGGTGCTGTGGATAGGAGAGATATTAAGGTGGAGAAGCAGAAGGAAAAGATTGGGAACAAAGGGATGAAGATTTGCTCCCGAACCATGAAACAAAGAAAATAAAAAAGGATGATACGAAACATCATATTCGACTTCGGCTGCGTTCTTGTCGACCTTGACAAACAACGGTGTGTCGAGGCGTTCCGAAAGATAGGGGCTGAAAGCATATCGGCATACGTTGACGAGTGCCGGCAGGAAGACCTCTTCCATGATCTCGAGACGGGAAAAACAGGCATCGGGGAGTTTTGCGACGAGGTCAGGCGCAAGGCTCCGGCATGCACGGCAGACAACGACACAATATGCAATGCATGGAACAGCCTGCTCGGGGGCATTCCGAAGAGGCGTATCGAAAAGCTTGTAAGCCTGAAAGAAAGATACAGGCTATTCGTTCTGAGTAATACCAACCCGATACACTGGAAGAAAGCGGCGGACGAATATTTCCCTATGGACGGCATGAACGTCGACAACTATTTTGAGAAAGTGTTCCTGTCGTACCGCATGCACCTTATAAAACCGGACACGGAGATATTTATCCGGACACTTGCCGAAGCGGGAATAAAAGCGGAAGAAACACTATTCATCGACGACTCCGCCGCCAATTGTCGCGCTGCCGCCACACTGGGTATCAGCACCATGCACGTGACCTGTGGCGACGAGTGGCTCGACAAAATATAAAATAACAAGGAAAACAACGATAATGAAAACATTATTCGTAAACGAAGATACGAGAAACGATGTCCCGTGTGTCGCCACCATAGGTTTTTTCGACGGAGTGCACCGCGGACACCGCTTTCTGACAGACACCGTGACAGCAGAGGCACGACGCACGGGAATGGCATCGATGGCAATAACCTTCGACCGACATCCGCGCACGGTGACAGGCAACGGATATAAGCCGCAGATGCTGAACACACCGTACGAGAAGCAGGAACTGCTGGTAGAGACGGGCATAGACATCTGTGCCGTACTGCCGTTCACAAAAGAAACGGCAGCGCTGTCTGCCCGTGAGTTCATGAAAAAGATACTGCACGACAGGCTGAACGTGAAGACACTGATAACGGGATATGACAACCGGTTCGGGCACAACCGTGCCGAAGGCTTCGACGACTACGTGAGATACGGTGCCGAAACGAGCATGGAGGTGCGCCGCGCAGAAGCGTTCGTGATGAACGGGGTCAATGTCAGCTCATCGGTGGTACGCGCATTCTTGTCCGAAGGCGAGGTGGAAATGGCTGCCCGCTGCCTCGGCTACAGATATAAGATTGCCGGGCACGTGGTGAACGGCATGCACCAGGGACGTCAAATGGGATTTCCCACGGCAAACATAGATGTTGCCGGAGAGGGAAAGATGATACCGGCAAACGGCGTGTATGCCGTAACCGTAAGCATAGAGGGCGTTGCCGGCATATTTGCAGGAATGATGAACATAGGCACGCGCCCCACTTTCGGTGGTGGAGACGTGTCGTTGGAGGTGAACATCTTCGGTTTCTCAGGCGACATATACGGCAGGAAAGTGGAGGTGGAGTTCGTGAAACGCATCCGCGGCGAACGCAGGTTTGCTTCTGCAGAGAAACTTCAGGAACAGCTGGAAGACGACCGCAGAAAAGTAATGGAACTGAATTTATAAGGAATAAGGATTATGAAAAAATCGCTGTTATATCTCTTTACATTCATCGCCCTGCAGTTTTTCCTGTCATGGACGGTATTTTCCGTATGGCTCGCCGTCGAGGGTTACAGTCCTGAAGATGTGCTTTTGATGTTTACCGGAAATGCCAAGCTGCCGAAAGACGCGGCGATGACGATACTCGCATCTGCCGTATACAGTGCCGCCACGCTGGGTGTATTCCTGTGGCGCAAGTGGAGCGTGGTGTCGCCGGCATATCTGCGCAGCAGACAATGGGGTGTTTTCTTCTGGACAGCAACGGCGGCAGTAGGAACAATTGTGCCGTCGGTATGGCTTCAGGAACAGCTTCCGCCACTGCCCGACACGATGAAAGACACGTTCGCCATGATTATGGAACACGACCTGGGATACTTTACGGTGTGCATCTTCGCACCCATCGTGGAGGAAATGGTGTTCCGCGGGGCTATTCTCCGTACACTTCTCAGCACGTTCAACCGCCACTGGTATGCCATTGTGGTGTCTGCATTGATATTCACCGTGGTGCATATCAATCCGGCACAAATGCCGCATGCCTTCCTCATAGGACTGCTGCTCGGCTGGATTTACTATCGCACGGGGAGCATACTGCCGGGCATATTGCTCCACTGGGTGAACAATACGGCTGCCTTTGCCGTGGTGCGTCTGTTCCCCGGAAAGGACGACATGTGGCTCATCGACCTTCTTGGCGGCGACCACAGGCGCGTTGTTCTCAGCCTGATATTCTCGCTCTTCATACTCCTGCCGTCGCTGTATCAACTCAACATGAGGATGAAACGATGAAACAGCACTTATATCTTTAACTTTCACTTGACAATTGAATTAACGAAGAGTTAACGCCCGTTGCAGATGTTAAAAACGCAACGGGCGTTGTTTTTTCACAGCGTTAAGAAATCCGACAATCATCATCCGCCGGCAGAGAGCACATCTCCCGCATTGCAAAAGGGCACCTTTCTGCCCCTAAAAGGTGCCCTTTTGCAGCCTGAAACGCCACCTTTTAGAAGTCAAAAGGTATCATCTTGATTATCAGGCAGTTGTAAAACAGAGTCATAGGAACCGTCTTATAGATCCTATAAGACCTATAAGTCCTATAAGCCCCATAAGATTTACAAAGAAAAAATTAACCCCTGCAATGTTAAAATTAAGCCTTGTTGCAGGCTTTTCACAATCGCCGTGAACCTCTTTTAACCAAGAAAAGTCCTTTGGTTAATAATGAAGAATAATGCCATGAATATACGTTAAAACTGCAGAAAGGAACATCATTATACTTATATTTGCAGCAGAAGGGACGGAAAGTGGCAACCACCGACATCTCATTCTTTAAAGAGCAATAACATATAAACACACGTGAATATGCTGAACTATTATCAACTTTTAAAATGTTTCATTATGACTTGTACAATCAACAGTTTCTGCACGGCAGACATCATGGCACAGACAATGCCCAAAGAGGGCAAGTTCGAACTGATAAAACTCCCTTACGCGGAAAATGCGCTGGAGCCTGTAATATCGCAGGAGACCGTCTCCCTGCACCACGGCAAACACTTGCAGACCTACGTGACCAACCTTAACAACGCCCTGACGGGCACTCCGCTCGAGGGTGCATCGCTTGAAGAGGTGGTGATGAAGTCGCAGGGAGGCGTGCTGAACAACGCCGGACAGACGCTTAACCACAACATGTATTTCATGCAGCTGTGCGCTCCATGCGACGACAACATGCCTTCGGGAAAGATTGCCGAGGCTATAGACCGCGACTTCGGGTCGTTCGAGGCTTTCAAAAAAGAGTTCACGCAAAAGGGCACAACACTATTCGGCTCGGGCTGGGTGTGGCTGTCGGCGGATAAAGACGGAAAACTTGTGATAACGCAGGAGTCCAATGCGGGCAACCCTATACGCAGCGGACTGCGCCCGCTGATGTGCTTCGACGTGTGGGAACATGCCTACTATGTTGACTACCGCAACCGTCGCGCCGAACATATCGACAATATCTGGAAGATAATCGACTGGAAAGTGGTGGAAAGAAGAATGGAGCATGGTAATTAAGAACGTGGAATTTAAGAATTAAGAGTTAAGAATTAAGAAAATATGCCTTGTTGGATATTAGTCTTATTAGGCTAATTAGACCAATTAGACCAATTGGTATTCCCGCCCAAGGCATATTTTCTTAATTCTTAACTCTTAATTCTTAATTAGCTTACTCTTAATTTCCCCACCTCTATTCTAAACGTCGTTCCCAAGCCAACTTCCGAGCTTTTCACGTATATATGCCCTTTATGGTATTCCTCCACAATGCGTTTGGCGAGCGAGAGACCAAGCCCCCACCCTCTTTTCTTTGTTGTGAAACCGGGTCTGAAAACGTTTCTTATATCCTTTTTTCTTATTCCCTTGCCCGTATCCGCCACCTCTACGACGGCACCGCCGCCCTCTTCAAACATGGTCAACGTTATGGTTCCGCTGCCCTCCATGGCGTCCACGGCGTTTTTGCAGAGATTTTCGACCACCCACTCAAAAAGCGATGCGTTGATGTTAACCACCACATCATGGGACGGACAGTTGCATATCATCTTTACGCGTGACGATGTACGGCGGTCCATATATTCCACCACGTGTTCCAACACCACGTTGAGACTGACGGGAACGACCTCCGGTTGAGAACCTATCTTTGAAAAACGCTCGGCTATGAGCTGCAGACGACGCACGTCCTTGCCCATATCCTGAACCAATGTATCATCAGGATAGGTTTCTTTTAGGATTTCTATCCATGCCATAAGACTGGATATCGGAGTGCCAAGCTGGTGCGCCGTTTCCTTTGACAGACCCACCCACACCTTGTTCTGCTCGGCTTTCTTTGACGTCAGAAGGGCAAAAATTGCCACAACAACGAACAGAAGAACAACACCGAGCTGCACATACGGATAGGTGGAAAGGCGCTTTAGCATCACCGAGTCGTCATAACACACACTGATATGTTCTGCCTGTGACGTGTCGCCAATGGCTATACTTATATGACGACCACCATTGTATAGCCGACGACCCATCGACGAGACAAATGCCATACTGTCTGCCTCGGTCTTCGCATCAATGTCTATATTGCGGTAGGTCTGTACATTTCCGTTGGAGTCGAGGACAATTACGGGAATGGTATTGTTCTCGTTTATCACCTTAAGCACAAGGTTAAGGTCTGCCGTCTCGTCTGCCATGCTAAGCGAACGCATCGCCTCCGCCCACACCTCCATCTTGCCGTGCTCTTCCTCTGCGAGGTCCTTTACAAGGATATCCGACACGACGAGAGATGCCACGGCTATGATTACGGCTGCCATGACAAGGAGTATTTTAACCTGACGTATTCTGTCTGTCCACTGCATATACTATAAAAACGCCCTTATGAGAATAATATTGCACGGGCAAGGATGCACGTGTCAATGCTCCTGACTGTCGGGAAGAGGTGTGCCGCACTCTTCGTGCATCATCAGGGAAAGCAGGTATGAAGCGTTGAGATTGCGCACCACGCCACGGTGCAGCTTGTATGTGTACCTGATGTCCGCGCCCCGCTCAATCTCGAAACAATAGTTGCGGTACACGTCGGGCTGTTCGGTTTCAAGGGCGGAAAGCCCAATGTCGTGGGTGGCAATCACAGCGGAGACGGGATAGCGGGCTATTTCGCGGAGGAAAAACGCCGATCCGCTGAGCTTGTCCTGCGAGTTGGTGCCTTTCAGTATTTCGTCGAGGATGATGAAAGTGAACGAGTGAGCCTTTACATGGCGTACCAGCCGGCGGAGCCGCAGTATCTCTGCCTTGAAATAAGAAATGTCGCGCGTAAGGTCGTCGGATGTGCGCATGCCGGAAAAAAGCGACACTATGGAGAAACGGAACGAGCGGGCACAAACGGGAACACCGTTGCAGGCAAGGACGTATGCCACACCGAGCGTGCGCAGAAAGGTGCTCTTTCCAGCCATATTGGCACCTGTTATGATTGCCACATTGTTTTTCTTAAGAGTGAAATCGTTCGTCACCGCCTTGTCATGAGACAAGAAAGGATGATACACTCCGGAGGCTTCCAAAAGCAGGTCGCTGTCCGCAGGCAATATCTCTGCAGGCACATTGTCGGGACTGTTGAAAGCGTATGTGGCAAGACTGACAAGGGCATCGGTCTCGGCAACGGCATTCACCCAACGCTCCATGTATCCGGCATATCTTCCGCTCCATGCCCTGAAACGGCGGACGAGCATGGCATCGAAGAGCATAATGCCGTTGAAGAGAATGTAAATGACAACGTTATTGCGCCAGTCGAACATCTTCAGTATTCCCGAAAGACGACGGAACGCCTCCATGCTGTTGCTCTCACCGTCAAAAAGGTCTGCCTTAACGCGCGTAAGGAAAGATGAACGGAAAGGGGCATCGTGTATGTCGTCCAATATGGAAACATATTTCCGGCACCCGGCATAAAGACGTTCCACGCCCATAACCTTTTTCTTCATAAGTCCGGACAGACATCCGGCAAGACACAACTGGACTGTAAAAACCATGAAAAAGACCGCAAACGGCAACACTCCCGCCACACCAAGCACAAATGAAACGGCGGCAAGCGCCGTTGTGAAATATGGCAACGGAGTATCTATGACCATGCGCCGGACAAAACCGTAGTCCGTCTCCCGGTTTACGGGAAAGCCCTTTTCTCCTACCGGAAGATTTGAAAGAAAACGGATGCGCCAGTCCGTCATGTCCTTAAGTTCGGCTATTGCTTCCTGCCGTTCCAATATATAATCCCTGTCTTCGCCCGGACGAGAGAGCATGGTGGCAAGCCTGTCGGCACCCGGACGTGTGACCGTGTGGTTGAGACGGTTGAAAAGCGAGCCTGCGCCAAAGATGTCGAGGTCGTAAGAATACTCATGATCGGCGTTCACATACTCCGCCCCGTCGGCAAAGGGGGTGAAATCGCCATTAAGATAAGACAGTTCTCCGTCGCAGACCTTAATCATCCGCTCCAACCTGTCGATACGTTCACGACAACGGTGGTCGAGCACGCAAACGGCAATATAAAGGGCAAAGCCCGCGGCAGCAAGCCACCATGCCAAGACGAAAGAAGCTGTGACGGCGCAATAAACCTGCCACGATGCGAAGGCGAACAAAACGAGTTTGGCATATACATATCTGCGACTGACACGTCGAAGCCCTTCTTCCGTGCTTCTTAGAGACCTTATTTTCTCCTTATATAGACCGTATATCATAAAACGTTTGAGTATTCTTATATAAGTGACAAATATACGAATTTATCATTATATATCTCTCACGGTGATTTAAAAAAAACGTAACAGAATGACAATAAAAAAGAAACGGCAGACAAGAATGAAATCCCGCCACGCCGTTCCGGATGTTTATGAGCAATTATACTGATTTATTTGACAGTATCCGCCGGGGCAACTTCCTGAGCAGGTTCCGCCGGAGCAGGCTCTGAAGTCTTGTCTTCGTCACTTTGTACTATTGTCGTGTCTACTGCTATAGAGTCGTTAAGGCTGCTGTTTGAAGTGCCGTTTGAACTGTTTGCGAATACACCGCTTACCGATACCAATGTCAAAAACGCTACTGCAAATACTGAAAACTTCTTCATAATTCTTTCTCCTTCTAATGATTAATGAAATTCTGTAATAATAAGAAATGTTATTTTAAACTACCGTTCCGCAATTATTTAACCGTGTCTGCGGGGGCAACTTCCTGAGCAGGTTCTGCCGGAGCAGGCTCTGACGTCTTGTCTTCGTCGCTTTGTACTATTGTCGTGTCTACTGCTATAGAGTCGTTAAGGCTGCTGTTTGAAGTGCCGTTCGAACTGTTTGCGAATACACCGCTTACCGATACCAATGTCAAAAACGCTACTGCAAATACTGAAAACTTCTTCATAATTCTTTCTCCTTTAATGATTAGTAATAATGTTGTCTCACCTAAATAAAGACAATAGGCGTGCCAAAAAACAAGTTTTTTTCGTAAGCATCTGATTATAAAGAAGATAATAAAAAACACACTTTCACGCCATGTGTGGAAAGTGTGGAACGGGTGTGGAATTATTCCACAGAATGTTGTGGAACGTATGTGGAAACTTATACGACTTGCTTGTGGACTTTACGTCATATATCCATGCCGAAACGGGCAAGTTTGTTGTAAAGAGTCTTGCGGTCTATGCCGAGCAGCTGTGCAGTCCTGGTCTTATTGCCTCCGGTGGCACGAAGGGCGGCTTTTATCTGTTCTATCTCCGTTGACTCGCTGTGCAACGGACGGATTTCCGGCTCTACCGGACGGATGGACTGTCGCAGGTCTTCTGGGCAGATGTATCGTCCGCCCGCGAGAAGTGCCGCACGGCGGACCACGTTTTTAAGCTCGCGCAAATTGCCGGGCCATGTGTGACGTGCCATCATCTCGGCAGCCTTGGCGTCAAAACCGAGGATGTCGCGCTCCAATTCGGCATTTGCCTGCTTAAGAAAATAATCGGCAAAGAGAAAAAGATCCTTGCCGCGGTCTTTCAACTCGGGCATGTATATTGTAAATTCGCTTATGCGATGGTACAGATCCTCGCGGAAATCACCCCGCACCACGGCTTCGGCAAGATTTTCATTGGTCGCACACACAAGGCGTATGTCCACATCGGTCTCCTTCGTGGTGCCGACCGGACGGACCCTATGTTCCTGAATGGCACGCAACAACTGCACCTGTACCTCATAGCCGAGGTTTCCGACCTCGTCGAGAAACAGCGTACCCCCGTCTGCTTCGACAAAAGCTCCTTTCTTGTCCTCGACAGCGCCGGTGAATGCTCCCTTGACATATCCGAAAAATTCGGATGCCGACACTTCTCTCGAAACCGAGCCGCAGTCTATTGCCACAAACGGACGTGCAGCACGCTTGCTGCGCTCATGGATAAGTCGTGCCACATGTTCCTTTCCCGTTCCACTGGCGCCAAGAATAAGTACGGACATCATTGTCGGCGCCACGAGAGAAACATGGTCGTAGAGGCGTGAGGCGGCATCGCTCGTGCCTTCCATATACTGCAGTCCGGGACGGGAAGGCTGCACGGGCTTTGAACAGACCGGAACCGACGCCGGAGCTGACGCAATGGCATCGCCGATCTTCTGCAACAATATGTCGGGCTGCACGGGCTTTGATATATAGTCGCTTGCTCCTGACTTCATTGCCAGCACGGCATTTTGAACCTCGGCATAGTTGGTCATCACTATAAACGGTATGTCAAACCCGTTATCGCGCATCCATCGGAGCAGTTCCAGACCGTCACGACCCGGCAGACGAAGATCTGACAGCACAAGATCGAAACCATTGCCGCCCTGCATCATCTTCATGGCATGCGCCACATCGCCGGTTCTGTCAACACTAAATCCCTTCTTGCCGAGAAACGTCTGCAACATGGTGGCAAACGTAAGGTCGTCTTCAACCAAGAGTATACGTGCATTTTTCATGTCGGTACATAAATATATATTGTTGCAAAGGTAATCCTTTTGAAAACCACAGGCACTGACATTTTATCTTTTTTTGGGTTACTTAACATCTGGTTGTAAACATGGCATTTTACAGGAAACGGTATTCTGCTTTCTAAAAGGCGGTCTTTCAACTTCCAATATGTCGTCTTTCAGGCTCTAAAAGGGTGCCTTTTAAAAGACAAAAGGTATCATCTTGATTTTCAAACGGTTACAAAAAAGTAAAATAAAGGATTATCGGACATGTGAAATATAACAAGTCTGATAACGGAAAAACGTGTATCAACCGGTGTCTAAACATCATCGAGCAGCGCAGCGGTATGTTCCAGTTCTGACAGCACAAGACGACACATTCCGTCCATATCCGACGGCATAGAAGGCTCATGGCGCACATCTGCGAGGCGACGGAGCAACGGTACAGCTGGCGACTGTATCATCGTAAAGACCGGAATAAGTTTATGGGCAAGAGCCGGAATGTCCGAGAAATCGGAATTTTCGACAGCACGACGAAACATCGAGATGTGCTCTGCCGTGTCTTCGCGGAAACGGCAAAGAATTTCGCGCTCGGCATCGGGGTCTCCGGCGGCAAAAGCTGTAAGGGCTGAAAAGGGTGACGAAACGGCGGACGGAACGGACGCATCGCCGGCGGACGGAACGGCACCGGTTATTCGGGTGATGACCTTGGAAAGATGAACGGTCGTGAAGGGTTTGAAAAGGCACGAAGCAAAGCCTGCTTCCTCAAAGTGAGAAAGGGCAAGGGCATCGTGTGCCGTCATGGCTACAACCGGCATGGAGGGATTTCCTATTCGCTTTATAATCTCGAAACCGTTCATGGCGGGCATCTCTATATCGGTGAAAACTATATCATATGAATTCTCGCGCAAGTGGGCAAACATGTCTTCTATACGACTGCAGAGAGTCGCGTGCCATTGTCCTCCGCCTACAGACGCTATCATATCGCCGATGAGTCGGAGCTGCATGGCATCATCGTCTATGACAAGAATGTGCAGTTCTTTTGTGCTGCCGGCAACAGGTGCTTCACTCTCTGCCGGTTCGTTGTCGGAAGATGCCTCACATGGAGGCGAAAGGGGCAATTCCACAAAGAACGTCGTACCGCTGCCACGGACAGAACTCAAACGGACGGAACCTCCAAGAAGGTCGGTAAGTTCGCGCGTGATTGACAATCCCAAGCCGACACCTTCTATACCTTGGGCACCGGGAAGACGCGTAAAGGCATCGAAAACACGGCGGCTTTCATCCTCAGTCATACCCATGCCGGTATCGGCAACCGAGAACTTCAGCATATTGTCTGTCACCTCCGCCGTTATCTCCACACTGCCCTCGGATGTATATTTTATGGCATTTCCAATAAGATTTTCGGCAATCTGGCGTATGCGGAAGGCGTCGGCACAGAAAAGCAATGACGGCTCAGACCGATAGCTATAGTGCAAGGCAAGACCTTTGGCAACTGCACGGGGACGAAAACTGTCCGTACAGTCACTCAACAGGCGGAACGGAGAGAACGTCACGGGGGTAACGGTAATACGCCGGTTCTCAAGGGCATGATAGTCATGCAAAGCCCCCACGAGCTGCAACAGATGTGCCGCCGAACTGCGGATGCTTGAAATATATTCCGCCGGTTTGCCACCGTGTATATATGCCTTGAGCATCTCCACAAATCCCGAAATAGATGCCACGGGCGACTTTATGTCGTGTGTTATTGTGAGAAGCAGACGCTCACGTTGCTCAAGAAGGTTCTCCGCACGTGTACGTGCTTGTTCAAGATGCTCTTTATAACGGTTGCCACGACGGATGTCGCGCAGGATGAAAAAAAGGAATGCGACCGCCAGCAGTACCGCCAAGGCAGCAAGCACACTGACGCTTAGTATCACATCGGAACGACGGGCTGCATCAGAGACTGATGTATTAATGAGCCATTGCTGTTCGGCTTTATTGATATTGTCGAGCAAAAGACGCATGCGCCCTGCAAGTTCGGCACCGGCACGGCGCAGTTCCTGCCCCTTCTCGTTATAACGGTTCCGACGTACGGTGCGACGGACATCATTCTTGCGCTGTATATCGGAAAGGACATGGGCAACGGTGTCACCAACGTTGAGCGTCCGGTTTACGGTATCGCCAGTCGTGACATCGGTATGCGTAAGCACGGCTGTAGTGTCGGACTTGGGACGACGGAAAGCATCAGCGAGACGATTGATAAACTTGCGGCTCGTCTTCTCTACAACGTATGTGGTCTTCTTCTCCCTGTTTACATTTTCTGTACTATGATGTATAACCACCGAATCTTCTCCACTGCGCAACATCTCGAGCTTTTCCTCATAGAGATCCTTAATATTTCTGGAATCCATAAGACGGAGAAGCTGTATCGTATTCATATATTTCTCGTCGAGAAGAGTCTTAAGTGAGTCGGTACGGGCTTTCTGCCGCGAGTCGCTGACAAGAAGTTTGAGACTGTCGGCGGTTGACTTGGCAGATCTCAATGCCCGTTCGTAATCATTCATGACACTGTCATTTCCCATAAGAATCATCTTTTCAAGATGTTCAACCTCAAGCACACCGAACATAAAATGATTGGTAACCTCGGACCGAAGTGAAACATACCGCTCCACATCAGACAAACGTATGGCAGAGCGTACATAACGGTAAATGAAGAAAGAAGCCGCACATAGAATACAAAGAACAAGCGCATAGCCTACAGCGACTTTAACGGACACACTGAATCTCTTCATCATAATGATATTTGCAACGGGATAATATTAGTGCAAATATAAATAATGATACATGTTCCGCAATCATCAATACCGTATAACTCGTCGATTTTTACATTTATTTATGACAAGAAAGACATTCTAAAAGCATTTGGCGCAAAGTCCGAGAGACATACAAAAAAACACCAAGGAACTTATAAAGAACATAACATAAAGATACAGAGAACTTACCCTCCATCCACCGTGAAGAATACGATAGAAAGCCATGACTCGTTGTTTGGCAGCCGGATGAAGCCCCCAAATATTATCCTTGCCTTTGAAATTCCTTAAAATGAGCAAAAAGGAGAATAAGAAATATGCAGAAAAACAGTACTTTTGGAAAGAAACAGAGACCGAAAAGAAAGATAAAAGTTATAAGAAAGAAGAGAATAGAAGTACGGACATGAATACAATACATGTCTTTTCAGTATCCCAGTGTACAGATACATATACCCAAAAAAGAATCCGTCCCGGAAACCTCCTGCCGTGGAAGTGTCCGGGACGGAAATCAAAGAAGGCGGCTACCTACTCTCCCGCATTGCATTGCAGTACCATCGGCGCGGGCGGGCTTAACTGCTCTGTTCGGAAT